>Ga0058701_10006188_pt1 | contig 10063 bp, 5 predicted proteins | sample AgamicOrMae_FD_97039 | JGI IMG/M metagenome (GOLD analysis project Ga0058701, IMG submission 97039) | Agave microbial communities from Guanajuato, Mexico - Or.Ma.e | ecosystem: Host-associated > Plants > Phyllosphere > Phylloplane/Leaf | place: Guanajuato, Mexico | collected 2012-06-04 | reverse complement strand
TTCAACTAATATCTGTCCAACACCGGAAGTGTCCACGTTATTTGCATGTTTTAAGCAATAATATGATACTCATATTTGCCTAACCGAAAATTTGAACAGATTCAAAATAGTTTAGCAGCTCAGTTTCGTGATATTTTTCTTTGTTTTTTATACGATTTAAGTTACTTATATATATATATATTTCCTGGATGAAAATTGGTTAAAAATCTATTTGATGAGAACAGTTCTCCGTCCTTCATGCGCCGAACGTCGAATTGCAGTTTGGGAATTTAAATTTGCACGCCCATGGGAATGCGTTCAACGCCTCTCCTTACGGACTTCGCGCAAATAACCTCAGCTGCAGCTAATTATTTCGTACTGATAGCAAGCACGTTTCTAGGAAAGTCCGCGAAATACTCGTAGCAATCGGTACGCGATAAATACCGGGCGGAATTCCTGAAGTGAGAACGTTGCAGAATACGCGATGTTCTTCCCCGTCTTGAATTGTTTTTGGGGATCGCGGGGGTTGGAAGGAGAGGTGAGGCAGGTCATTAGAGATGTTTTTCGGTGGGCAGGCAGGTAAGCCCCTGCACCCTGCGCCCTCGGGGCAGCCGCCCTGCCCACCTGCGCAAACAAGGTGACACATTTAGGAAGGGCCGGAGAAAATTACACGATCTGCGCTCCGAAAGTCGCGCTTTTCCACCTCCTTTAATGGAAATATTAAGGACCCGGCGTTTTTTCCTCGTTAACCGTCGCTCGCCTTTTTCCGCCCAGATATTTCTGCACTCTACTATAAGAATTTCATAGAGTGGCCTTTTTACTTGCCGAGACCGTTTAATTAAGGAATGGTTACGCAATCAAACATTTTAGTGGGATCTCCCCCGTAATATATTGTGTGGGCCAACTCTTGTGGACTAAAAGAGAGAAGAACTGCGAATCTCACGGGTGGATATTCCTGCTTCTTGCAGTTCCAAACTGGTTCGCGGTAAAGACTCAACCCCGTTTTAGGTTGACCCACACGGGTAGGAAAATAAAAAAAGGGGGGGAGCGTTATTTCGTTAATTTTTTAACATTCTTTTTAAAGAAAAGCTTTTATATTTTAAGAAAAGGCCTCGTCGAGAGGTCTCTATTGATATGGTTATTCATAGGGTATCTTCAAAAATAACCAGATTACGCTGTTCCCCCGTTTTAAATACCTTCTTACCTAAAGTATATTAGTTTTTACTGTGTATATCTATTCCATAGTGAGGATTAACGACATATAACCACGTTAGATTAACCTATACGTTGTGTGAACCTTCTGTATATCAGGTATGGTTTAATTAGGTTAACCTTAGATTAGGTTAACCTAAAAAAGATTGAGTTTAAGCTCGGTCAGGTTAGGTCCTTGGTTAAGTTGTGTCTGGCGCCATGCTTTACAACCGCTCTAGGCTTATTTTAAGAAAACTAGATCTCATTAGACCCTGTAAGACAAGTATAGCTCTTCATTCGTAGCTGACGGAGAATCGAGTGAAGACAGCACACTGTTCACAAAAACAGGTCAACTTCACTTAGACGCCTCTAGGCCTTGTAGTTGCCATATTCAGTACAAGTGTTTCCAAGGGCTACAAAGTAATTACTTAGGGCGTGCTCAAGAGTTCGGTTGGAATCCACTCTTTTGGAAACCGAAGTTGGCACTCGGAAGTTGGCCAACCTGCAACTTGGACTTTCTTTGAATTTCGTCATTGACGTTTTGCCGTGGAATGCCGCTTTAAAGTGAAGGAACAATTAGGCGACGGACACACAGACCTCAGAGCCCTTTGTTCCTTCAGAAGGTCCAATTTCAAGGGCAAACTACTGTGTGGGCCCCAAGGCAAGTCATACTCGAGGCGCGTTTGGGACACGATCCTTAAGAAAGATTTTATTTCAATTCTGTCTTCTTAAGGACAAACATGAAAGAATTCTTGGAAAGGGAGAGGGAAGCTCTCAGCCACGCGTCATACATTATTGAGATACTTTATTAAGGATGAAAATAAGCCAGGATAAATCAGGTCAAGTGAGTTTTCTTCCAGGTCTGAATGAATTAGAACAGGCATGAGCTCCAAATAAGGTAAAATTGGCAGATTTCTAAAATTTCCAATTTTTACTCTATTGAGGTGGGATATTCAACCGTCCATATTTACGGTGGATTACAGATTATGCCTTCGGCCTGCAAGAATAGATCTCCTCGACGCACAAGCGGATTGCCGCCTTCGGACATAATTAGAGCAGAGGAGCGGCCGAATGCTATTCCAAACTCGTGTTTGAAACCAATCAGCGACTGCTGAGGCATTCCGGAGGTCCCCAAGTAAATCATTTAATGCTGTCCCTCGTCTGTCAAACGCTAGGCAATCCGCTATTCAATCCGCTAGGAAATTCATTGGGCAATCCGTAAGGCAAACGGTAAGGCAATCCGCTATAGCGGATGACTGCCTATAGGCAGTCCACTAGGCAATCCACTTGACGATCTGCAAGGCGATTCTCTAGGCAATATGCTAATTCGCTAAGCAATCCGCTAGGAAATTCATTAGGCAATCATCTCTAGGGGTAAATCCTTTATTTGGCAACGACCTCAGCGGAATTCACCGGGCACTCAGAAGTTCGGAGACAATGGTGTATTGGACTAAATAGTAAGAAGTGTTGCCATTTTAACAGCAGGGTACTAATTGGCAACCCTCTGAACTTCTCAGTAAGTACTGCAACCTGCATCACGAGATTCCCCGACTCCCTTCTTTGAGCATAGTTAACTTTTCAACCAGCAACTCCCATCTGGTAATCAACTTTACCTCATACTGCTGGGATCAAAAGCGATCTAAAACATACTAGCTCTAACCTCTGATAGGTTTCGTGTAAACAACGTTGTTAATGACGATGTTGCGAAATCTGGCCTTCCTAAAAATCGTTCGTGACTCCAGCGGTAAAGGTGTACCCAATATAAAACAAATTAAGGTGTCGCAAAACACAAGGTCCGTCGGATAAAATCAAAGATAAGCAAAGCTTTGAAATATGATGATTAAAACTTCAATAACAAGGGGTCCAAAATAACTTATTATAAGCCTTTATAGTCTGAAACTACAATATTTCATAATTATCGGAGCTCTCAAAGGGGTAAACAAATTGTTTGGTAATCCAAGAGGTACCTAACAATTGCAATCACTAACGCTCGGTTGAGTCATTTAAAGTTTCACTATGAGGGGGAGTGAGGCGCCGTCCGGCCGGAGGAGGAAGAAGAAGGGAAGGAAGAACAAGTGATAAGAAGAATACAAAGGAGATGCGGTTTCGCTTACAATCCGCTCGCAATACAAGTTCCATGTCGAAGAGCACGCGCTGTTGTAAGGTCAACGCCTTGCGCTTTTTATGTGCGATAAACTCGCACATAATTTTTATGAGGACAAAGGTGGGACGAGGGATCATCTCTGGAGTGACGAATTCGACAGCTTATCTTTAGGAAGAGAATTGGCGCGAAAATTGGGCGCGCGGGAGACTGAAGAAGACGCTCGTGACTGCAAGGGGAGAAAAAGTAAACACGGGTTTTGTGCGTCACAACGAGCGAGCTTTTGTTCTTGTTGTGGGAACACTTTTGTCTACTGGATCGGTCCCTAACATTTTATTATATTTGTAAAGTCGAGTTTTTCCACGAGCAATGACGAGTTCTCTGAAATAAAAACATGTTTGTGCTTTAAAAAGTTCGATCGAAGGAAAAGCTACTGGATAGAGGAAGAAAAATGTACAGTATTTAGCTTTTTCGTACTCTGATGGTGGGATGGACTGTTTTGGTTGGGTAGCTGTCATAAGCGCCAAAAACCCTAAGCGCTAATACCGCAAGCGCCAATCCGTAACCGCCAAACGATAAAAGTCGCAAACGCCAAAGGTCTTAACCGCAATACTAACCTTGCCTAACCTAACTTAGCCTAACCTAACTTAACCTTATTTGACCTAACCTATACGAACTTTGGCGTTTGCGACTTTTCTCGTTTAGCGGTTACGGACTGGCGCTTGCGGCGTTGGCGCTTGTGGTTTTTGGCGCTATCGAATGCCCCCCTTTTGATTAACCGTGTGTGAATTCAGGTTCCATTCATAAGTTAAATAAAATGTAATTACAGGTTTGGTTACAGTGGTTAAGTTAGGTTATAGGCTGACAAGACTGACGTTAACTTTCCCCCTCCCGGTACAGTTAGGATGAACTTTTGCCGTGCTGTCGCCTATTCAACGATTTGCCTTTGGTGCGTTTCGGCCGAAACCTAGTCGAAAATTACGATTCGCAATCCAATAACCAACTAAATGAACAAAGCTGAAATCCATTCCAGGAAATCTGACGTTGTAATTCCCTTCATCAGCTGCAGGGAAGCCATGAGATGCTCAACATTATCCTGGGGGGGGGGTATCAAGACGGGTATGGGGGGGTATATCTGAACCCCATCCCTGCGGACAGAACAGGAGAGACGAGAACAGGAGGTCAGGCAAACCATGTGACTGCCAGCAAGGCCAATTAGGCCAGGTTACCTAGAGTATTCCTGAAAGCTTATTTTTGCCGTAATAAGGCGGAGCGAGCCTTAGTACACTGCGGCAGCGCCGGGGACGGAATTCGGTCCGCGAAATTCGTCCGTTAGTTACACGGTTCGTTTGTTCCATGCTTTTCTGCTTTACAGGAGAACAAACCTATGTTGGCGTGACATTTAATTGTGACTTGTACACCGCGAACGGGCCATTGCTGCCGCTGCAGCAGCCACCGCCTTTCCATGGGGCAAACTTCACCTCGAAACTTTACGGCGATGGCTCCGAGGGGACCCTCACGGAAAAAAGGGTTGTATGTGAAACTACTATGGGTCTTAAGGGAAGAAGTGGACGGGAGAAAGTTACAACGGGAAGGTTCGCTGCTCGGGGCATTACGCCTCAAGACGGTCGCTGCTCACCGCTAATTGTCTTGTTACTCCTAAAAGTGGACCCTCACGCAGCTAAGTAAAAGATGAACTTCAGTTTTAAGGCTGCGTTTCCTAACGAGTTCTATCTTTTGTGCACAGTAAAAACTGCCCCCTGTTTTAGGTAAGGTAAAACAGGGGAAGTGCGTAATTTGGTTATTTTTAAAATTATCCCTGTGAATAGCCGTATCAATGGAAAGCTCTCGACGAGACCTTTTCATTGATATGGTTGTTGACAGGTTAATCTTTTTTTTAAAAAAAGGACCGAATGACGCTCTTCCGTGTTTACTCTTGATACCCAAAACAGGTGTGGGACTATCTGAAACAGGGGTTAGTTTTTCTGTGTTGTTAATTGTAAGTCGGGTCGAACGAGTTGATTAGTATGTAACGTATTTTGACATGTGCTGGCAATATAAAACGTGGAGTTTTCTACTTCTTTGTATTTCATGCCATGAAAAACCAGTATCAATCCTATCGCAGCTCTATGAGTAATAGCTAAAAAACAAAAACAACCTTACGGCTCTCGAACAGCTATCATCTTCAGAGCCGCTACATATTTAGTAACCGCAAGTGAAGGGATTTTCCCGCAAAACTACGGAAATACGTTCCCAAAGAGAGAGAGAAAAAAGCGTTCGTCTCACTTAGAGGACGCATATTGAACCAGCAGAAAGGCTAAATCGCAGCAGGAGAGAGAGAGGGGGGGAGGAATCTACTTCCGGCGCCAAATTCAAACAAAGCGTTGGATGATCCTCTTGAATCTCACACCCAGGAGCTCCCACTCCTCGCAAACACTAGTCTGGTCTCTGAAATCCATTTCACCTTGACCTTAATCAACTCGCAGCCTAATTTAACGTGGCACCCAGCACAGCAGTTTACTTTACGCTACAAAGATCACGAGTGGCGTTCAATACCCGCAAATTATCAAACGCATTTGGTTTCACGACCACCCACAACCTATCGCCACTCTTGGGGAAGACACTTCCTACCTCTTGTGTTTTAGGCTATCTTTAGCTGACAAGCAGAGCGAAGCACAAGCCACCTAACCTAACCTCGTATCGTTGCGGAGCGAGACAGAGTGAACATATAAACATTGTCTGTCATAAGTTGAATTAATTAAGGTAGAGCGAAAGAGAAGAAAAAGTGTAACTCTTCCTTAATCAGGGGTGTCGGGCGGCACTCGGAATTTCCCCACCAGTCCCTCTCCAGGTGGGACTTTGAAGAAATTTGCGAGTTGCGGCCGGAAATTACTGTTAAAGTCAAATGCAGGGTATGTAACGCAAGTTCGCTCCGAAAATTCGTAATCTACACAGAGAAAACTACCCCCTGTTTTAGGTATGAATAAGGTTAATACAGGGGAAGAGCGTTAATTGGTTATTTTTGAGGTACCCGTATCAACCGAGAGCTCTCGATGAGATCTTTTGATTGATATAGACTTAAATTTCGAAAATAGCCAAATTACGCTCTCCTCTTGTATAATCTTCGTACCCAAAACAGATATGGGACGGTTACTGAATAATAATTTCACAAGAACTCCAATTTCTCCGAGTGTTATGAATAAGGCTCTTATTAGCTAAGAAACGGTAGAAAACGGAAGCGACCAGCTGATGTAGTAAATGTCGACCACCATTGTAACGCTGCGGACGTTACGGCGTTGCCAAGCCAGCGCGCGCACCGGAGCAGCGGTGCAACCCAAAAGACGGCGAACGACAGTGAATGTTGTTTGTGTTTGAGCGAAATGAACAAGGATGTTAACTTCTAGTCGAATCCGCGGGTCGGCCCTCGCGCTCCAAGCCGCCGTCGCCCCCCCCCCCCACCTCGCCGCTCGCCCGCTTCCGCCACACCATCTCGGCGTGAACATTCAACAAGCTGCGAAACTTGAAACATGTTCCTTGTATCAGATGCGCTAGTCACGAAGTTTGCGAGTCCGCAAGGTTAAGAGAACACCTGCACAACACAACGTATCTTTAATATAGGAACTAAGTTTCGGAACTAAGAACGAGAAAGAGGTATATTGCTTCTCTGTGCTAAGCTATTCTGGGGAACGAAGCGTAATGAGAAACTTCGCCTTCAACATTTTTAACTTTTCAGGTGAATACGGAAGTGGCTTGATCCGTCATGCCAAACACTCCTCAGTGTCGGCGGTCTGGCAGCTCATTTTCTCTCTCCTTTACGAGCTGCACAGACATTCGGAGCTGCCAACTGTCTGATATTCCCCTTTTAAACCGAGTATTAGGTTCTTGGGACTTCTAGCCACCGCACTCCATCATTTCTACACAGTCAACATCTTCTTTTGTTAAGATCCTCATACCTCAGACTTAAAGTATCGCTCTGTTCTCATATCAGCGTTATCACACTATCCAGATACCTCTCTGTCCAAATTATTGATTAAAGAGATCAGAGCGTATGTGATTTTTCCAATATTTCTCCTAGATATTGACTACCGTATTTAAATTTCAGTTAACGTCCAACTTAACAAAACATTTGGATAAAGCTTTGAAACCTCCGGCTTTTTTTACGGGTAATTTTATCCGCAGTTCGAGGACAATTTACGACAACACTCTCCACCGGGTACACAGTGTACAGTGTTGTTTTACTACTCCCGATAAGGGTTCCAAGCTCAGGATGGGCCTTGAAACCAATATTTTTTTTGTGCTCATTATTTTATGAGACGTTTTGACGGCGATATAGCTGATAACGGTGAGCCACTTGTAAAAACATGACCAAAACTAGGATAACAAATTTCGGAAGTAACATAGCCTGCTATAAACAGACCATTTTTAACCCGCCTATAACATGTGAAAAGTATAAACTTAACCCATAACAGCCCAAAGTCTTTGGAGTGAAATTGAACTTAAGATAAATTAAAAGGATTTTTTTCATTAAAATACGAAATTTTAAGCTTTGGAAAATGGCTAAATAATTAAATTTCAGATTTCCAGAGGGGTAATATTTTTTAAATTGTGACAATACTGAACTAAAAAAAATCCGCTGAAATATTTTTTTTTGTTTCCGAACGGCATCGCTGGGCGGTAGTTGGTTAAACTGCTCATATCATACATTTTAGCGCAGTTTTATTCGAAGCCGATTTTCAGGACGTCTAAGTCTTTTCTTCGAAAAACAGTCTCGCTATTTTCCAAGTAGCAATGGCGACGGGGGATGTTTCTGCGCTGTCGGAACTTCGTAAAAAGTATGAAACCCCTGCCCATGTTTCGAAGGATCCCGCGCTCCCTGCTACAGGTATTTAACTTTTAGGGCCGCTTCCCCTGTCTAGACCTGGAGTCAGCGAGCGCTCCTTTTTTGTTAGCTTTCCCAGTATAAATAAGGAAACAGAACAAGCCAAAATATGCAAGTGCAGCATTTTTATATCTCAATTCCTCGTTTGTGAAATTACCGGTGAAGAGAGATCTTCCTTCTTTGTTTGCTTTTTCGCTTCGGAAAAAAGAGGTGATGATTTTTCATCGATCGATTTGCGGCTTTACCCTGTTTCACTTCATCCACGAGTTTTTCTTTTACTCCGCTAAAAAATGTAAGCAGGACGGGGGGCATTCGATAGCGCCAAAAACCACAAGCGCCAACGCCGCAAGCGCCAGTCCGTAACCGCCAAACGAGAAAAGTCGCAAACGCCAAAGTTCGTACAGGTTAGGTCAAATTAGGTCAAGTTAGGTTAGGCTAAGTTAGGTTAGGTTAGTATTGCGGTTAAGACCTTTGGCGTTTGCGACCTTTATCGTTTGGCGGTTATGGATTGGCGCTTGCGGCGTTGGCGCTTGTGGTTTTTGGCGCTTATGACAGCTACCCAGCAGTATTCACTAAGACACACGGCAGTCTAAAAACTAATGTTAACTACGAATTTCCACTGATGCACTTTCCACCTCGTGTTCCACATTTTGTCGCAAAGGCCGGAGAAACAGCCGCAGCACAACGCACGTAATCATACCGATCCCGGTTAACCTGATGGTTACCAAGCCTGACACAGCTTATTTATCGGCTTCAGTAACTACCGCCAAGATGTAAGTGGTAGCAGGCTTGGCTACTGTAAAATGAGGTTAACTTGAGCTAGTTCAGGTTACGTGTCGCGCTTTACTGTTGTTCCGAACATTCATTTTTTCATGTTTTTTTAAAATTTCTTTTTTACTCTTTTTATTTTCATTTTACTCGTTCTTTACCTCTCCATACCTACCTTCCATTTTAGAGGTAGAAAGAACGAGGATAGCGCTCAACGTGGATGACGTCCGTTAGCCAACATGTATCATAGCCGAAACCAAAGGATATACAAGGAAAAGCCCAAGACAAGATATGAAGCTCCTTATGCCGAGGTGTGAATAGGAAAGTTAGGTCAAAATACAACACGCCGCACAGCACTTATGGGGCGTGAGCATTTTAAGGTACAAAGACAAGTACTATTATATGGGGCTTCGTATGGGGTTAAAACAGACAAATAAATTCCTTTGAACGCTTATGAGAGATACTGATATGATACATTACATTGAAATTTCAAGATAAGCATTACTTTTTTAAATCTTTGAAAATTAACGCACGAATATGATGCGTGCAGCGGAACAAGGGCCTAAACAAGAATCGATTCAAGATTGAAATATCCATTAAAATCTTAGGCTACTCCGTGAAACTTAATGTGCGCAAAAAAAGGGCCTTAGAGAAATGTTATTCTTTTGCTGCGGTTGGACTTGGAAAAACTTCTGGTGCACTGCGATGGCTGATTCGCCAAAATCTGCATCTCTCGAGAAAATGTGTTAAATGAGAAGCGATTCTCTTTGGTCCTGAAGGTACGACTGGGAAAGGTGCATTGAAGGGTGTTTCCAGAAGCTACCTCCTGACGCGTACTTCGTCAGATCAAGGTTGGGTTAGTCAATTCAGCGGCTACGTGGAAGCGGAGGTGTTACTCAGCCGGCCAAATTCCAAGGATCTACGCGATTTTGCGAGGCTGCCCACGGCTATTGATCACGGATTTGAACCACGAACCTCTAACCGAGTCTATTGAATTGAAGACTTTGAAGTGGCCTAGCTTTTTCCCCTCATATAATTAGAAAAGGAAAAATCATGTGGAAACATGAAATAAAAAAGGAATCTACCCATGGTTCACATGTGATACTACTCACATGCTACTAAGGCCTGCTTAACTTCCCAGATCA
>Ga0058701_10006187_pt1 | contig 10063 bp, 3 predicted proteins | sample AgamicOrMae_FD_97039 | JGI IMG/M metagenome (GOLD analysis project Ga0058701, IMG submission 97039) | Agave microbial communities from Guanajuato, Mexico - Or.Ma.e | ecosystem: Host-associated > Plants > Phyllosphere > Phylloplane/Leaf | place: Guanajuato, Mexico | collected 2012-06-04 | reverse complement strand
TCCACCGCCCACCACGAGGAGGGAGGAACAGGGCCATTTCACTGCATCAACGAAATTTCAAACACATTCTATGCCTCCGGGGCGGTCTGTCCTTCGGCCTCAGAAAAAAAAAAAAAACCCACTCGGGGGATTGTAACTGGACTGCCATCCAAGCCCTAATCCCCACCCCCCTATCGCCCTATGAATAGTTTGATAACGCTTTGAGCAGAGAAAAAAGACAAGATCGTCATATTTAAGCAAACGCTGCAGAACATATTTAGTGATTAAGAATATTTTTTTATTCAAACATGTTCGTTACCCTTGATTAAGGCACATTTCCAATACTTTCGGTTCAACGCCAAGTATGACGCTAACAATCAGCGTAATGTCCAGTTAGGCCAAAAATATCTTTGAATGATTGTCTTATCGTATACAGTAACAACACAGCAAACAGACTGTTTATTTATCGATAATATCACATCCAGTTGAAACTCACATTTATACTACGGATACAAAAAATTTAAGAAGTCGGGTGTGAAGTTATGTTACTGACACCCGCAGATACAGCTCACGCGAACTCATTCATTTATTTCTGTCACAGATTGGGTGCACCGTTTCACCGTGCAAACAGTACTACAGTGCGAACAACATCTTAAGTCTATTTTGCAGTCGGTCGAGGCAGTATAGTACAGTGAAAATGTACTTGAAAGTACCAACATTGTCAAACAAAACAAAAAAAAAGAAACAATTTCTGTTAATATATTCAAATATATCTTTTATTAAAATGCATTTGTGCTTTCAATCTTGTGCACATATTAGACGTCAAGCTTAACGCTAGCGTAATCGTTAATACTTTATCAGGGACTAAAAATATTTTTAACAATATTTATAAGTCAACTAGCAGTCAAATGGTTTCTATTAAAAGCAAGAAGTCGACTAGCGGACGATGTCATCAGGTACTCTCTTTGGTGACAGTTGAACATGGTCTTGACACAAGGCCTTGATTGTTCAGTTCCTGGTTCACTGTTAAAGGTATCGCGTCAAAACTGTCCAGAATGCAAGCGAACCAATGGCTATAAAACTTGGATCCCCTGCGTTACTCACTGAAACAAACACCATTTTTCACAATAATTATCTCAAAATCAACAACCGCACGGTTTAAATTAATCCCTACCATCATAATCTGCGTTTAAAAATTATATAGTGTCTCCACGAAGGCACTACCTTAGGGACCAACATATGAAAATTATAATTAAAAAATACATATGAACCGAATTTTGCGCTGGATATTGTTAAATACGGTAAGCTATATGAAGAATCAACTTAATTTAATGTTTGGTAAATTTAAGTGGTAACTTTTGAAGACAAAAGATGGTGAGATTTTCTGTGAATGTTTGTGAAAACCATTTATGAGCAGTGCTCACATTTCATTATCCTTGAAAAATATCAAACCAGATATTGCGTCTAATATTCTCACTACCTGCGATCAAACTAAAGGAAGTCTTTCAGACTTAAATAAAAAATTGAGATCGCCCGAGCTAGCGATTTTTTAGGGCTACAATATTTTAGGTTCAGTTTGGAAAGCACTGGTAGGATCTCTTGGGTGAAACATCAGGATGATGAATATTTGCTTTACGAATATTGTTCCGCTTACACGCTCAATATTTGTAAATATAAAATCACGGAATATTTAATCTAAAAATACTGTTTCTAATAAGGTGCGGGTACTACTTGGTTTGCAGGCACGAGGGGTATTGATGGTTCATCGTTTATCTGACTATATAGAGTATAAAGGGGTAACTCACTTGTGCAGTCCTGGCGCAGAGGATTGTAAAAATCGTATTTGCATTTACAAAAACCGTTCCTGCATTCTGTACGACCGGAATCGTCTTCCAGGAAACATTCGCTACTTCTACTGCAAGTGGCACCTAATGATGCAAACATAAATAAAATTCTAAGAAAAAAAATCAACTTGAATAATATGGCCTTTGATGAGTGAAAATCCTTTCATTTGCAATCGAATAAAACTTCAGATTTTTTACATATGTGCAATAGTCAATGATCATTCGGCTACTCAAAAGTTTTCCTCATATAACTATCGTTCTGTAAAAATAAATATCCAAAACATATACTTATATACGCGTTTTGAATATTTTTATAGTGTCACTTGAACGCAAAAAAGCATTTTTTTGTTTTGTTTCTATGATAGTGAGCAATGTATCAATTTCAAAAAATATTTTTATTGGAAATAATTCGTCATTTTGACGAATCGAATCCTTCTAAGCGACGTACCTTTTTTTATCCTGCAAAAACCATCTCTAAAATGAGTATCGTCAGAACATAAGCACTTTCCTTGCCGGCAAATACTACCAGTAGCAGCGCACTGCACTGAGTCTTCACATACACCCTCGTACTCTCCAACCTCTGCAAAAGTACAAAATTCCAGCAATTACAAGAGGAAATACCGCAATAAACCTTACCATGAATATTCTCATAAAAGAACAAACAAATCTACATTAAATCATATTTTTGAAAGATGGCATTTGAAGAAGAATTCATGATTTGATTAACCCTCTTTTATTCATCTTTTCTTTTCCAAAAGGAAAAAAAATCAGAGGATCGCTTTTTTAAGGTTTTTATGCTTTTAGAAGAGATAATCGCCACAAAATTTTCCCGAAAGGTTAAAAAGGTAAATAAAAAAAAGAAAAATAAGTCATCGGGATTTTTCCCCAATTCCTAAAAAAAAAATGGGAATCCTATCCACCTACACTAAAAAAACTGAAAAAAAATGAAAAAAAACAAGAGTTGACTTTTAAAAAGAAAATCAGAAATAAATTTTATTGAATCAACCAGTAAAAAACCTAACTCAATACTACAAGCTCCTTGATAACATAGTCCCACGATCACGCAAGACTTTCCATTGTGTAAATCAAACCATGTGTTCTCGAAATCTCGATAAACCAGCAAAAATTTTAATAAATTTATTTATTATTTGTTTCGATTTTAATTACCTTTCAGACATTCTTTGCCATCCACTGTTGCAACAAAACCGCTTTGGCACTTGCATTTACCAGCAACGCAAGATGATGAAACTATGCAGTCGGCATCTACAGAACATTCTCCGTTGATTCCTTCGCATAGAAAACAGCCGGTTAAGTAACGTTCACTACATACAATGCTCTACTAAATTGTTGAGGTCCATAAAAAATTACCTGGCACACATTTGATAGGGCTTGTATTATTTGATTCAAAATACCCAGGGGCACAAGCGCATTTCTTGTCAATGCAAGCGCTGTGCGTAAGAGAGCAGTCTTCATTTTCTTCACAAACATCTCCAATACCTAAAAACAAAACAAAAAAATCATTTAATCCGATTTCTACCAAACACCCGAATCAAAAATTTTAACAATAAGTTTAGGACCACCAACAGGTAAGGCCTATTCGATCAGTACCAAAATGAAAATCAGATATGAACTAAAAGTGGTTACAAACGTTGAGTTACTACATTTCCTCTTCCGAAAGCGCTAAAGTCGACTCACCTTCAGTGTTCTTCCTGCAGGACATATTGTCTGCCGATGGGTGATACCCTTCTGAACACGTGCAAACTCTATCTTTGCAAGTAACGTTTTCACTTCCTGTTCTTAGACCCCGGCAGTCCTCAAGGGCAGTGCAGTTACCGCCGACGGCTGAAAACAGAAATATCGGGGAAATTGTACATCTCAAAATGTAAAAAAATCGATTTTTCGATTGAAAAATAAATTTTCTTGCGCGAGCAACAATAATACTTCTTGATTGAAAAAAGCGTAAACGCGAACTTTCTCCACGCTAACTTAAACCTTGAAAGTACTTGGAGTTGTCATAAATACGGCCACGTGTCTTCTGCTTGCGCGTCCCTGATTTGAATTTCGCGCTAAAACTGTACTCGCGCGAAGCGTGTCAGCATACTAATTAGAATACACAGGTCGCTGGAGTACGTGATACACCGAGTGTTGAAATTTATTAGCTTCAGTCAATAACCTTAGCGCTCTATATAAACAAGCTAAATTAAGATCACTGATAGCATAGCCTAAGATTTCATGCACGCTTTCATACCGGCATTTCACTGATATATGCTATTCTTTGCAAGACAGAGTCTAAAAATACTAATTGTGTAGGGTCTTAAAAGTTGATATCAGGCTAAAAATGAAGCCGGAGAATATCATAAATGCTTAGTTATCTGGTTTGCAATTCAAAATCTGGGGTATTGGGATGATTAAGCGGTAGAATTTGAGCACACGAACCTGTCAGCACGGGCAAATTACGAGCTTATTTTCTACCACGCCAATGCAGTGCCGGTACACGTGTGTTGCATTTGCATGTGCAACAATCCACCGTCGGAGAATTGAAGTTACCACTTATCAAGGCATGTTACTGCTCTATGAAACGAATCGATTAAGAAAGCTGGACTCAAAATTTGTCAAATCTGCTTTCGGAAGAAATGCATTTCAAAAACACCGTCCTAGATTTTTGGTTCTTTAATTTAGGGATCAATAAGAAACGCTCGCGAATATAATGCAAAGGTTGCTTATTGAAAAGAGGCAGCTATTTGGAGGTAATATCGACTTGGCGTGAAAATCGTACTATGCGTGAAATAGTGATTTTTGATTCATACGTTGCTACTCGTGAATTTCGTTCGGCGTTCACTCACACAATTTTTCCTGACAATGAAATTAAACAATAATGTTAATTTTATGAGCAGAGCTGTCTCTAGAGTGCCTTTTAAGCACATTCGTGATAGCAAATTAAATATATCTCTAAGGCTAGTAGGAATGACAAAAGAAGCTATTTATTAAAACTATGGGGCAAAAAAGATAGACGCCTTGGGCCGCAAAACTGAATTTTTCATAGGATGACGATATCACGACTGGCTCATAATTTTGCCGGCCAGCTTTCCCATGGCGTCAGTATTTCTAATCACTCAGTTTTGTATAAATAAAAGAAAAGTAAAACAAAATTAATCCGACTTGACAATTTCACGCAAAAAAAAACGCACGGTGGCGTTCAACTACGAGGAAACACCCGGTTAGGCAACCATCAACTTATGTGTGTACTACAGTTGCCTACGTTGAGAACCTGCAGCGCACGTTAGCAACTGTCATCGTATTCTCCAAACGGACATTCACCTGCATTCAACTGGTTCAGTCCAGAAAGAAGTAAAGGAGTAATTCGCCATCTTAAGATCAGTGAACCTGAGCAAGATTGACCCATAAAACGAATCTCAAATAGGTAGCGCGGAATACTAATGCAACGAAAAATCACAATCGCTTTACAAAGCGTTATCAAATGAACTTTGACCTTTGCTGCTGCACCGCCTCCGAAAATCGGCATTGCAATTATCCCATGGAATACATTGCTGGAATTGCCTAATAAAATGGCGGAAGAATACGAAATAACGGCCTTGCCACTGAGGAACTAAGAACAATGTTTTCCGTGTTTTACCGAATAGCAGTTTTGTGACAAAGATGGAAATCGGACTGTAAACAAGGCTGGGATTCGATCTACTAGTCGCTTAAGTCAGCAAGGCGGTAAATCCTTAAGCCTTCGCAATCTCACTATAAACAAAGTATTTTGAATCTGTGGAGCGGAAATGAGAAATTGCGATTTCCATTAGTCCCTGTACTTCAGTTATTACAGTCATGAGAGTATGGCCTTACTCTCATGTTACAGTAATTTCGTTGGTTGCGACAGAAAGATATATAAAAAAATACCTTTATCTTGCTTTGATACATTTCGAGACATCAAAAACCAAAATATTGGGATGAATTTTTAGAAACCACAGTTTTTTAAGGTTGAAAAATGAAATACACCTCATATCTAACCGAAATCTTAATATCTGACTTCGTACATTTATTTTGAAAACGTACGACAATGAAGGTTTTAATTCGTGAGAGCGATATTACATCTGATTGTGAGCTCATTATCAGGGAACACGAGCCAGCAACTTCCCTTCTACTTCAGCGCTCCAGGAGGCTCTGATTTGTGCGACGCTTACTTCTTAATGTTAGCAGTAGTCGCTCTAGGAGGCCGTGTGTACTTATTGAACAGGCGGCACAGGAAAAAACTTGCTTCGCTGCAGGTTTGCATGGACCAAACAATCCTGACAAAAAGACCAAGTCCGAGCGAACTCTGACATTAGCTTTGAAACACGCAAAGCTTGCGGCAGGGCGCAGCTACTGTACTCCGAAGGTGGCGCCAACTAGAATGGTCTATCAGATAACATTAATTCATTCCTCACCTCACAATTAAATCAGTCCGTTGTTATCAGTGGTGTGCTAGTGTTTCTCGAGCTAATTGTTGATAATATTAGAGAGTACGAGAGACGGGTGAGAGACATGTAGTGATCAGAAAAAGATCAACTATCAGATGATTGCTGTTTAGTGATCTGAGGCATTGCTTGAGGGCGACCTGACCCGTGATTAACAAAGAAGTCATATCACTGCCCACATCACTCATAATCCTAAAAATATTTTTTTTGCGCACTTCATGTTTTTATTTTCACAAAATGCGCTCGCTTTAACAACGAAGACGAAATCTTAAAATATATGAACAGGCATTTTTCTATGCTACTGAGTTAGTGTTGTGACAAATATGAGCCATACGGTGAGTCAAGAGGAAAAAAGTTACCAGGGTTCAATTCTAATGACGGCCAGTTCGTTCAGCTTCCCCATCATGCTAACAGGTCGAAATGCTTTCAATGGAAAAGGAAATTACGAACGGCCATAATTCTAATATATCAAGCAGCCGCCATAACCTTATCTCGTTAGATTAATGCGTCTGTTTCGGTACCTTTGATGAAGATGTTCCGACACGCAACGTGTCTAAACACCTCACGCATGTTTTATGACCACCTCTAGTATTTCCCTGAGGGAACGTCGGAGCGTGGCCGGCCACTCAAGTCTTATTCACTGATGCATTTAGGTCACATGCAGGGGAGAGTCTACAACGCTTACGAGTATCATACAATTAACCTGGAAAATCAGATCGATTAAGGTATATTCCCGTTAGCAACGTAGTTATTTCTACGAGAGCATCCCCATAAATATCAGACTGTTCACGACGCCCCTACTACAATAAAATGTTATCTATTTTTGTGCTTAACAGCTACAAAATAAACTTCCTCGCACATTACCGGTATTTAGAAGGTTTTGCGTTGAGCGCTCAATTTCCCGTTAGATTATGATACCGATAAATAGATTAAATAAAGTAAAGTTTAAAAAGAGTAAAGCGCTTTGATTAGGTACTTCAATGTAGATTAAATAATTAACAATCATCCGAACTAACCTGAACTTATCCTTCTCTTAATACTGGCCTGAAGAAATCTAACCTATCGTAGCCTCATCTAACCTCAAAGAATTTTTACTTACGCTTCCGGGAGCGAGCGTCTGAACCAATAAGTGTTGGATCTTAATGGGTAACGACTTAACGACTTACCTACAGATTTCCAGCAATACTGTTTTTCTTCTTCCCAATGCGTCCCGTTGCCACAGTGGCATTTCTTGTTTTGACAGACAGCCGATGGGCCAAAGTAGGAACATTGCTCGGGATGCAGACAACTCCAGTTGATGAAGCGCGACACTGCAAAAAAACAACAAATTCAAGTACTCCGCGAATTTCGGAAAAGATGAGCAAACTGAGTGACCAACTTTTTCTGCAGATACGACGATCTTCGCTGGCGATGAACCCCGTTTTGCACGAGCACACTTTCCCACTTACTCCTTCTCGACAAATACTTCGAGGAACTTGACATTCCTTGTCATTGCTGCATGTTTGCAAAAGTTCTGGAATGAAAAATGCATACGAACTACAGTCGAGTCAATGACAAAAGTCCGGTGAACACTAGTCCATTAACTAAGAGGGTGGGCTGTATTGGTTTAGACTGTGCAGAGCGAGTCACGAGCCCTTACAAAGTTCCTGAATTGACAAAGTGTTAAACACAAGCGCCTGTTGCCCACAACGGCCTAAATTTCTTAACCTTCAGCCCATGATAGGCAACACGCATTGCACTCGTGTCGAGCTGGTTGCATCCTCCGAAAACATCCTCACATCCTCATGACTCGCTCGATATACGGTACAACTAATGTTCATAAAAAATGATGTATTACCTGGATAGCATGCTGCGTTGGGAGGAGTTGTAAAATATCCTGGATCACAGATGCATTGACCTCCAATACACGACGAGTGGCGGACTTTAGATCAATCTGCATTAGTCTGGCAGCTCTTTCCGGTACTCTCTGGTAAGACAGAGAAGAGTATAACAAAAACTCTGGTTGTGAGTTTAGAAGCTGCCGAGGAGTAAGCGGCATAAGATTTGGCGACCGTTGAAGACTTAACGTTACGTTAGGTATCTTATGCCGCGCTCCGATGTCGCTTCGTTTGGCTAGGCGTAGAAAAGGGGAACACAAAAAATGGTAAAGCCAACCATAGATCCTCTTTGGTAGTTTCTACTTCTTGACGCCAAGGGACCGTAACTCATCGGCGAATAAAAATAGAAATGCGATCAAGGCAACAACGTCGTACGCACAAAGAAACAAACTGATTCCAGTACGGAAATAAACTGGATGAAAGAAATGGAACACAATCTAACAAATAAACACGCGAAAATAAAAGAAGTACAAATATAGCTCTTTTTCTTCCATCCCTGTAACGAGGGAATCAACGTTACGGGCTTGAATGTAATGCTTTTACTTGGATTATTATCAATATAAGTTCAACTCTGCCTTTATTTTTAATTATGATAGATTCTTGTCAGAATAAAGTGTTTGTTAACAGCCCTTTTCAGGGCCATCAAACCCATACCCAAAGATATATATCCTACAGAGTAAAGGCATTTACCTTTTGGTTCGGGTAGAGTTTTTTTCGAGTTAGACGAGGAACTTCCGTACGAGAAGATGTTCCAGTTTATGGTGAGGGCGTTGAGGGACTTGACAGGTTCGTCTGCGACAAATCCTGGAAAATTAACAATAAAAAGATTCACTAAGAAATATGGTACATCTTGAAAAACTAATGACCCGACTTGATATTTTCCTTTGGAAAGTAAAATACACAATCATCTTAAAACGAAAAAGCCATGCTCTCTTAGCGAAAATTTGCGTATGCTCACAAAATATATTTGACTTCGTCGATTTTCAAAAATGTTCGTATTTTTAATATAAATTACAACGTTTAAACAAAATCGTTCGTTGGAATAATAAATTAATTCCAATGCCATTGGTTTCAATTCAGAATTGAAAGACAGAATCAAGACAGAACAACAAAAACATGTTTCGAAAAAACGAATTCAGCGTTCTAAACATCGACGAGGCAAAAACTAAGCAATGGCAAGCATGTTCACGCAGCCTTTATTTTACACCACTCCGAACAAAGTGTCTTAAAACAAAATGAAGCTCTTGTTTAATGTCCACCTTCGACGAGTTTTGCTCCAAGAAGTTTATTGATCATAATAAAGATTTTTGAAAAAACTAAGCTAACGTGAAAGACTGAACATAATTCAAGTGTTGCATGGGGCGTTAAATGCGGATTTTAGTTATTCACCTGAGGGCACACATTCTTTTTTCGTTTCGTCATATGTAGTATTTTTGGGGCACGCGCACAGTTTGTCTTCGCAAACAGCGCCCTTGAAATGGCAATCTACGTTGATGCCACACTCCTCGCCAGGAGCTGCAACAAAAAACGATTCATATAAAAAGATTATCTCACCAATAGTGAATACGGTCGTCAGTCAGCTGTTTTCGTACCACGAGCCTTCGATTCTAGCAGAGCAATGCACGCTAAAAAGATCATTTCAATACAAAATAAAATAAAAGAAAGGTCTATATTTGTTTCGCGTTAAGTCTCACGCAAACTAATGATTCGTAGATTTTTTTCACTTCACTACGCCGAAAAAAATGAGTAAGGACCGTGGTTTTTGAAGAATAAATCGTAATAACCTCGAAAAAGGGTAAAATACTGGTAATCGAAGTTCAACAGCCGGTACACGAAATTCGCGCACGATAAAAGAAATTGTCTTAAGGAAAATCCGTAATATTAATATCACATACGACGAGGC
>Ga0058701_10006186_pt1 | contig 10064 bp, 6 predicted proteins | sample AgamicOrMae_FD_97039 | JGI IMG/M metagenome (GOLD analysis project Ga0058701, IMG submission 97039) | Agave microbial communities from Guanajuato, Mexico - Or.Ma.e | ecosystem: Host-associated > Plants > Phyllosphere > Phylloplane/Leaf | place: Guanajuato, Mexico | collected 2012-06-04 | reverse complement strand
GTGTGAGTATGGATATGAGAGCAGAGCCTTTGCTACAGAGACTTCTAAAAAAAGATCCGCGGATATCTACTGCTTGCTCAGGAGATAAGAGACCGGGACCTCTATGGTGCCGTGACCAGGATTTCTCCATCAAATCCGCTGATATGTAGCCATGATTCCATGTTCATAAAATCAGCTGATCTGTGCCTAAGTCAGGGCTCTTCTGTGCCAAAACCGGCTGATCGATCATATGTTCACATCTCCGCTGTAAAACGGGACACCTGACGTATGCGGTCACTTTCACTAGCGGTATAACAAATCTTCCCTGGTTTCAAGGAGTCTTAACAGTAAAACATTGAAACCAGAAAACGTTCCAACTAAAAATTGAGGAAATGGAGAAGCACTTGTCACGAGGTAGAAACTCCTATCTGAAGCCTTAATTGACCTTTTCCCGGTTCGAGGAGTCTTGAAGGTAGGAATAGCTTAAATACAGATAGAAAAAGTTCGTCAGAGCTAGAAAAACTTTGGCACGAGTATTCCACGTAGTAAATAGGTAAGTAACAAATTCCGGCCGAGATTCAAGTTACACGCAGTTAAGAACAAGGCATAGGCACAGGAACACTCTCGTTAACTGGCAAGTCGCTTTTTTTAGAGAGAAGATGACACAGAAGAAAGTTTTACTCGACTACAGCAGACAATATCTGAATCTGAGTGCTTCTTTTGGAGAAGGTATTAGCCAAGAAGTATATTGAATCACGAATAAGACAGCCTCTAATCAGAACAGGTACTAGTAGGCACATGAACACCACACAAAAGGGGGCTTTTAACACCAAAGAATACTTTCTCTTGCAATGGATTAACTGTATGCACTGCCGAAAATATACGGATTTTTTTAGTACCTCGATGATTTACCCACAAGTACCTTTAAAGTGACCGCTTCAACAAATTGATATTGTCAAGTAATAAAAAATATCATACACTCTGACGCGAGATTCTAAAATAAGTACTAAACAATGTTTCACAAAGTTAAAAATGAGAGGCATGAAACCGTTCGAGGAAGGAAGGTGGAGTACCGGTACCACAGATGGCGGTAGAAAGCACTCGGGAGAATCACAGGGGGCTTTTTTTTGAATGTACTATAATACAGCCATGTATGATCTACTTCGATACCTAAGTCATGAAAGGGAAATATGATGAGAGCGAAGAAGCAATAACTTTGAACTTCTAACAAAAAATTTCAAGTTCCTCCCAAAGTTGCCGCCATCTCGGTTTTTCACACAAGTTGAGTACTAACGGTAGGTACTTCTTCCGCACATTCTCCAAATAGCTGACAAAAAAGTCACTTAAACATCATTTCCTTTCCATTATTGTATTGCGAAAACCAGTCGTGATAGTAACCTAAATCGAGTAGGCCCTCGAGTATTATTGCCAACATTTAAAAATTAACTTGAGTTGGCCCAAAACACAACACTGTTCCTGCGTTAAACCGGCATATTCTAAAGATGGTTCAGTCTTAAAAACAACCACTTTCATTTCTTGCCCGTAGGTGATTTGTCCCCTGAACTGCGATACAGTCCAAGTTTCACTCCGAGATCCTTAGGTTGTCTTGCTGAAGGTCTGGCAGGAAACGGACTAAATTTTAAAGGACTCTTAGCTTCCGACACCGCTTTGGCCGCATCTTCATCAGGACTCGAAGATCTCCTCTGCCATTCGTAGCTGCTGTTCGTCTTCTCTTCTCTGAAAAGGGGCATCTGTACAGAGAGGGTCGTAGGTTTGCTAAAAGGTTCGCGAGAAATTTTAGAATCATCCTCGTATTTACTGGACGGAACTACTCTATTTTTCTTTTTCTCCAAACTGCTCGGCCTCCACGAAGCGTTGTCGTCATCCAACGAAAAACTATCACCGACTGATTTTTTATTCAGCGCTTCAGAAGTTGGTACCACAGGGGTGGAAGGGGGAGTGATTTCAGACGAGGGTTTCCACCGGGGTTTCTCTGTCGTAGCCGAATCGCTTAAGGCACCTTTAGCCAGACTTGAGACAGGTTGCAAAGGCGATGTTATGACCGGAGACATTTCTGGGAACTTGTAACGGGCGCGCGCTTTGTCACTCTTCAGTTCGGAGGGTCTTCTTGACGAGAGAGATGCTTCTAAAGAGGAGAACGCCTGGTCTAGGATTGACTGAAGCTTTTCAGTGGAGCCGAGAAGAGGAGCTGTAATGTTCGTATCGGTTAACCAAGGTCGTGGCTCATCCAGCACACTCGCTCTTCTCATTGGCCTGTCCTTTGGTTCAAGCATATTCAGTGAAAATTGTTTGGGGACAGAAGAAAATCTTCTCTCCTGAGGTTCTTCGGAGACCTTTGGCTCTAAAGACAAAAATTTGAGCTGCGCCTCCTTCTCATTGGATTCTGCTGTGCCCAACGAGGACCTCTCTGGAACAGAGGTCACAGAAAACCCTTCCCAGGGTTCTTCTTTAGCAGAATCTCTCGAACACGAAGAAAATATTTTTTCCTGAAGTTCCTCTTCCACGGATCTTTTAGGTTCTTCTGTGTCAAGTTTAAACGCAGTCAAGGACGAAATATTTTCCTTCGATTTTTCCGTCGCCTCTGTCGTTCGTTTAGTATACTCCCGTTTCTCTCCCGAAAACTGAACTTCTTCCCCAGTCAAAGTCTCGGTCGATTCCGCCGTGCTAAGTGATACCTGCTTGGATGGAGACATCTCGGATGGGTATCTCCTTTCTGCCTCTGAGAGGGAAGACTCAACTATAAAAGGATCAGAATACTTTCTTTCTTGCGTCTCCTCCAAAATCTTAGAAGGCTCCAATTCGGTCGAAGAATGGCTCGAAAACGACGACACTGAGCGATAACTCCTCTTCCCTTTGGGGTCTTCCTCAGAGACTTCTCTTCCTGATGATAGCGATCTCTGCTTTGATATGACTGGAGGATACTTCCTGTGCTCTTGAGGCTCTTCACTAACTGTACCTGTTTCAGTAAGGGAAGACTGCTTAGGGAACGAGTTTGGTTGTTTCCTCGGCTCCTCATCATCGGAAGTCGAGGTCCGTTGCCAAGACTGTATTCTTTGCAGCACCTCTGTATTTTCTTTTATTACTTTCATTACGCTTTCACTATTCTGTCGACCCAGTCTCTCCAACTTGGGGTTACTGGAAGAGGTCACTCCTTCTACATCTCCTGCCGCGCTCTTGGCACGCTCGCCTTGACACAAGTTCACATTCTTCTCGTCGAAACTGGCGAAGTCATCCGATTAGCTTCATCACCGAACTCACCCAAATCCAGGGCACTCGATCTCAGACTGTCTTCTTCCGTACTAACGATGGACTCCTCTCTGATAAACATCTTGTCATCATTACTATATACCGACTCTTCTCTCCTGAATAACCTTACTATTGGCCGATCTTTGCTGTCTTTCGAACTACCAGTGTCACTCGAAAGGTTAAACTCATCCGATTCTTGGGTAAGGGAAGTCTGAAGCGGCATATGGCGACGGGGTTCACTCGAGTCATCTTCTGGACCAGGAGAAACGTCTCTGTACTCAGACATTTGTCTGGTGATACCTCTCTCGCTGTACGTCTCCCTACTGGACATACGTGACCAATCCGTACCACGACATTCATCTGAGTCAATGACAGACGAAGTGGATGAAGGCACTCTCACAGGCGAGATTCTGGATGACGCATCACTTAAACAATCTCGGTCTCTGTCTGGTGGACGCCACATCTTCAGCTCCGGATGATCCTCTTCTCGTCTCAATTCCTCACCAACAGCATCCGCTTTGGACCAGTCATCTTCAGATGGTTTTGAAGTTCGGTTCGCGGTCTCATACAGAGTGCGAGCCAACGGCTCCTCGGGCAGTTTCTTCACCGAATCTGGGTCAATCTCTCTGGCCGAGACAGAACTGTAGCCACTGTCTTCGACATTACAAGGCGTAACTTCACCAGTTTCTTGCGAGTCCCTTGAGATACTTGAAAGCCATGGAGAAATGCTTTTCAAATCAGGTTTTTCGTTACTACTAGCGCGGGAATAGCTAGTACGCGTAGAACTAGGCTCAAACGTCTTTCCGGTCTCCTTTTCAGAAGTTACTAGAATATCAGAAATACTAAACAAATCACGGTCCGATTTTAGTGTAGAGTCTGCAGTGTCACCTGATTTCTCTAAACTTCTTTGGCGGAATTCGCCGAGAAGTTTTTCAGTTGAGTCTCTATTTTCCGAAACATTATTACTGTAATCAGCAACATGCTTGAATTCAAAACCACTGTTTTTCAGAAGGTCCGAGAAATTTTCTTTGCTGCATGTTGAGTCTTGTTTGTTGACTGAACTACGCTCCATTAAACATTCAGATTGGGCTGGTTCAACAAGACTATTTTCGTCGACTTCGTTTTTGGTACGCGTTTGCTCAACCATATCACCACCTGTCGGACTCCAATTTTTGAGCAGGTTCAAATCACCAGATTTTACTGACTCGGACTGATCAACCGACGTCACCTTATCAGATTTAATAAAAGAATCAGAGCGATTTCCACTTGGATCAAGGCGATCAAACGAGTCGAGTTTTGTTAGATTGTTATCTGCTGAATTATCGCGTTCAATGGACGCATTAATTGCGTTACAATCACCTTTACCAACTCTATTTGAATTAACCTGTCGCAATCTTTCCTTATCAGTATCAGACTCAGACCGGTCCTCGGAGCTATTTCTCTTCCAATCATTATTTCGTATACAATCCACCGTTACATCACCATCAACCCTACTTGAACTTACAGGTATAATTGCATCACCAGTTGCAGGCATCGAGTCCGCATGCTCCCCCTTAACATCACCCGCATATCTACTCCTAATATCCGAGCTCGCCAACCGACTCGAATCATCAGATACAATCAACCCATCACCATCAACAACTTGTCTTGTAGAATCTGAGCTTATAAACCAGCTCGTATCACCAAACACAATCGAGTCTGCAAGCTTCACCCCATCACCCTCACACGGAGGAATCAAATCCGTGGGTTCTTCTACCAAATTAACATCACCATCACCTTTAACAACACGATCCTGAAGTTTCACAGTCGAATCTGATTTGATACACGAATCCCCGTCAACGTGAAAAAAATCGTTACTCACGAAGTCCAAAGTCCTTTCGATTGCACTCTCAGACGAATCGACGAGAGTGGCACTCTCGGTATCACCCAGCCAATCTTCGTTTGTGAAAGTCGAGTCTGAGACGCTGTCGCTGGGGATTGGCGACAGCTTCAGGGAGTTATCCGCACTTAGGGACATCGACATTTCACTGAACGTCGATCTCTCGTCCGTCGACGTTGCCTCGACACTTGGGGAAGCCGGGGATACGGCGGGCGAAGGCGATGCTCCGTTCGTCGAGGGGAGATCGCTCGGTGCCTCGCCCCGAACCTCCTCCACGTGGATCAACACGGCGTCGGCTGTCATCACCGATGCGGGTAATTCTTCGACGTCCACGTCGCTGGCCGCTCCGGGATCATCGCACAGCTCGGTCGATGTGCTCGAAGCATCGCTGTCTACCCCGCCCATCTCTCCAGTCCCAGGAAGTGCATCTGGAAAGAAAATGTCACGCAAGTTCCACAGTTCAACGTAGAAGATTTTGGTGACGTAGAAGATTTTTAGTTCAGCTAAATATGTTGTTTATTCCGTGTATTTAAAGGCTAAGATACTTCGAGTAGGAATCAAAGTTAGAGGGATCGGATATGATCTCAATGGTTTTGGCTAGCAGAAAGCTTTCTCATGTCTCATTCGAGTTTGGTATTTACCTTCAGCATCTGATTTCTCAGACGTGCTGCAGTCTTCGTCCACGTTGTCCAGACTTCCTCGTCCTTTCTTCGCCTTGGGCGCCTTCTGGGATTTGTCCTTTCTCGCCGTGTCCTTCCACAGCAGGGTTTCCCCGACATCAGGGACTGAGGCAGCTGCAACATAGCTTTATGTTAAGCCGGAAATTTTCGGAATTCTGTCTGCACTTCCCGGAAAACTTACGGATCGGGCGTGTCGTGGAGGCGGGGGCGGCTTTGGGGCGGGGCCTCCGGGCGGGGGGCGGCACGGCGCCGGGGGGCGGGCCCAATCGCCGGCCTCTGTTGCTCCGAAGGGCGCTTTTCCCAACCAGGAGGTGATTCATAGCCGTCGACGGAGTTCCCACCGAAGCGCCCAGCGGTGAGGGTCCCGCACACGCGGCTGCCAAAATAAAACGATCCAATTATTTTTTTTGGGCCGTGAGAAATTACTTCATCGATGTATTTTATTTAAGCAGCTCCTATAAATCTTCCACGACATGATAGCACCACAATGAACTACGATATAATGTTTTATCTAAAGAACAAATTTTGGAAAATAATTAAACAAGTAATTAAAAAAATAATTTAAAAAAAGTAATGAAGGAATATTAAAAAATAACCTAAAAAAATAATTTATAAAAAAATCTAAAAAATGATTGAAAAATAAAACAACAATTCATAAGTAAAAATAAAATAAAAAATTAAATAATTAAATAACAAAAATAAACCATAATATAATAAAAATAAAAAAATAAAAAATAAACAAACACGTTGTAAAAACTGTTTTAAAAGCTTTAAAAATTCGGAGAATTAATTTTTAGAGTGATTTTGAAAACATCCAGGTATTTGTTCGTCAATTTATAGGACACCTCTGATTTATACCTGAAAGAATAATTTGAGCCTGCCGCTGTCGCTCCCTCAATCGCTGGTACTGCTGTTTGAGCACGCTGATGTCCAACGCAATCTTCTCTCGATCGGTTTGAGCCAATGTCACTGCAGAGCCGAGAGGGGCGGACGAGGTCGACCCTGTTGACGAAACAAAAACGTGCCTCCGTCTGCAAAGCCGGCTCAACAAATAGTCCCCAAAACGGGGCACGACTGACAAGTACTCTGTGTGCCATGAACCATCCCCCTTCAGCCCCATTCTTTATATCAACAAACGCGCTCAGGCAACTCTCGGTATCGCGCGGATTGATGCGTAAAGAAAACACGACGTTAAAAATCTCTTGGCCCTTAAAGTTGATAAAGCTGCCCATAGGGATATTAGGTTAGGTTACATGAAATGAGGTCAAGAATCGCTACGTTGGGGAAAATTATGGCAAGTGAGGATAAGTTAAAAACGGTTGGGTTATGTAGGGTTGGATTGGGTTAGAATAGGTTCGGTAAGAAAAGGTTAAGTAAGTTTGGGTTCAATAAGGTACGGTTAAGTAAGATTAAATTAGAAATGGTTACAAGAAATAAGAAACGGTTAAGTGGAATGTGTTAGGGAGAGGTTAGGGTAAGTAAGGTTATGTTAAGTAAGGTTAGGTTAAGTAAGGTTAGGTTAAGTAAGGTTAGGTTAAGTAAGGTTAGGTTAAGTACGGTCAGATAAAGTTTTTGGTTAAAGTTATGTTAAGTATGGTCACGTTTGGTAAGGTAGAGTTTTGTGTGCGGTGGGTTAAAAATGAGGTCACTCACCGCTAAGTTAATTAAAGTAAAACTAGAAATTAGGTAGAGTCAGGTTAAGTTCGTAGAAGTAAGGTACGGCTGGGTCACGGAAGCTCAGGTTCAAGTAAAGAATAAATGTCAATACCGCATTCCCTTACGTGTCCATAAATTGATGTCCATATCTTTGGAAGGTTTAATCGCGTGGCTTACCTCTCCGTTTGGGCGACCGAAAGACGGAGGAGATCCCGAACGCTGTCGCGACAGCGATCTGCTCGTGATCTTCGTCCTCGGAGTCGTCCCTGTCCGAGTCGCCTTCGGCGTAGAAGAGGCGGAGGCCGCGGCGGGCGGCGGACGTGGCCGCCGACGACACCGTCACCGTCCACGGGGAGATGTTGTACAGGTGCTTGTCGCGCAGGGCGGGCAGCTCCGGACAGCTCAGCGACACCACCGTCTGCGAAAAGACACTCCCAGCTCAGGGAATACGGGACGCACTCACAACTTTCAACGTCGCAACCTCTATTCCAGGAGTTGTATTTTGCGTAGCCAAGCCAGCCACCAGAAACCTAACCTTATTAACCTAATTTTGGCCTTTGGCAATAAAAACGTGACACTATCTTACCTGTTTCGCGTGAAAATGAAACGGGGTAGTACGTGCCTCGGTATTTTTTCAAGTTAGACCTATGCTCAGCCATATCAATGGAAAGCTCTCGCCGAGACCTTTTGAATTACGGCTGAACACCGGTATGTCTTGAAAAATAATCAAAATAATTTCTACTCTCGTTTTATTTTTACGCCCAAAACTGGTACTTGCAGTCTCAAAAGTATTGATCGCTCCAACTTTATCAAACCTCTGTAACTTTGGACTGGCAAGAGATCGACAAAACAGCCAGAATCATATTGAAAGATCTTTTGAAGATCTAGCGATTTTATTTTGTTCTTTTCTGGCGTATCTCTCTCCGTTTCAAAAATTCGGAGCGATCAATACTTTTAAGACTTCTAGTACGAACTTCCTAACCCGTTCCGACTTTACTGCGTATAAGCCTAACCTGTTCAAAACTAACCATATTTAACCTCGCTTAACGTAACTTTCACTTATCCAAACAAAACTTCGGCTGACCGGATGTTTATAATGAATCCTCAAAGTGTAATAAAAGGGAGAACAGACGGCATACTTGGTAGACAGTGTGGTATTCGGCCTTGCGCTTGGCTGTATCAAGGGAAATGGCGGCGGTTAACTACCCAACTGACAGCGTTGGGAAATGCCGGATTTGGCCATCCGTCCGAAACTAGATAGAAATTTGAGGGTCGATGCTTTTACGAGCGGAATCTGGTGCAGTCCAGACACAGCTCGCTGAAAATCAACGGGTGCTTTTAGCCGGTTGACCTTGAGCGACACAAGGTTTTACGTATCAGCGGCGGTATGGTAGAGAGACCCTTATTAGAGGGTGAATCATGAATCACAAGCCGAGCTATGCTTACCTAACCTAACAGTGAGCTTCGTGGGCCTACATTATCTTTCAAATCCTTTGACTTTCAATCAAGAGCAACCTAACCAAACTTATCCAAGTTGTACTCTTAACCTTATCTTAGTAGACCTAATCCAAGAAAGCCCAAAAAAGATAAGACTCGAAGCCAAAATTACCCACGATAAAGCTAGCCTAAGCGAGTCTCGTGACCTACTCTCAACAAACTTTTGGGTCACAATTTGAAGGTGAAGCTCAACTTTCATTCAATGAAAAATCACTAAAATGAAAGGAACAATCCAACGCTCTGGTATCGAACCGTAACCGATCACTTTAGAATACCATGTCAGTGCTTCAAAACTTAACCTCTAAACCAACAACCGCCGCGAATCCCCCCCGAGTAACTCTATACCAACTAAATTAAAGTCAATCTGAAAACAAACCTTGATGAGATGATTAGGGTCCATTAATCCGAATTCGAGTATTTCCCTGGTTAGGACCCCCATGATGCTGTAGAACTCGTCAGCACTCCGAACAGTCATGATGCGGCTGCCAACAGCGAACAATCCGAGCGATTCAGTTAGTTTGAGTTGATTACAGCGAGCACCGATCAACTGACGGTCCCTTATTCAGGGTAGTAGCTGATCGGCACAAAGCAATCTCCCAGAGACTTCAAGATATATGTCGATACGTTTCGCAACTTTTTTTCACGAAAGAAACTTATTATCTTTCTCCGACAAAGGACTTTACTAAAACTATATAAGTAGAAGAAAACCCAGTTCCAAAAAAATGTAAATAAATTTACTTAACCTACGTTTGAAAATACATAGCTTGTATAGGTCTAAGTTCACACACTAACTTTAAGTCGAATTATTACAGATTACGCTCAAGGTGACCGTTCATGATAGAATGTGTTCGTTAAGTTATACAAAGTTCATAACTAAATTCGTTATACAGATCGTAAAACAAAAATGCCGTCTTTTTTTCTGTTTTCAGACAAAGGTTCTCGACAAAAATTCACGATTTGTCACTATTCTCCAACAACCATCAGCTAAAATTACTTCGGTGAAATATAGATAACCTAAATTGACAAAACACCTACCCGTATTCATCTTAAATATACTCCTCTCACGTAGACCTAGGTTTAAAGAATAATTAGAAATATTCTAGATT
>Ga0058701_10006185_pt1 | contig 10064 bp, 7 predicted proteins | sample AgamicOrMae_FD_97039 | JGI IMG/M metagenome (GOLD analysis project Ga0058701, IMG submission 97039) | Agave microbial communities from Guanajuato, Mexico - Or.Ma.e | ecosystem: Host-associated > Plants > Phyllosphere > Phylloplane/Leaf | place: Guanajuato, Mexico | collected 2012-06-04 | reverse complement strand
GGACAGGATTCCACTTCTCTCGCAGGATAGAACGGCGCTATTGGTATGGTGTCCCACAATGCCGAGTGTTATTCCATGGCTGCGCGCGCAAATTTTGTACACTTTAATTTTGCTCCGTAGTGCGCATCGTCGACAGTTCGAAAATGGTGGTGGCCGCATAACATTGCTCCCGCTACAAAGTCGCCCAGCGTTATTCCTTCTGTCAGCTTGCACAATGCCCTGCATGAATTTGTTGCGCCTGGACACTAATTTTATTTAGTTATATATTGAATTTTCTCTTACACTTTGCAAAGAGCCAGCCCATCTTAACTAGGCATCTGAGAACCTAGATTTTATCGATTCGTATTCCGCAACACCTATTCCTACTTCGTTTCTCGCAAAAGATCCTATCCTCTCCAACTCACACCCGGCCTATCATTCTGATATTTTGGGTTACACAATAAAAACCTGATAGCACATCTATTATGGACAACCCACCACCTGCATTCCCACGAGGATGGAGAAGAGAGGAATTCTCGAGGCCCAAGGGTCTTTCGAATGGTAAATATCAAGTGCATTATATCAATGAATCAGGCCAACGTTTCAAAAACAAATGCATGCTAGCCCGCTTCATGGGAAATGAGGTCAATCTAACGCCCTTCCATTGGCGAACTGGCAAGATCGATCCTTATCTCAAACGTAAAGTAGAACGTATGATCAAACTCAAGGATTGTGCTGACGTTAATAGAAGACTGAGAAACGACCATACCATCAAGCCGCCATTGAGACAAACCGTCTCAAATTTCAAATTACCCGTTACTGTCTACAGGAATCAACCCAAAGAGTCTCAGCCAGTTGTGCCCCCAGCAAACACTGTAATGACTAGACAAGTTCAAAATCAAATTAAACAAGCCAATAATCATGATCAACAGCGTGCTGCCCTAGCTGCAGCCGAGGCTAGAGCGAACAATTTTAAACCAAGGCAAATATTTTGGGAGAAGCGTTTACAAGGACAGCATGCCAGTATTAACGATGAAAATTATGAAAAATTTAACTTACCTAGAAGTATCAAACCACTAGTACCAGAGCACGTCAATGACGAATCGGTCGTTCGTGCTATTGTTACGTCTTTGTATGACAGAAACAATTCTGTAACCGTAACTGGTCAGTCAGCGCCAAAGCAAGATATCTACAAGAATCCAGCTATCTTCCTAGACCCCTATCAACCACCAACTGGTTATATCACAGTTGACGACAATGACCTCAAGAGGCAGGAGGAAAGAGTTTTACATTACAGAAGAGAGCTAGAGCGTATTATCAAAATGGAAATGGCCGACAATTTGAACAACAATATCGACAAGATAAGCGAGCATCAGGAAACCTTCAAGCAAGAGGAGGGCGATGCACAAGATTTGAAGATTAAATCTGAACAAGAATAATCAATGCTATACCTGATGCATTCGTTTTGTATCTTGTAAACCAAACTTTGCATGCGAATCCAAGATTGCGTTTTCTGATAGTCAAATTGTCTCCAAGAACGGCATACAAATAGATAAAGCTATATACTTCCCTAATCAACGCTAATCCTGTTTGTAGTTGCTCGATCGTCTCAGATAGTTTGCCAGTTCGAGACCAATGCATAGTTTGATCTGTTTGAAAGCCTCTACATCGTTTTTTGCCAACTGGTTGTCTCGCAATCTGTAAGGTTGCGCATAAGTGCTGCGATAACGATATTTGTTAGAAGCACCCCGCCCAGGGCGTGTTGCATATACAGGGCTCGCCTTCCTACTCGGCTTTAATTAACTCCGCACAAAGTCAGTCTAATTGGAGTGCGCCAGGGACAAGAGGCGAGTACCTCAGCATTAGGGGCCGAGTTTTGAGTTTGATAAAGACTTTGTCATCCAAGTAAAAGTTAAGCCAAAAATGTCCTCATTTTCGGCAACCCGGATTGAAGAAATGATTGAGTTGTGTGAGAAGTCGCTAAGCAAGGCTTATGCAATCTACAGCAAATTCCCTGTCGCCGCAGTCATTGTGACTGAGGATGACAAAGTCTTCACAGGTGAGATGCATAACATGTAAACATGTAAAGTACCTCTCCGGCATGATGTAGCATTGACTGACACAAGTACCCAATTATCAGGTTGCAACGTCGAGAACTCCTCATATGGACTTGCAATATGTGCCGAGAGGACAGCCGCCGTGAAGGCGGTGAGCGAGGGCTATCGAAAATTCAAGGCCTGTTTCGTGATGACCAACTCGGATCGAGCTATCGGTCCTTGCGGAGCTTGTAGGCAGTTCTTATCTGAGGTAAGCACGAAAGACCTGAGATAGTTTATGCATCGGAAAGTATCAACTCACTGACTTTATCTGCGCCCCCATAACGGATTGAAATTTACAGTTTGCAGATGACATGATCATCTATCTTATCCCTAGGAATAAACAATTCGTGACCAAGACTCTTGATGAGTTGTTACCTTTCGGATTCAACAGCGAAGAGCTGGAAAGTGGAATGATGGAGGAAGCCAAAGTTTCCATCAACTTGGACTAACAGCCACCATGATAACCTTCATCTAATGGGATTCCGGCATTGTGAGCTGCATACAAAGACAATCGCAAAGTTGCACACAATTGAGCGTTACTTTCTTGGGTGTGTGTACTTTTTCTCTTTGGCCACAGTGAAGTTTCGCCGATTCAAAATACTTGCCTGATACATCCAATCAATGAACCAATACTCTTGAATGTTTTATCTCGGATCTTGAAGCTCAATTTAATAAATACTTCTTAATGTAGACGAATAACCATGCTATGATTTCATCAAAACTATCCCTTAAAAACACTATCGAATGTCTTAGATACTAGTAGATTAGAGAGAATTAGAAATCAACTTGACCATAGAAATCCATTTTTCGAGGCTTACCCACCATACCTCGACATCACAGACAAAATAGATGGCCAATGATGCTACAAATAAATCAACATCATCATCATTTTCGGGAAGTGGCAACGTTGGTAACAATTCAGAAAATAGCAATTCAGCACCCGCAACGGATCAGCAAAAAGTACCACCATTACGTATTGTATTGAACACATCAGGCAACCAGAAGAGTTCATCAACCATAGCAACTGTTGACAATGAATCGCTATCATCGAGCAAGAAAGATCGAGATAGTAATAATCTTAAGAGTAGAGTAAGAATCAAATTGGGCACCAACAAGCAGCAAACAGGCAACAATAATAACAATACGAGTAATAATAATAACCACACTAAAGATAAAAGCTATATCGAAAGCACCTCAAACAAATCAACAGCAACTACAAGAAACTCCGGTGAAGACAACTTCAATGATGAGACTTCATCATCGAGCTTCACTCATTTAAGGCGTATTACCAGAAGAAGTCAGCGTACAATACAACCCATAAATAACGAAGACGACGAATCCATATCATCGATGACATCTATTGATGATAACGTACAAAACTCTATAGGTAATACAGCAAACGATTCAGTTCAAGATTCGGAACAATCGAATCAGACGCCATCGGCCTCAACTTCAGGCACGAACACGACAAACTCTGCCACAAATGGTTCAAATGCGGGTGAGACTCCACGAAGGTATAAGAGAAGAAAGGGTGAGCCAAGCGAAAGTCAAAGTCTAGATGCAGAGATAATATTTGGCTCACAAAGTTACAAATTGCCCGATCAGAATTCCATTGAATTATTTAAAAACATAAGGAAACAGGTGGACAAGAGACTGAAGAATTTGAACAGTATTGCCCCAAGAGCTCCACATGGGTTCAGGGATTATATCTTGTCGCGTGGAGCCTATTTACTGGATGGAAATAAACTAGGCAACGGTACCAATTTATTTATGAATGAAGATGGAGGACTAAATCCGCTACCAGTGGGAAAATATCATGCGATCAGACAGAATCGCATCAATTACACGGTGCCCAACAGGGCCAAGGTCCCGAGTGGCCTGGCGATCGATTCTCCTCTATACAATTTGTTCATAGACCAGGAGAAAGACAGGCATAGGATGCGTATGCAGCACATAAAGGAGCGTGAAAAGTTAACTCTGGCGGCGGAGCAAGAGATAATACGCGTCTACAATCAAGCGGCTCTATTAGCATCTAACCAGACTGAACCGTTCTCGGCTTGCACCATGCTGAAGCACCAGGAGATTTATGACTATTTAACTACTGACGGAAAGATCATATTGTCTCGCGAAAATGCCCAGCACGACCAGGTCAAACCAGATGGTGTTCGTACGAGGAGACGCCAACATGGTCATATTTCACCCCCCGCTACCGCTAATAGCAATCAAAACGTCTCGCAATCAAGAAAGAGCTCGAATGCAGATGAGGTTGGTGTTCCGGCAGTGGCACAGGCGCCGGCGGGAAATGTGAAAGACGAGAAGACGTCCTCATCGACAAAAGGCCCTAGTTCGGATGGCGCAGCTCCAACCGCAAGTTCGAGTAGCGGCCAAGAAACCAAGAAAGAGTCTGAGAATAGTTCATTGAGAACTGAGGTCGACAAAAAAGCGACAGGTGATAATCAAAGTGACGTGCAGATGGAGGAGAACGTTTCGCCCTCCGAAGCAAACGATTCGAACCCGAATAGAGATAAGATGCCCAAGGATGATGAGCAGCAAAGTGTTCCCAAAGAGGGGGCTGTATCGGAATTAGCTGTCGGTGAGAAGCTGACGAAAGATCCACAGATTCCGCCCAATTTGGACGAGTCGTCGAAACAAGCCTGCTCTGCGGATAAGGGAGGTGACAATCCTCTTGTAAAACAGGAGACCAACCCACAGGATGAGGACAAAGTGGTGCCCAAGAGAGACGAGGTGAAGTCTGAGGTGATTCAGAGTCCAAATGGTGGTGAGGAGACGAAAACTTCGACACAAGAAGCCGACGATGGACCCACGGGAGGAGCTCCAAGTAGTTGCGGGCTATCCGAGCAAAATTCGGAGGAATCTCAACAAGAGTCCTGCTCAATGCAACAGCAACCGAATGATTCCAGTTCAGTGATTTCATCTGATGAGGATAGAAAGGCGCGGAATAGGGAGATGTTTTTAATTCAACTGCAAGAGGTTGACGACAAATGGGACAGGATGCGAAAGGAGATGCTCATACGCCATAAGAATGAGGCGGAAAGTTTGTATGCCGTACAAAAACTGGAATGGGAATGGAAAGCCAAAGAAATTGGAGCCTGTGACGTAAGGGCAACCCCGGTAATTGACACAACACTTGTTCCCAAATTGAACATTTATCCCCAAGATTATTGACAATGATAGTGTTTTTGAATCAATTCGGCCCATATAGGGCCCCCCAATTGATAGGCACTTCTAATCCAAAGTAGAATTTATACTCCGACTGATTGATTGAAGCTTTGTTCGTGCTCACTATGGACTGGTGGATCAAGAGAGCTTTGTTTCATATTTCGAGAAGCATTTTAGACACACATACACTATATAGAAGAATATATATTTGATAGAGAAAAATATGAGAGAGAAAGAAAAAGCGAATGAAATAAACTCACCCCGGAAGCTTTTCAGTGATTGAATGTAACTTTTATTTGGAATTCCCTTTCATTTGGGCTGCAACTTGGTGCTAGTGAGGCACGAGTGAGATCTTCCCAGAAATGGAACGAGCATAAAGAGGCATTAGCGAGGCGACCAAAAGATACGCCTAAGGGCCGCCGCCAACTGGCAGACTTAAATTGTCTCTCACCTGTTCTCCTTTTCTTGTTTCCTTACATCTTATATCTTAGAGCCTAGCTGTAGCTGGCGGCACGAGAAGAGTCGTCGTTTTGCCCGGGACTCGAATGGGAACGTGATAGAATTAGGGAGGAGAGTCATTTGAGGGAAATGGAGATGAACAACAACTAGCGCTAGAGGGGACCAGTTTGGGGGCCAGACAAAAGGAGAGGGAGCTGCGAGAGGAGAGTTAATAAAATGATTGATGCTATACTGTCGCCTTGTTGAATTAGGTATTCGTTCCTCCAGACGACGAACGAAGGGGCCCAGCCGGCTTGGCGCTCTCCCGAGGGACTGGCTGGACCACACCACGAGGGGACCATAATAGAGGGCGGCTCTGGCGGCGCTACTGGCCACGAAGGGGGACACTATGCGTGCTCTATTAAAGCATCAGCTTAATCATTATTATTATTATTATCATTATTTGATTTTCATGTCGCCGGACCGAGCTGGCAGGAGCCGCGCGTCCCCCAGCCTAAGCCTGGCCGGGGGAGCACATTCTGGAGGCGTGCCAGTTGAGTCTTGGTTGAGTTGAGTCTTGGTTGAGTTGAATCTTGGTTGAGTTGTGCTCGCGGCGCTCCACAGTGGGCAGCAATGGCTTGCACTTTGTGCAGCCACCAGCTAGTTGGCAAACAAGAGCAACGTGATATGGTTTCAGCGGAAACTTGCGGCCGCATCAGAATTGGCCGAATTGGCCCCCGACACAAAGCCACAGACACGGTGGACAGTCTGCAGCGAGACCTAAGCGGAAGTGCAAGGGGCTGAACCACTGTGTGTCCGTTCAATGTGTGTGGCTGCGTGCCTCTTCTGTCGACAATCTGGCTTGGCATTAACTGTGGGCCGGAGCCTCAGCTGCCACCTCGGCCAATTGGAAACTGCGAGGCCAGCCGTTTCATTCCGTTACGTCACGCAGTTGGCCTGGTTGGTCTTCCCCTTTCAGCCTCTCTCTCTCTCTCTCTGCGGACCATCATCCACATTAGCATGGTTATGGTCAATAGAACAGATTTGCATTAAACTTGGCACCATTGCGTCATCGCCAGACCAAACGAGTTGCCTCCGCTGGCCAGCCGGTTCGGTCTAAGCACACAAGCGAGCGGCACAAAGGTGCACAGGGCAAGCGCGGGGGGCGCGTGACAAAGGGGCGGCGGAATTCATTTGCCGTCTCAATGTGTGTGGCCTCACGAGCTGGCCCAACGTGTGTGGCCTCGCTAGCCGCCGCCGCTTAGCCGCCGCCGCCGGAACGCTCTTGAAAAACTATTAAGCCCAGGCTCACGTTTCCTTGGGCTCGCCAGTGAGCCCTGTCCATAAAGGAAGCATTATGGCCGCCCGCTAATGCACAACTAGGTCCTGTTGAATCGTCCAGGTCGCCTGGCCGAGTGGGCGCCACTTCGGCCGCAATTGTTGCCCCCACACACTGTCTCCAGCGACCACTGCTTGGTCTTAAATCGGCGAGCTCTACTGCAGTGCCCAAACACGCAAACCGCAGCAGCAACTCCCCCTCGGCCTCACCTCAGGTGTTCGCAGTTTAAGCTCACTGGAAACCGCTCGTCAAACGCCTCGTCCACTGGCTTTGTCATTGTGAAAAGGCACGAGCTGGGCCCCCCAGAATCAGAATCAGCATCTGTCTGGCCCCAAAGCGAGCGGACTCTCCAAGGGTGGCAAGGCGGAGAGCCTTGCCAGCCAGAAAGAGAGAGAGACCGGAAAGCGAGCTAACCAGCGGCTCGTGGGCGGCCTGTGATGCAATAAAATATAAAAATCGCTGCGGGAAACACTTATTCACTTGCACTGCCCCGATTGGGCCCCCTCCCAGTTGGGCGGCTCGTTGGGGGCTCGCGGCTTCCCCTCGGCCAACGAGAGGCCGGCCGGAAGCGGCGCCTGCAGCGAGGCGGCTTGGAAGCTCGCTGGGCGTCGCGAAGGCTCTGCTTTGGTGGGTTTGGGCGCGCCCATTGGGCCAGGCCAGAGGGAGCTCGCCAGGCAAAAGGAGCTCGCCAGAAGGAGCCCATCGGAGGGGCAATAAAAATAAGCATTTGCGAAGATTTCTGCCCCAAAGGAGGCGGGTTAAGAGAGATAGATGGGCGAATCTTGCGAAATGGTTCCCAGCAAAGCGTTCTAATCTGAGCTCGCTGGCTGCTGGGCCGCATTTGGGCGCCGCCTCCTTAGGTCGCTGGCTGGCTGGCCGGTCGCGCCCAACGAGCAGCGATTCAATTTAACTAACGCCCACTGGCAAACTGGTGCTCAGCAGCAGGCGGCCCCAACAGAAAGCTGCCCTTCCAAGCAAGGGACCAGCTTGGGCGACCAATAGAGAGAGAGAGACGCTCTCTCTCTCGAGCGAGCCGGAAGCCGTGGACAGAAGCCTGAAATTATCATCAAATTGCATCCTAAGATCCCTTTTCACGCCTCCTTCCTTCTGGAACAGCGGCTGCCTCTGGGTGGGCTGCTGCTTAGCCTCTGCTTGGCCGCTGCTTGGGCGGCGCACTCGCTTGCACAGTGTGCCAATATTTTCCAGACGCACACACTTTGGGGCGCCCCAATGGACCACTGGCGAGGGGCCAGCATTAATAAATGGAGCCGCATTCAGCGGGGACCTTGGCCAGCGGAGGTCTAGGTCCAGGCGGCCGAGTGGGCGAGATCATTTTTCTCACCTCGGCCGAGCGTCTTATGTTGCATTTGGGGGCATTTGGGGGCGCCAAATGGACTCACGTACTGGGCGCACTTGTTGTGTGCTGTTGCGTGTTGTTGTGTGCTGTTGCGTGTCGTTGTTGTTGTTGTTGTTGTTATGCTTCGGCCAAAGCGGAAGCACAACAGCTGAGCGTGTCTCTATGCACTTGGTGTGCCAGTTTGGGGCGCCTCTTTGTGTCCTTTGTGTCGGCAGGAAGTGTTTGGGGAGGGAAATTCGAGAAAACATTGGCCCCCATCCATTGGAAGTGGTTCCTTTTAAACAGTTGCCATTGGATTTTGCAGCTTTCCGCACGCGCGCCACAAATCAAAACATGCTCCTTCTTGCTCGCTCGCTCGCTTGCCACAAAGAGGCCAACAAAAAGGGACAGCCCCTCCTCTGCCCTTAGACTAGGCGCACGTTTTCCAATTGGTCGCCCGTCTGACAGCCTTGCACTGCAAGGCTTGAAGTAGCCCACTCGAAAGCTCCAAACGGCGCCAGACAAACGGCCCTCACAACTGGCCCATTCTGATTCGAGACGTGCACTCAAAAAGTGGGGCCAAACTCGAGTGAAAATTTAAAATCTAGACGAAACAAACTTCATCTTCCTTTTCCTCCTCCTCTTCCCTTCCTGCTGCAACTTTCAGACAGCCAAAAGGGAGCATAAAGGCAGCGAAAAGGGCAACAAGAGAGCTCTGAGTTGAAGGAAAACCATCAGCGCCCAGCGGCAGCCCGCGAACAGGCCCCGAAAAGACATTCAAATGAGCCGGCCTGTCAGGGCGCTCTGATGGGGCGCTTCTTCACGTTGCTTCACAGTGGCGCACTGGGCGACCAGAGCTCGTCTCTGGCCGGCCGCTTGGTGATTTAGTTTTTGCTCCACGAGAGTTTGGCGAGCTCCACAGCTTCAATTGGCGAGCTCGTGCCTGCGCGAGCGCAGAACTGATGGCCAGTGGCGAGCCGGCGGCCTTGGTGATGCAAATTCGAATGACAGTCGACAAGTGAGTGGCGTTTGGGGCCCGTGTAAGTGATGCCCGGGCGCAAGTGGTGCTCCCCTTCTCATGGTCTCTTTTTGGCCACCTCGGAAAGCGAGCCCCACCAGCCAGAGGGGCTCGAGGCGGCGGTCTAGGTGCGGCCGGCGAGCGAGGCAAACTCGCCAGTTGCGGCCGCCAAGCTGCCAGCCATTTGGACACGCTCCATGAGAGAACGAGTGGCTCTGGCCGCGAAGAGAGCCAGTGTCTGGGAGGCACGCACGCAGCTGGTGGGTCGCTTGCCAAAGGGCGCCCACTCCGCTCTGGCTGGATATCGATCCGGGAAGAGCGCCCACTTTGGACCCTTTGCGGCGAGCTCGCTGGAAGTGGAGCAACTAAGTGGAGCTCGTCTCCAGTCTGCAGTGGGCCAGCACGAGCAGCAAGCGCCGAGGCGGCCGGGCTGGTCAGCGAAAGGTCGCCGCAGACTGGGACGAGCGTGCCCACACAATGGGCTCCACTTGGGCTCCACTTTGGTCTCAATGCACCGGCCGCGAACGTGCCCCCAGCTTTCCGGGTGCTACAGAGAGCCGAGCGCGCCTCTCACACCTTAGGGGCCGCGCTCGGTGGAGCCACACACGATTAAGTAAACACAAATTGGGCCCAAATTTGGCGCCCCTTAGCGCCCCTTCCGGGCGGCCGAAGTTC
>Ga0058701_10006184_pt1 | contig 10064 bp, 4 predicted proteins | sample AgamicOrMae_FD_97039 | JGI IMG/M metagenome (GOLD analysis project Ga0058701, IMG submission 97039) | Agave microbial communities from Guanajuato, Mexico - Or.Ma.e | ecosystem: Host-associated > Plants > Phyllosphere > Phylloplane/Leaf | place: Guanajuato, Mexico | collected 2012-06-04 | reverse complement strand
TCTTGCCTCCACACTCTCCCACTGCCCTCCCTAGGCAATACTACGAACACACCTTAGTTTACAAAAAAAAGTCACTAGATTTTGTTTGGCTCATTACTTATGGACATCACTGTACGAAAATCCTCCCAAACCCTCACTAAAAGATTTGCAATCCCCACCGTCTATAACGTATTGGAATCCTGTTTCGTTCTTCGATCTCATAATTTTAAATAAAACGATTTCGAAGAACATACTTCAAATTAAAAATGAATTAAACTTCCAAGTTTGGAGGAATATTTAGGGGTCAGAAATAAGCGCCCAGAAAACACTCGGGCTCCAGTTTCATGCGCTAATCTAAAAGTTTTGACGTTCCGAAGTAACTTGAAACTAAGTTTGAAGAAATCATTTTTAAAAATGTTACGTTAAAGTACTTGCTTGCAATCAGCACCGTCGGAAACTCCAAAGCCACCCAGCATCATGCATCAAACGCACATTTGACGTGTTCAAAGTACTCTACAAGTAACTACATTCAAATTTTTAAGTAATAAGTAATAGATTCAAATTCAGCGACCTTGAAAACCCCCGAATGCCCAAATTTCTCTTCTAAGGAATTCCGCTATTGGGACCATTTAAGTACTTCCACTGATATCGGAGTTTTCTCTTTTATCAAAATTCAGCAGCGAGTGGCTTTGGATGATAAAAAATTTCACTCGGGAGAACTACATGCAACTACAAAACGCAAACGGGTTTTAAAAATAAAACCAAATGCAAAATCAAATCGGCAGTTTTCCCTCAAGAAGAAAAAAAAAAAAAAAAAAACCCGCTGTACCACAACAGACACAAAATTCAAAAGTCAATCTCCTATCTACTTGCGCTGTGTAAATATATCCCCTAAAAGCTCAATTGATTAAGCAGATTCATGTGACAACATGAAAACTTCCTCCATGAAAGTAAAAAGCTCTACATGAGCTGCCCGCACCATCAACCCATGCAGAAAATAAGTGTGCAAGCGGTGAACGGATTGAAACCATCAACCGAAAGCGTCCAAAGTCAACATTTTTCAACTCACCGGAAGAGACCCCGTTGCCAGGAGGTTTTGGCAGAATCTGAGGGGGTTGCTTGGCCTTAGCTGAGTTCTGCATAGGCACGGCCATCAAATTGCTCGCTGCGAGGCGACACAAAATCACAACAATTCAGCCACCGGAGCCGAAAAACCACCCAACGCCCTACCACAATCCCTTCTACTTTTATCACTTCTTTGGCCAAACAAACAGCCTCAAAACATTGGAAGGCCCGTCTTGCTTTCTAGACCCCCTTTTTATTTTCCTTAGAACTTAAATTCAATCGATTAGAAGCAGGCATCAAGGTTGATTCAAAAGTCAAAGTTAAACGGCTTCTTCAAAAGTGATTTGATTAAAGATGCTCGTCTCTGTAATAATTTTTGAACTTTCTTTCCAAAAATTTAACTGAATAACTGAATATTTCCTAATCGGGAAGGGAAGATTTCGGTTATATATGCACAATATCACCACCTACGCACACCGCGACCCAGAATCATATTGGTGCGATTATTTACAGAACTAAACAGACAAACTCGAAAAAAAAGTGGAAAAAAGCCCGGCAGTTCTGTTCTAAAATCTGAAATATCTTTGTTTTACGAAACCTTCTTATGAATGAAGCCTACGTCAGATTCATATAAGAAACCGATCAATACTTCTACTTTGGCAATCAAAACATTCAATGATTATGCGCAGCAAAGTAATGCCTTTACAATGGAGACGTTCAGCCTGAATCAACGGGAGGGGATTTGTCGTATCTCTCCTCCAAGGCTCTCTACATCAACCCGATAGACCCATCACTGATAAAATCACCTCACATATACGTATATACAGACTGTACATGGATGGACGACACAATGCATAAATACGCTCCACGAGACACCAAACCACCTCCTCAATATCCTGAGACGCATGGACAGGTAAGACATACGACCTCCAAACATGCCAAAACTGATCAAGAACAACAGCCCAAGACTATTAAAAAAATATTAATAAATAAAAGTATCTCAGTTTACTGCAACTTCCGTGAAGATTTAACGCTTACTTGGGATTTCCTGGGAAACGAGAGATTTACCGTTAAGAATTGACTCGCCATAATGTAAAGAAATTTTTTCCATTCAAGCGGTTTCCCTAAGTTCCGCTTTGTTTTGCTCGCAACTGAAAAATTTACTCGCTTCCTTTTTTCATGTCAAAAGGGGCTTTTCCCTTTGGTCATGCAGGTGAGACTTGAGGGTTTCGCTTACTAGGGTTTGAAATGATTTGAGTGGTCCGGCCGGTGGCGGTCGCGATGGTCGCTATCGTGTTGGATCCGCTGGCCAGCGCGGACTGTTGCTGCTGCTGCTGGATGATTTGCACGAACTGGTGCTGCGCGGGAGTCGACGTCATGACCGGCATAACTGTCTGCGCTTGCACTGCTGTTACTTGAGAGGTGACAACCTGCGCTTGCGATGAAGCGGTCTGAAACAGGCAAACAGTCTTTTAAGCAACTACTACCACGTCAATACAATCATGGGGAGCGCCTAGTCAATACACGTCGCTTAAGTCAACCGAGATTACCATTATGGCTTGCTTGCGTTAACCCCTGTTTGCATCGTATGCCTGCATTCCGAGCGATCTAGCTTGCAAGGAGAGTTCCCAATCTGTCCGTTCCCTTCAAAATTGAACAAATATATTATATACGAAGTAATTTCAACTAAAAATCATAATCGTCCCTTGTAGAACACTAAAAAAAAACGCCCAAAGTCTTCGGTGTGAAGGATTTTGCTGTACTTCCAACCGTTTACGAGATATAGCATTTTTTCGTGTTTTCCTACTTTTGGGTCAATTTATAGCAACATTTTTAAGGTAGTAAAAATGAATTTCGGCAGCATGTTATGGGCTTGCTTATCTTTCCGTACTACTATCTTAAGGTTCTTAAAGTATCAATAAAATCGGAGGCGACAATTTCAGGTGCTCCCCTGGTTAGTTTAACTTATACATGCGAGGGAAAAAATACACCTCATAAATAAACCTTTAAATCTTATTTTTAAAAAATCCCTGTTTTTCTGTTCTTTTTCTTTTTTTATTTTCCAAGATTTCTCCAGGCAAAAAAAAGGGGATATTGTTTATCAGGAGCGCAACTTCTGAGAGCATGGCTACACTAAGAGGACTTGTAGGTTTCAGAGGGCTTACATGATGCAGAATAGTGTTGTGGGGAGCGGCCGAGGGCGAGGGTGCCGCCCGCTGCTGCGGGGACGGCGAGGGCACCGGAGTGAGAGACGGCGGCGCCGGGGAGCGAATGGCGCCACCACCGCCGCCGCCGCCGCCGGCGTTGTGGTACTGCGGGCTCTGCAGCTGGCCATGATACGGCGAAGGGGCTGGGGAGGACGATGTGGTCGGCAGCAGCGGCGTGGCTGGCGACCTCAAATGGACTCCGGGACTGGGCGACGGCGTCGGCGGCGCGTGTGGCGGCGCGGGCGACCGGGTCGGCAGCGAGAAGGGCGATCCGGGGGAGGTGCTGGTCGCCACGAGCGGGGGCGCGGCCGGAGCGCCCGGCGCTGGGGGCGGGGGCGGCGCCTGAGGGGCCCGGTTCACGGCGAGGCTAGACAGACCGGCGGCTCCCAGCGACGCCAAACTCGAGACCAGAGCCGCGGACGGGATGGCGGTCGGCGCGAGGGTGCAAGGCACCTGGATCGCCGAGGTGCCCAGCCGCAGGCCGGCCGTCGAATACGTGAAGCCATGTTGCTGACCCAGCAGAGACGCTGACGAGGCGACGGATCCCGCCTGACAAAACAAAAATACCTTTATTTAAAACAACACACAAGCCTCAACGACATCCTCCCATATTTCCGCACGAATAAACTCGATTAACCCCTTCGGAGGATAGGATCGCTCAAGAGGCTCAAATGAAAAATAAATGCATCATTGCTCGGTTTGAAATTTCAACCGAGGACCGGAACCGAAGGGGAATCACTTACTGACTCTGATTAAGAGAATAACAACCAAATGGCGTGAATCCTCACCGCGTGTTGATGTGGTTCCTGTACGGTGAAAGTGAGGCCAGGCTGCTGATGAGACTGAACTTGATCTTGTCGAGACTGGGTCTGCTGCTGTTGCAATTGTTGCTGCTGCAACTGTTGCTGTTGCAGTTGTTGCTGTTGCAACTGCTGCACCTGCTGCGGTGTTACCAATAGGGAGCCGCCGTGCAGTCCGCTACTCCCGTGGCGACCCCCTGATACGTCCAGCAAACTTTGGAGGGAGTCCACTATGTTGTCCAGCGTAAGTCTCTCAGAGCCCTGTAATACATTTCACCATTCAAATTTCACTGTCATATTTTTTTAGCAATAAATAAATACTGATGCACTGGATCTCTAAAGAGAATGTTCAGAGAGGGCTATTAAATATTTCAGTATTCCAATGAAAAAAAATCAAAAAATTATTACGATTCTTAGAATGAATAAGACCTGTCAAAAATAAAATCTGTCAATAGTGAAGAGCATTTTGAAATGTATTGCTTAGCTTGACTGGAAAGGGTACTGTCACAATTCTAAAAAAAATACATAAGCTAAGACATGAGATCACAATTCTGTAACTTCAAAAAATTTCATTGAAGATTCAAATGGCATATGATGAGTAAATGAGTTAAACTCTTGACTAACTGACTTAACACATATGGTATTTCAATTGCTAGATATTTGTGACAGGGTAAAAACATCAGGATACTTACCAACCCCCCACTCACTCCCAGGAAGGACTCCAAAGCCGGGTCCCTGCAACAAAACACAATTAAATGAAGCGCTGCCTTGTCTGAGGGATAAAAAAAAAATGTATGGTATTTTCATTAACTTACCGATCCAGCTTGAAGAATCCAGTGTAAGTCTGGATGTCTCAAGTGGATGCAATAAGCAGGAAGCTAATTGCCCAGCATAAGAAAATTGCTCTGAGTCCATAGCCCAAACATGTGTGCACTGTTCTTAGCCCATCCTTTCTTGTGGGCTTTAACCTGACAACAAAATAAACACAAATTATGTCATGCAGAGGAACACAAATAGGTTCTTCATACATACATAATTAAAACAATTTTAAATACATAAATAAAGAAAGAATCACACAAAAAATTAGCTTGGATTAGCTGACAGTTATCATTTTAAATGGATGAAAAAATCCCTTGTAACACTGAAGAATCAAACCCTTAGACCACTTCATTTATCAAGAAAGTAAATCACTGCCTTTGACTGCTTCAAGAGTAAATCTGACCAAATATATAACAATAACTTGAGACATTATCATTAATTACAGCTATAACAGTCTATGCAAAAAGTGTCACAAAGATTCTAAAGAATCTTTGTAACATGACAGTGGTCCTGTAGCTACAAAATAAATTATCTATTTCATAAGAATCAGAAGCGGTCAGCTAGTGTGTGTCAAAAACAAAGCTTGGTGGGAAATGTCTGACCTGATACATGTCAAGAAATCCAGGAAATTTCAGACAAAGCACCACCATATCCAAGTATAATTAATACAGAAGTTTGTCATCTGAAGAACACATAATCCCATAATTCAATTGCAAAACTTGATCAAGTTTAGTGACGTTTCCAAACACTGAGGTTAATAAAGAGAGCATGGTGCGATTTACGGCTCTTCAGATCCCAATGCGCACACTAACCTAGGGGAAATGGCTGGACGTTAGCGACAGCTGGCCCTAACCTAGTCATAATGGTTAACCGAATAATTATTTGTACAGTTTATTCACCTCGAAATAAAGCAAAACTCGTGCTAAGAAGGTCGAGCACACGATCACATAACATTCAGAGGTATCGGCTTGGTTCGGTTTCCAGGTTTATTTCAATGTCCATTGCAAACCACAGACGCTCTGAAGCACATTTCGGCGTTCTAAACCGACACTCAAAGCACTGTGAGAAAGACAATAGCTCTCGATAAAAGGTTATGATAGAGCTTTTGTAGCCTAGTCTGTCTGCGACGGCGCGCTCTGTCCAACACAACTGATTGCGCGACTTTCGGATCACACCGGCGCAAAACGCCGCTTACACTTAAACACACGACAAACTAAGATTCACTTGTAATAACGAAATGTTCTCCACTTCCTCAGATTCACTATAAACACACGTTTTATTCAAAAAATTGAAGATAATATTCGTCTGAATCCGATGTTGTGAAAAGCAAAGCCACCATTTTTTGACATATAGTTGCCAACATAACAACACTCACTACTGACCTACACAAAGCGACAAACCGTCGGCAAAAATTTCATGAAATTGTCCGAAATAAAGGTTTATTTGCTTAAATAGCGTTTAAGATTTAATTTCGAGGATGGCTGTGGTCGTTCAGAATCTCAAGCAAAAGCTTTTATATTTTTTTCGTCGCCTTTGTTCAATGTCGCGTGTACATTAAGTTGGCGGCAGTGGCCCCTTTATCTTCTCATTGATTACGTTTGTTTGAACCAGACCCCTTTGCTAACGTTCACTGCAACGGAGCTGAATGCTCATGCAAATTAAGTCTGGCGGATATCTTCCGGTGGTAATAGCCATTTAACTCAATGCCTGAATATCGAAATCGCGCTCGCGTTGATCTAATTTGTACCGCGGACCCTTGAAAATATAAGCGCTTCTACTACGTTATCATTGAGTTTTATTTTGTTTTCGTTTTTTATGTTTTAGTTTTTTCTCAAGGTGACTGCGCGCGCTCGCGACTGTAAACGTAGCCTACAACCAACTTATGCGTGTAAAGCCCTCAAAATGTATTTGCGATTAACTTTTCGTGAAAATTATTTTTTAATGTACGCTAGTTAAATGAGGATTAGAGCAGTACATTTTTCTTCCGCAAGCACAAGAAAATCACATGCTAAATATTTTTTTCTTTTTAGTACGTAATCCCTTGAAAGCTGTCCAGAAGATTAGTTTATGGTGGAGTCGAAATGCGAAGAGCTCTTTAATTGGTACTTAAATGAAGGCTCACCGCAGAACAGTATCGTGGTAAGAAACTGAAAACTATACGCGAGGAGTACTGCTGTAGCTTTTGTTCATGGACCCAAACACTTATTCTGTCGTAAAAGAGTCTTCAGCACTTTCTATGAACGACCAGGGTGAAAAGAATACGCGAAAAGACTAGCAATTTTCTTGCCCTTCTTTCATTGACTGGCCAAACAAAGAAGCGGCACAGAAGCCGGTCGAAGCGCAACCGCAGTCTGGAAATCAGGAACAAGTGGGAAGGTTGGGTAAAGGTAAAGCAATTGTATTTCTGTACGCAGACCAACAAGGACAGCTGATTCCGCCGCACGACTTTTGAGAACAGACCTACTGCTCCGCGCCGCGCGCGCTCCTGCCCACGTGACAAGAATAGGCGGGAGGGGGGGAGCGAATGATGACCCCGCATTTCCTTTGACAAACGTTTTCTTGTCTCCGAAAAGTAAACGAGCTTTGTGAACTGGCTGAGGTTTGACCCTTGTCATTGCTCCAACAAACGGACTGACAACTATCGAGACCATCACGTTGATTTATTGTCACTATACTCCGACAAGAAGTTTATTAGGAATCAAAAGGCCTAGCACTTAAAACTTTGTGCCTTTATGCAAGAGTTTTATTACAAGGACTCGAATGTTGAAAACAGTAAGAAATGTTAACGTATTTCGATACTAATGCGAGCCAGCGGGTCGTTCGTTAAAAGAAAATGTACAGTGGGCCAAAAAAGTCATGACCCTTCCTCCATAAAAAATACATGGAAGCAGGAGTTATGACTTTTGTGGCCCGCTGTACCTTTCAGAGTATAGACGGAACAATCGGTCAAAGATTTTCCATGACTCATTTATTTTTAAATATCATTTTCCAGAACTTTGTTAGTCTTATTTACCCCTAGAGAACTTACAATTAGTAATAACGGTACGTAAAAACCCTTGTTATTTTCCGTGATTTTCCTCGGAATTCCAGAATTTTTCAATTTTTCATGACTTTTCTAAATGACGGAATTTCATGGCATTTCAAGGGATCCAAGGATATGCGGCCATTCAGTTTTAAAGATCTCTCCCTTTTAGAGCGCACTATTTGCCAACGTTCACAGTGCTTACCTAGATGAAAGCGCTTCAGGGGAGGGGGCGGGCAAATGACGTGTAGTGTGCGACGTGAACAAATTAATACATGTCGGTAGGATAAAAATACACATTTCCCACTCAGGGTGTGGGTTAGACGGGTAGCTGTCATAAGCGCCAAAAACCACAAGCGCTAACGCCGCAAGCGCCAATCCGTAACCGCCAAACGAGAAAAGTCGCAAACGCCAAAAGGTCTTAACCGCAATACTAACCTTGCCTAACCTAACTTAACCTCACTTAACCTATCCAAACTTGACCTAACCTAACCAAACTTGACCTAACCTAACCTATACGAACTTTGGCGTTTGCGACTTTTCTCGTTTGGCGTCTACGGACTGGCGCTTGCGGCGTTGGCGCTTGTGGTTTTTGGCGCTATCGAATGCCCCCCGGTTAGACAAGGAGGGCGTCGCGCGACAAATTACCATCTTCCCCAGGAACGTGAGACCTTTGAAAAAAAATACAGGAACTAATTGGCCTACTCGGCGTAATGATGACAAACCGTGCGCGCTTTAGAACAAATGCAATAGCGCCTACATTTTGATTCGAAATGAGGTGACGTTTGCCTCGTTCACTTATTTTTAAAAGAAAGTTTGATAATTTTTCGAAAAACTAGCTTAAAATTGCATCTTTCATAATAAATTTTGACAACCCTCGAGTTCGTTTTCACCACGATTCCTGTACCTCTTGCTCTTCTCCACAGAAGGTCCCACTATCTTCCTACGAGAGTAAGAGAGATAGAGAAACGGTTGGCGTATACGACCTACCTCACGGTGCAAAGGGTAAGCACGTTGCGTGCGGTTCGCTGGGGCGCTCGTGAAAACAGACGCCGCGCCGGCCCCGCAGCACGTCATGTAGGATGGGTATGGAAACAAGGTTGACGGCGTTTTGTGCAAGGTCAACCGTTTCTTCTGATCGCTTTGGGCATTTTCTATACCTCGAGTCCGTTTATGTCAAACTATCCTCCCAAAAGGTATTGTGCGCTTCCACAGAGTTAAGACTTCTGAAGGAAATTTAAAAAATACTCCTGGATTTCAATGTCAAAGTCATATTTTACACTCTGAGAAATCGAAATTAAAATTATTCTAACCAAGGTTGTATGCTGACCCTGCGTAAGTTTCAACTTTACGAAAGCGCTAATACCCTATGCACTTGATATTTACTGTGCCTGTCAGTGTCTTAATCTCACTGTCAGTCAGACGAGGTCTACAAATGAAAGATCCTCGTAAATGAAAGGCGAAACGCTTTCTTTTCGAAAGACAGTACTAAAGCGGGAAGCCTCATTGTTACATGGATATCATTCTGCACTCATCCCGCATTTAAAAAGAAACCTATCCAAAACTGATCTGAACTAGTTTGAACTAACAAGTTTAGCTGGAGCAGTTTATTTCGACTGGAATTAAATTATCTTAAGTTTCCTCATCTCTGCCAAAACCGAACAACCCCAGGGATATTACAGAGTTGAAAAATCAAATATACCGGTAATCTATAGATCGCGATGCCGTTTTTACCAAGACTTACAACCTGACGAACACGATCTGGGCAACCGCTCTTCAAGCTTGTTCAGCGCGTTGCCTACCACATATTTTAGGACTTGAAAAGTAACAATGCAATCCTGCTCCATGTAGGCCTAATCTAGTACATCTCCATATCCTGCGCTTCCAAAAACCAAGCAGCATTTTCTTATTTATTCGTGGAAGGTAAGAAATAGCTACGAAAACACACTTTTTCTTTTCTTTTTATTTAAGTACCGTTGCTTGAAAGGAGACTTGCATCCCAAAGGCATCGACAGACGAATATCGCGGAGCAGCGCGGTCGGAAGTACGGTACCGGGTTCGAGGCCGGCTGGGGCTCGGATGTGCACTCGTCACGCTAGCTAACACACGAGTGCCGGTGGCCACGAGTTTCAGTTCGGTGGCGGCAGGAGAGGAGAGGGGGTCGGGTGGGGG
>Ga0058701_10006183_pt1 | contig 10065 bp, 4 predicted proteins | sample AgamicOrMae_FD_97039 | JGI IMG/M metagenome (GOLD analysis project Ga0058701, IMG submission 97039) | Agave microbial communities from Guanajuato, Mexico - Or.Ma.e | ecosystem: Host-associated > Plants > Phyllosphere > Phylloplane/Leaf | place: Guanajuato, Mexico | collected 2012-06-04 | reverse complement strand
GGCGACTGCGCGGCGTTGTCCCCTTAAGTTTTAAGTGTTGTGGCCTTGTTCAAGTAGACACCACTTATAATCACGGTACGCTCGTTGTACTCATTGGCAGCTTACGAAAGGGCATTCTTCCATTCGAAACTGAACAAAAAATTGAAGGCGAAACAGAAAGAGGGAGAGTAATATTTAATTAGTCACCAAAAAATATGCTTTTTATAGCTATTAGAAAAAAACACTGAGTTTTTTTTTATCTCATATTTGGTCTCAACACCTCCAGACGACCAGTCGCCCTATACTGAGGTAATAGATTCGCAACTAGGTCTGTCCGCGGGATGGTTAAAAAAATATGTTTTTGAACTCGTGGAAGTTCTTGTGTATGTTACGAAATGTCGATATTTTCCTCCAGGTCTTTCTGCCTTGCTTTGGGACAAATTCCAAAGCTCCGAAAGCACGCAAAATATAAATTTCACGAAAATACCGCTTAAAGGAGCTATTAATGCTAGATATTGCCGTTATTTGGTCGGTGACCCCCTCATTTTATTTTCTCCCCGTTAGTTTTTACCTTGAAAAAAGTTTAGATTTTGTTTGAAGAAAATTCTGATCACTCACACATAGTGTAAATAATATCATGAAACAAAAGCAATAATTATAAATTTCCCTAGAGAACAATATAATTTATAATTCAATCCCGTTTATTTCAGAACTATGCGCTTGGTAAGACTTGGTTTATATTATAGGGTACTAATTTGGCGTGTCATAAAGAGAATGCTACAGAAATTTTCAGCGTTTGAGGTTGGACTTGGGTGGAGTCTACTGTAATGAATTCGGTAAAAGCAAAAAACCGCGATTGATACACAACGCCGGAAATCTTTGACTAAATTGCAACTCATTTCCAGAGCCTCCCGATTCAGTAATTTTCCTTAAATTAAAATACTACTTAAGCTTAAAACGTGCCCATCTCTCCCTGCATTCGATCCTCGGTAAGTGTGAGCGTCGAGCAACTCGGCAACCGGACTACGCGCGAAACCGGAACGAAAGTATGCGATATATCCGGTCTCTCAAAGAAGCACTGAATTTAGCTTAAAACCACCTTATTTGTTTTCCTCATCGAGAAAGAAAGAGACATTACGGCGAATTGCTTTCTCGCGGCCAAACCGCTTTTAAGTCTTAAAGCGGCGTTCAGCGCCGCTTTCGAGGCGACGGTGGTGGCAGCAGACACTCGCTTTTGTTTGCAGTCAAATTTTAAAATGAGGTAATCTAACTCTGATTAAGCGTTTACTAATGGATGCTGCTGCGTCTGGCTTGAAGACAGGGCCAATAATGCGCTTTCATCTCGCTTTTAACGACTTGGCGAAAAGTCGTTTTCGGTTTTAATGAAAGTCACCTCGGTGATATTGAGGTTATGTCTCTTTCTTCTCATGGACTTTCTGATGTATAAGAGCGATATCAGAGTAAAATCGAAACATCTATGTTATTAGGGAGTTCTCTACTTTTTTGAGATGTGAAAATAAATCAGGGGTACTTAGTAAAAAATAATTCCTGATTTAGGTAGTTCCATACCTTATTGTGGGTATGAAGGTAAAACAGGTATAGAGCATAATTGGGTTATTTATAAAGATAAATCTATCAATATCTAACTTAATGGAGAGCTCTCAAGAAGACCTTTTCATTTGTATTGTTATTTAAAGTTTTATCTTTAAAGGTAACCCGAACAAGCTCCTGTCCCGTTTTACCTTCATACCCAAAACAGGATTTTTTTTTACTGTGTAGTACGTGTTTATTATTTTTTTCTTTGCCAAGATAGACATATGTTCATCCATATGATTCAAATGGTTTTGGCGAGAGCTTTTCAATGACGTGGCTACGTCTATCTTGAAAAATACCAAAGTACGTACGACACACCGGTCTTATTTCCACACCTTTTTACATTCACCCTAATGGATATAACAGTTGATTTATAACAGGAATTATTTTCATCAGTATGTATTAGGTGTCCAATGACTCGCTCCACTCAGCAAAGCATCGAAAGGTACACCCGAGCTACATCATGATGCAACCTTTAAAATCGTTGTGTACGTTTTGCTGTGCTATGTTGGCATGCGTGTTGATTGTGATTCTGGCCTGCTCCGAGATTGTGCGAGGCCCCTTTCTGACCCGATCGGTTTCTTCAGCGCTCGAGAGACATAGGTTCGGCTTGACAGGTCCCCTGGAGGGTCTCCTCGGCCTCCCTGGAGCATCTCTGCGAGACAATCCTCAAAGGTCAGCGCAGACGCAACGCTCAGGACGGAATACTCTCAGCCGGAGACGCACGCGCGCGACATACATAGGAAATAACTGACGAAAGTTACTGTAACACGTGCAGCGGGCTCTTTAACCGATTTGTGCCCAGAGGAAGTTTGAAAAAAATAATTTAAGGGAATAATCAAAACGTTTTGGGTCAAAATTTTGGAAAATGGTGTTTTTAAAATGATCAATTTTTTTATTTACGCTAATTTAGAGTTACCTTTTTACTTTAAAAAAAGATTTCAGGGAGAATTTTGCATAAAGGTTGATAGTTTTAGTGGGTCGATAACAGCCCAGTGGGCAAAAATCGGTTAATGATCCAGGCCCACATAGGCAGAGCTCTTAATGGAATTGGCTCACAGTTTCCGTTTCGACCCGGTTTACCTGTGCCAATACCTTATTTCCGGATGATGATTTATTATGTTTTTCGAGCTCATGCAGTGGATTCCCTTCTTTCGATTTTTTTATCGCAGATTTTCTTCCCTAAACATTTTCTTAACTCACTCATTCTGCTGAAATTTTACACCAATATCATTTTTTTTTCGTTCAACGTAAGATTTCTAAAACTTGTTGCCAAAAATTCGCCTATTTTTTTCTTTATATGTCCGTTTGAATTTCATTTTTTTAAAAAAGAATTCGGATAGGGATATTCACGAAGACGTCACATTCGGAGCATTTCCTACAATTAGAAGGAAAACAATTAACAAACATACGACTCGTCATCTGAGTATTTTGGCGTTAAGAAGTTTTAGTTAAGTCTGATTTATGATTGATGACGAGGAAATGTCAGAATGTCTCCTTGTTCATAAAATGTAACAGGTCAGTGACTGCCAAAACGACTAGATTCTATGAGACCACTTTGTTCCAGATTCGAATGAAAAGAAAATTCCCATTACTACTAAACACGATGATATGTCACCTTTTTCCAATAGCATTAATTTTCCTATTTTTTAAACCAAGTATTTCGTATTTAATATAAAACTCAAAATTAACCTAATGATGCTGAGAGTCGTCTCGTCTGTTTACTGTTTTCCTTCAACTTCGAGTAGTTGTGTGATGTAATGTGGATATCTCCATTTTGTTCTGTGTTGAATATTTGCGAAATTAATCTCATGGTATTCGGACTGTTTCTAATCATGGGAAGGTAGCGAAATGGGTGTTTAACGCTTGTACTATCATAGAAAGACCCCCCTTCTCCCGCAACCGCATACCTACGGGTGTGTTGCGGCTAGGTACCTAGGCTCGACATTAGCCAATCACCTGCCTGATTCCGAGCGAAGCTAGAAAAGATAGGCAATCGCAACACACTGATGTGGTGGTTGCAGGAAGGGGGTACATTCCCTCTGCCTATGATAGTGCTGTATTACGATGATACAACGAATTCCAAAGGGTCTAAAAACAAAGCTGAAAATCGGTAGAGCTATTTCATAATTGAAACCGACCAGGAAGCCGTCGGACCAGTAGCAGATAAAAGCATGGTTCGTCACGACTGTTCGATTGAATCCTAACCGACCTAGATCTCGATTCCGCATCATTTGCAGAGCCAAGTAGACTAGACGGAAAATTTTAGGCTGACTAAAATAGCAAGGTCTATTAATTCGAAAACCGCCTTAAAGTACGTCAAACATGTTTTTTGGCTTATTGAATTTTAATATATATAAGTCTGAATATAGGACGCAATTTAGGACTTTTTTTAATATCGGCGCCTCGCATAAATAAGTCTGCTATTAAACTTACAATTTACAATCAACTTTCTATGGAGAGTTGCAATACTCTGTATGGATGTGCATACTACCTCCACACTAAACTGCTTTTTTCAGTTTTTTTTTAATTTTTCGTATATTTTTCAGCCATTTTGCGTGTTTGATTTGCCTAGTTTTGCTCATTTACTTCACAGCATCAAAACATGTTGTATTGGGTTCGTGCAATATGTTTTTTTTTTTTTTCAATTTAAGTTTTTTATTGCTACGAAAACCAATAAGTCAGGCATATCAGATTTACGCAAAATATTTCAGTACAATTTACCTATGTAAAGATACTACGTATAGAATGCAGCTTACAGAATGCAACACATTTTGAAAAGTCAGGCTCTACTACTGGATATTAAGTTACTTGTTGCCGTTGCTGGAGCAATTCAAGATGCAATAAAAAATTGTATTAGCGCACGCCTTGATCCGTGTCCACGACTTCGTAATCGGATGCTCTTTGATCTTTGGGATGCGGCAGCTTCCTCGTGGCGCAGTACGCGATACTGCACTGTGTTGAACCATGCAGCTCGGCTAAGCACGGCGTGGCGTTGAAATATGCCCCATTGATATGCACACCGCCATGCACTACGAATGGAATACCGAATGCATTTTTTGTCCAACCATTTAAAGTGACTATCCTGATGTACCTTAGGTAGGATTCAATCTCTGGGCAGAATGTTGTCGGATATCCTTTAGGTGTCTGGATAACAAATTCTTCGAATTCGAATCAATGGTGTTGAACGTGTTAATCTTACTCTAAAACTATTTCCCTATCATTTACCTCATATTGCGTGGTCTTAATCACGGTAATTTCGATAAACCATATTAATAATTATAATCAATTCTTTTAATCCCCATATTCATATCGTCCTTAAAAATCTTACAATACCTTTTAAACGAGTAAATATTTTCAGATACCACATCCTATCTTGTGAAGTCTCGCGTCTTCATGGACGTCTTACAAAATGTATGCGAAGTTCCTGCACGTCACAAAGCTTCACATATTAATGTTCTCAAACGCCTCCAGTTCCTATAAACTATCTGACAAACTTTATAGATATCGAAAACAAGACGCACAGAAGCAAGGGCTACGTCCTCGCAAAATGTCCTCGTTCTTTATCAAAGTAACCGAATGTTTCTCTGAATATTTTGAACTTATCGACTTTTACTGGGAGCCTTAAATGTCCCCATGAGTCATGGGAGCTAGGTTGTCGGGCCTAAAATGTCGTTGCCTTGGCAATATCTATGTCCAAGTCCAACCGCGGCAAAAGAATAATATTTCTGAAAAACCTATTGATTTTTGCCCTTTTTACGCACGTTCAATTTTACGGAGCAACCGAATTCCAATGGATATTTCTATCTTGAATCGATTCTATCTTAGACTCTTGTTCCGCTGCACATCATCCGTGCGTTAATTTTCTAAGTTTTAGGAAGGAATCTTCGTCTCAAAATTTCAGTAAAACGTGGCACATCAGTGTTATCTTTCATAAGCGTACAAAGAAATTTGTCTGTTCTAACCCGACGAAGCCCCATCACGTTAACATGTTCACGCCCCTACAAGTGCTGTACGGCGTGTTGTATTTTTACGTGACTTTCCTATTCACATCTCCGCATAAGGAGCCTCATTTCTTGACTTGAACTTTTCCTTATCCTTTGGTTTCAGCTGGTACGTGTTGGCTAACGGACGTCATCCGCGTTGAGCGCTGTACTCCTTCTTTCTACCTCTAAATTGGAAGGTTGGTAGGGAGATGTATAGCACGAATAAAAATGAGAACAATTTAGTTGAAAATCTCACGCAGTAGAAACATCTTAAAAATCTCAGGCCAAAGTGTTTACCATCTCCGATATCCGTGCTCCCTGTTACCTCATGTGTCCATACCACCTGAGCCGGATATCACAAGATATCAGTAACCGGTGCAAAGTGGACCGGATGTCAAAGTAGTCTACTGCCGCGCCAACGTGTAGTAGAATGCGAATAGCCCACGTCATTCTCAGTTTCCGCTGTCAGTCGCCCCTTAGTACGAAACAGTCTTTCTTATAACCTCGTTAGCGGCTACTTTTTCCTGGGGTCGTGGCCGCTGTAGCCGGCGTCTTGTGGCCCTGCAGGTGGCCGCGGCGCCGACCACCGGCCGACGGACAAGTCCAGCCACACTGGCTCCGCCACACGCTATGTGATGTGGTCTCCATCGAGAGATATCTAGCGGAAGCCCCATATGACTGCGCCAAGCCGGCGTGGCGTTACACCAGCGCCAGGGCAGAGCCTGCCGGCTAAACCAGTCCACTTCACGATGCAGGAGTTGCTTCAAGAGCGGCTCGCGAAGCAGCTGGCTGGCTGTGGGTCAAAACGCCCGCTGTATGCAGTTCCAAGCAGCAAGGCCACAATCGATGTAGCTTTCTAGTCACGGTTTTGAGTGTGCCTTAATATGAGATTTTTCTTGTTTTGGTATAGTTCATTTGAATCTGCGGTCATCGAAAAGAAATACCTGGTTAACTGTTATTGAGAAAATACCAGAGCTGCGGACGGTTCCGAAAAAATATCGCTCGAGAGACAATTTTACAGGGTTGAACGTACTGAAAAATGTTTAACCTAAAACCCTGATAGTATTCAAAGTGATCGACTTTAGTTCGTAATTTTTAATTATTTCGAAATTTTTGATACCTTTTGTACATTAAAAATCACGCTTTGTAATTTTCGCAATTGTAATTTTTGGTATATCAATACAACCAACACAGTGGTTTTGTGTTTCAGAAACAAAATTTCAAAAGGAAGTTGGGAAAAAAGAAGAAAAATCTCAACATGAAAGAATGATAGGCTTTGCAAAAGCTTAAGGATAAAAACTTTCAGCCTCACTAAGGTCGTTTCTACTAACAGAATACTACTAACTGCATAATTTTCAAAGCGGAAATTTCGCATAACGAATAAGTTTGATTGAAAAGCAAAAAGAGAGATTTTCGAGTCCTTAACAGATGAATTCATCACCGGGGTCTGTATTCACGTCCCGAGAGGTAGCTCCTCCCATATTAGACACTAAATCGCCTTATAAAAGGGGTTATTAAGCGCGAAAGTAAAAGTGGTCTTAGGAGTTGGCCACGTGAAAGCCCGGGGCTCCACGTCGTCGTCCTAGGCGCATTCGAAGGTGCTGAGGACGTAGACGGTGCGGCCGAGGTGTGTGCCATATGTTGGAACGAATCTTGCGACGAAAAAACCGTGAAATTATCGACAAGCGAATTTTGACTCGGAATGAATGCGCTGCTGAGAGAAAGCGAGAGAAAAAAGATTGAAAACTCGAAAAGAGGGTTTTGCTACTCTTCATACCGAGACAAAAGAATTTTTCAGAAAATTTGTGAGTTGACTGATTGAAGGGAAAAAGAATCCTCTGGTTTATGATGTCTGCAAGATCGAAGAGACTCCCATCTTATTCGGAAAATAAGAATAGTTATTAAAATAAAAGTTGAATTGAGACATTGGCTTCTTTGATTTTGAAGAGAGCAATGTTGAGTTTGGGTCCCAATCCCTAATTTAATTTTCAGACAGGCGCAATTGTTTTTGTTGAGGGTAAATATAACTAGATCGAATTTTCAGACAGGGCGAACATCTGGTCTACAAAAATATTTGAAGTTTTGCCGAAAAATGCGGAGATAAACTTCGTATCCTATATATTTAGAGTAACATAGACAGCTTATTTGTTTTGAAATAAAAGCTCTATTATGAATAAAGGTGTTTTTGCTGTGTAAGCACATTTTCTTGGCAAAGATCATTACATATCGTTTAATATTTATGGGTGATACAGGCTTGTTGATCTATTCATATGGGAAAAAGATTGTTTTGTTATGAGCCATACATGGAACGATGATACCACTGTTCACCGCTGTACGTTTTTTTTATCTACTTTAAAAAAACAAAAAACTAGTACCTACGCGTGGAGAAGCACCGAGCGAAATATGTTTCTAGTTTTTAGGTTGTCATTAATAACGTTTAAGTAAGCCTGTCATTGGTCTTCTTTTTTTTTTTCTTTCTTTCTTTTTTTTAATTGTCTGCTTTCATCGGTAAAAAAGGGGTTCTTAAACACTCATTTCCTTGCAATGATAGTTTCTGAAGGAAGTGAGACTCCGGTGTGCAAATTTCACACATATCCTTCAATTTATATAGTGAATACATTTAGCGCTGCTATCGAAACGATTACAAGTCTATAGGATCTCAAAGATGCCACGTGGGAGACTCTCACCACAATCTTTTCTTGTTTAATTTTCGAATTTAGTCGGTGCCTTTCACCTTTTAAGATAAATTATGCAAAATCAGAGTTCCCGCTGTCGTAGGCGTCTTAATATATGCTGAATTTGGGTACTGATGACCCCTCGGATAAAAATGGACATTTGGAGGTCTGGGGATCACAAAATATAAAATCAGTGTTATCGGAACATGAAGTCTCGACCATCTGTCCATTGTCCATAGATCCACTACTATTCAGATCCAGCTTTGTCAAGACTTCCCCATCGAGCTCTGCCCAAACGCCTCTCTGTCCAAATACTTCCCTTTTTATACTGCCCTATGTCTGAATTCCCTATGTCCACTTTCCGCGTCTATTTCCCTATGTCCACATTACTATGTGTCTACAGCCTCTAGTGTCTAGATTCCCCTTTGTTCAGATTACGTGATGCTTCTACTTCTAACGTGTTGTAAGTCTGGACGCATGTTAACTAGAGAAGCCTATCATATGTATACAACTAGAAACAATTTTCCCGGAATAACTTGAGTAACCCAAACGAGCTCCATCGAACCTCACCTAGCTAAACTCGTCTTAACATATCTCCTAATAACCCAACCCTACTTCAAAGAAATCTTTTTTTTTCAGCATGGAGCCGGAAAGTCGATTTAGAATTTAAACAGTCGCTTTCTTGACTGTTGGAAGTGTGGACATGCATGAAATATGGACACGCAGGACAAGTCCAATGATAGCACCAGAAGATTTGATCTCAAATGTGCCTCGTCCACCGATAACTTTATTACAAGAAAGGAATCAGACCAGTTTCGGGAAAGAGCAGGGCGCTTTCCAAATCAGGTCCCGACAGGCTAAATCCCACCAGTGTTAGATTTCGCGACTCCGTCAAATTTAAACGCGTCTAACTTTTTAACCGTTGCAGATAACATAATATTTAGTCCTATTTTTGGAATGCTCAGCTCGAGAGTGATCCAAAACATACCCGACATGATAGGTTATCTTTAATGGTTATCGAGTTAATCGCGATTAAAATTTACGGAATTGCGGAATCTGGCAACACTGGATCCCACTGCTGGGTTGCTCTTGTCTTGGAACTCTGGTCGTGATATTGCAGCGAAGACAATGTTCGTAAACACTGCCCTCATAAAAACAACGTAGGCGAGGAATGAAAAAAAAAAATCAACTGACTTTGCTCTCGCTAAAGTTCCCCAAAAGAAATGCAACTTTGCTTACCTTGTATATGTTATCAACGAGTTTTGCGATATCTTCGGCGTCCATGGTTGTAATCACCGTATCATGGCGGCTCCAGCACTACCTGAAAAAACAATCGAGAAATATTTTTCAGCTATTCTGTCGAATTCGCTCTATTTTTATTAAGTGTTCACATGATACAATACACTGTTGATAGTGGACTTAAATTTGTTTTGCAAACGACGGCAATTCTCGATATGCTCGCGGTAATTTGGGATGTGCCTTAAGAGATTATATATGCACACTTATCGATTAATAACTTTAATCAAGTCAAAGCTACTTAGTTATATTTTTTGTCAGGCCGCGAAGAAACAAAGGGACGATTGCAGGACTTGATCCGTAACTCTCCATGCCTTTCTGCCAGCACTTTGTCTTTGAGCTGAGGTGGGTACTGTGCATTACTGGAGTGAGGAATCAGGCGTCAAATCTGATCCTTGCTTTAGCAACATTTTCGGACACGAGTTTCCTTTCTAAAATCACTCTTCGACCCCAGCATCATGGATGATAACTGTTATTTGATTAATATCTTCCAGAAACTGTGTATAATATTCCATTTGATCGTGTTTTTTTTTTTT
>Ga0058701_10006182_pt1 | contig 10066 bp, 13 predicted proteins | sample AgamicOrMae_FD_97039 | JGI IMG/M metagenome (GOLD analysis project Ga0058701, IMG submission 97039) | Agave microbial communities from Guanajuato, Mexico - Or.Ma.e | ecosystem: Host-associated > Plants > Phyllosphere > Phylloplane/Leaf | place: Guanajuato, Mexico | collected 2012-06-04 | reverse complement strand
TGTATAAATATATATATATATATATATATATATATATATATATATATATATATATAGAGAGAGAGAGAGAGAGAGAGAGAGAGAGAGAGAGAGAGAGAGTGAGAGAGACGCACACACACATATGTTTGTTTGTATGTACGTGTATGTGTGTGTGTATGTATATGTGTGTCTTGATGCCATGGTACCCTCTGTTTAATTAGATTTCGGTTTAAACACTTGTATTTGTTGCGGTTTATTTAAGATCTCATCTATCTTGGGGCCAAAATGATGTATATTTAGTTATATGGCATGAGCTACATTGTGCTACTTTCAAATATGGAAGCCATAAAGAGATCTCAGAAAAATTTAGAGTTGGAAAATAAACCCTAGATTAATTTCGAGATACAGTGAAGACTTTGTGCTTTTTAAATAATGACGATGTAATACTCTAAAACATGTTTCAAAGTTTATAAGGATTTAAAATGATGAATTAATCTTCCTAAAGATGCTTCTGCACTTTCATGGAACCTACTTTTAAAAACTCTATAGTTAAGCATGCTTGGTTTAAATATTCTTAGCATGATTACATTCTAGAAAGTTTTTTAAGGAACATGCCAATAAGGATAAAGTGCATTGGGAAAACTTGTGGTTGATTCACAAAGGGAGTGATGAATACTTAAGGTAACTCTAGTTGATTTTTCGCAATCGAGGAAGGGTTCGAGCATTATATACCTTTTATGGCTTATTAGTGGTAGAAAAACACTTGATTTCACTATATTGAATTTTTCTCTTTTAAAGGTACATTTTGTTGGGGTGAAGAGCATTTTCCAACAAATGATTTTTTCGATTTTAAGGTGTTCAATTAGAAAAGAATTTTTGGGAGAAATGAATTTTCCCTAAGCGAAAGAAAATATTTTCTGCGGTTTTGGGTATAAGTGTATTTTCCATTAAAACCACAAGTGAGGGAAAGATGTTGTGGTGAATAGAAATTTGACAAACGGCAGCCCGGTGCACAAAGCATCCCATATACGCAGGGTCCGAGGAAGGCCTGCACCTCGAAGGGTGAATTGTAGACGGTCTAACCTGTTTTCAGTGACCGATTCCACGGCTCGAACTAGTGACCTTTAAGTCACACGGCACACCTCTTACTAATGTACCAAGGCAAAAAGATCTAATTTCAACGGTTTGTGTTGAGACTTGACCATTTGATAAGAAAGATTAAAATAGTTTAACTTGGAATTTTAAGCTTCATATTCCTTCATTTAGGTAAAATTCATCTTTGGTATAACAATTTAGTTTAACATTTCTTAACCAAGAAACCTACCTAACTTGTAGGCATCTCTCCTTTAAGTTCCATCTTTTCCTGCCTGAACTGTAATTGGCCTGATTTCACATTAGGTATGTAGGTAACCTCTTTGAGGTCTGACCGTAAAATTAATTTTTATGAATATTCATCTTGGTTGAAACCTTTAGTCTCCACACACACAAGCACACATAGGCCAGCCTAAAAAACCAAAAAATGCAATCCAAGCAAAGTGAGAGTGATAATAAAATTTCATGTTTTTGAGGACAAAAAAGTGTTCCATTATCAATCCTCATCAAATCAAACTTGGACCAGCATACAGTAAGTTTCCATACCTAAGTGGTTTCTTTTCAAAACCACAATATCCCCAAATCTAAGGCTTTTTCCTCTCGACCATGACTATAACTTGAAGAGTTATACACTAATTTCCTATTTGCAACCCTTTCTACTGTAGGCTCCACCTCTTACTTGAGACAAGGGGTCCCCATACTTTTTCGTGCACAACTAGTACTTCTATGTCATAAGCATCTTCTGACATAGGGATAATCACCTTTTGTCAAACTGAGCCCATGCAAATATATGTTGGTTATCGTGTTTCTACATATCTTGGGTTTTTGTTACTACAAGCATGAATAGGGTGGTCCTTCACCAAAATAGGAGCCTTTTTAGTGTAAATTTAAAGGTTATTTTTCCATTAAAATAATAGTAACCGATATTTGAAAAATGACTCCCATAACCTAATCTATTCCTATAGTTTTAAGCGTCCTCTCCTTCCACACCAATTGGCCCAAGCTTCATTAAGAATCTCAACTGTGCCTAATTTATTAATCATTCATACTCAATTAGGTCTTAACCAATGGATCTTAAATTTAGCATCAGAGTCGTACTTCCTTGCATACAAAGTTAGGGCATCATACTCCTGCATGGTCAATATATTCAAGTCAAGATACTGGTAATTTTAAGTTATCAGTTACATGTCGTCATTTGTTATAGGTCTTTGCAAAAAAATTATGGAAAATAGCTTCAAAATAGTTCAAAGGCATTGTAAAAATACTCCAACCTACTTCAACATGCTCTAACCTACTAACTGTTGGTGAAATCTGCTCACATTTGTTCTAACCTGCTCATACTAGCTCAAATGTACTACCTGCTCATCAAATATGATTATAGTGAACAGACTGCAAATATGCATACTATAGCTCATAGAAGGATTTTGTGTAACTCACTAAAATGAACATTTTACATTTAGTGAGCACATGGCATATTATATGAATGAACAAATGGATTTATACTTCTACTCACTAGATATACCACATAGCTCACTAAAACACATTGTATAGTTCACTAAATATACATGATAGGGTGATTTTTAAGATTTAAATTTGTAACCTCAACCATAGCATTTATTGCCTAGTAGTTCGGGTATTGTCCGCAAAGAGTTGGATTTTAAGTATGAGAATTAGCTCAAGTGTTTCAATCTAGCCTAAATGAAAAGGAAATTAAGCAAATAAACACAAAAAAGGACAAAGTTTGTGATTTGACCAATCGACGAACTAAGTAGTCATGCCGAGCACTAACCTACCGAACCTATATCAACAAGAGATTGTCAGTTGTACCATAGAAGACAAATCAAACCCTCTTTCAAGGGTAATGTGCTTGTCTTAAGTGGTCTAAGTTCCTGTTTTGATGGGGTTAGCCTAATTAGATTGCAACATCAGCAATCATATGACTTCGTTAAGATCCGGACTATTTTCGTGTCTAAATTCCAACTATTCTCTCTCCCACTTTAGCTAGTTGACCTTACCTGGTGATATAAGTTAACCACCCAAAAATATGGAAGAAAGCTCTTTCAAGCATTTCATTGAACACGTGGCGAGCATGAGAGAAAATTCTAGATTGAAAGCACAAATTAGGTGTGGCTAGGTTTAATCCAAGCCTAGTTAGCCATCGAAGGATGACAAGCCAATAAAACTAAATACTAATTACCACAAAAATACAATAAAATCCAAAATAAACCAAGGTAACAATTAACCCAATAGGCATCGAATAGAGAAATAAACCTAGTCTAGCATGGATTTAAACAACAACAACAACTCCCAGTGAAGTCCCGCTAACCCGGGTCTGGGAAGATCCAAATGTGAGCAGCCTTACCCTTGTAAGTATCACTACTTACAAAGAGGTTGGTTCCAATAGACCCATAAAAAAAAATTTGAAAAACATTTTGGAGTTGAAAAATTTTGATACAATACATAAACAATAGCATGGCAACAACAATACACAAATATTAAAAGCAAGCATGTCCTTCAACCTAAATAGTGATGAACTATTAAGCACTACACACACCCGAACCTAATACTACCATAGCCACATACTAAAAAAATTGCATGATGCAATGTAGTCAGATGGACGCACCAACAACTTCTACGCCATCTAGATTCACTGAAATGCTAAGTAATAAGCTATTTAGAGCCAGCAACCTTAATTCTAAACCTCCATAGTCTTCTATCCTGAGTCATGGCCTTCACTAATCCTAAAGTCTTCAAATTGTGTCGAATAACTTCACTCCAACTATTTTTCAATCTACCTCTTCTCCTTTTATGGTGTGGTCAATCTAACTTTTCACATCTCCTCACTGGTGCATCCATACTCCTCCTTCTTATGTGCCCAAACCATCTAAATCTTGCATCTCTTATCTTATCTTCTATAGATGCCACTCCTAATTTACCTCTAATTACTTCATTACTGATCTTATTAAGTCTTGTGTGGCCACATATCCAACGAATCATTCTAATTTCTACGACCTTCATCTTCTATAAGTGTGACTTTTTGGTAGGCCAACACTCTATACCATATAGTAGAGTTGGTGTAACAACCATATGATAGACTCTCCCCTTTAACGAGGTCCTCTTATCACACAACACCCCTAAGGCAAGTTTCTAACTTTTTCCATCCTACTTTTATTCATTGGTTAACATCCTCATCGATCTGTCCGTCTTCTTGAATGATCCATCCTAGATATCTAAACCTCATGACCTTTGGTATAGCCGCACCCCTAATGGCTACTTCATTTGCAAGACTGCCTTCTCCTACACTAAGTTGGCAGTGTAAGCATTTAGTTTTCAATCCTCTCAACCTAAAGCCTTGAGACTCTAAGTTATTTCTCCACAGCTGTTAACTTGGTGCTTACTCCCTCCCTAAACTCATCAATAAGAACTACGCCATCAGCAAATAACATATTCCAAGGTATCTCATCTTGAATCCCTCTAGTGAGGTCGTCCATAACTATAGTAAAAAAAAGGGACTCAACGTTGACCCTTGATGAAGCCCAATATCTATAGAGAAGTCCTCCATATCTCCCACTAAGGTCCTAACTCTAGCTCGTACCCCACTGTACATGTCCCTAATAACTCGCATATAAGCTACAGGCATGCTCCTCCACTCCAAGCACCTCTATAATATTTTCCTAGGTACTTTATCATAAGCTTTCTCTAGGTCAATAAACACCATATGGAGGTCCCTTTCTCTATTCCTATAAAACTTCATTAGTCTACGAATGAGATGAATAGCTTCTGTAGTTGACCTACCCGGCATAAAGCCAAACTAATTCTCCGAAATCCTTATAGTTGTCCTCAACCTACCCTCGATCACCCGTTCCTATAACTATATTGTGTGACTTAGTAATTTAATCCCCTTATATTTGTTGCAGTCTTGAACATCCCCGTTGTTCTTGTACAGCGAGATGATTGTACTATATATCAAATCATGAGACATCGTCGCGGTCTCAAAGATAAGATTAAATAAGTTTCATTAGCCAGTTAAGTCCCTCTCCACCTAAAGTCTTCCAAATTTCCACGGGGATACCATCTAAACCGACTACCTTTCCAGCCTTCATCTTCTGTAGAGCCTCCTTAACCTCCTCCCTGGTCATAGAACTACAGGTCCTGCGGCTATGCTACTCCTCTCAAGCCACTTGCTCCGTATGTTGGGAGACGTTAAACCTCTCCCCATTAAAAAGCTTATAGAAATATCTTTGCCACCTCTCTTGCACCTTGGTGTCCTCTATTAGGACTCTACCATCTTTATCTTTAATACATCTTACACTACTTAGGTCCCTGGTTCACCTCTCCTGAGCCGTTGCTAGTGTGAAGACCTCTTTCTCACCTTCCTTAGACTTTAATCTCTGATATAACTGCTAATAAGCATTGGTCTTTGCTACTACCACTGCTTTCTTTAACTCCCTTTTCGCCATCCTATACTGCACTCTATTGGCCTCTTTCTCCTCATTTGTTCTACTAACCATTAACACTTTGTATTTCTCCTATTTTTTCTTCACTTTCTCCTTTACCTCGTTGCTCCATTACCAAGCTTCTTCCATTCTCCCACTTCCCCCCTTTAGAAACTCTTAGGACTTCCTTAGCCGACCTCTGAATACATTCCGCCATCTCCTCCCGTATCTTGTTTGCATCCCCCTCTACACTCCACTTACATTCTATTTTAATCTGCTCAGATTACTTAGTTGCGTTCTCAGCAGTTAGATTCCATTACTTAACTTTAGAAACCTGACCCTTCTCTTCTGTCTTATTAAACTTCTAATCGCCACGTCCATAACCAATGACATATGTTGCGTCGCTAAGCACTCAATCGATATCACTTTGCAATCCTTGCACAATCTCCTACTGTTTTCCCTAACTAAAAAGTAATGAATTTGAGTCCTCGTGTTACCACTCTTGAATGTCACCAAGTGTTCTTCCTTTTTCCTGAAATAAGAGTTGACAATTGAAAGCTCATATGCGACCGCAAAGTCGAAGATCAACACCCCATCACTATTTCTCTCTCCATACCCAAAGCCACCAAGTACCATCTCATACCCATCCCCCTTTCTGCCTATATGTCCATTAAAGTCACCCTAATAAAGATTTCCTCATTATGTGGGATACTTTGGATAACCACATTGAGGTCCTCCCAGAATAATCTCTTAATATCCTCATCCAACCCTATCTGAGGTGCATATACACTAATTACATTAGAGATCTTTGAACCCACCACCAACTTACACAGACACAATGCGGTCACTCTTATGTCGCATGTCAACAACTTGCTCCACCAAATCTCTCCCGACCAAAATGCCAACTCCATTTTTGGCTCTATTCAAGCCTGAGTACCACAACTTACATCCATCAATCTCCTTGGCTTTCTCACCCACCCACTCAGTTTCCTACACACAAGCCATACTGATCTTACGCCTATTCAAAACCTTAACTAATTCTATAGACATACCCGTAAGAATCCTAATGTTCCATGATGCAAAGCGCAACTTATTTAAATCACTCCTTCGACTACCCTTTTTACTCCCTGGAGGACAGGCACTAGCTACCACATCATTAGCCATTGAGAAGTAGAGATACTAAATCCCTTAAAATATACTAATGTCAATACTAATAAAATGTTAAATAAACATGTAGTCAAAAATAGTGTGAATATACAGAATACTATAACACTAATAAATTAGTAATAGGAATGTAAATAAAGTACTAATACTTATGTTGCTAAAAATTACGCTGATAATAGTCTTAACATTACAAATGCAATATATGTTAACACTAAAATACGAATGAACTGCGAGATTAAAACGAATAAACTACCAACACTATTGAAAGTAATAGTACTCAACAGAGCAAAAGTGGGCAAGTAGAAACACTATAGGAACAAAAATAGCACGAATACAACTAACGCTGCAGAGAAATAAAGCAAAAAAACACCATGAAGATAGACTAATAAGGAAGGTAGCTAAAAAGATAACCAAAATATATAAAAAATATAATAAAATACTGTAAACACTAACCAGAGAGCACACCCCCACAAAAAGAAAATTAAAAAATACAAATTACATAAAATCAAAAAGAATAATAGAAATACAGAAAAATCAATAACACGTAAAAGAAAAAAAAAACTCAATTCGGAAGAGAGAGAGAGGCTACGACTGACCTCAGCTCAGCTCCTCTTCACCGTCACTCACTTGTACGCAGAGCTAGCTCCTGGGGAAAGAAACCCAACGGTCCAGAGACCCTGGGATGCAGTTGGCATACGCAGGCCTAATAACGCCCACCAGCCTGACCACTGAGCATAATTGCTGGCGCAGGAATGCGGCAGCAAGGGGGGCATAAACAACCATCACCCAACTAGTGGGAAGAGCCCAACCCCGTTATCAACCAGAGACCCGAGTGCAGCCTTTCCCACCATTGATGGGGCTGCTATTACACCCCATGATCGAGGCAAAGGGCCTGGTATAAAGGCTGAAACAAGGGATGAAAAGCAAGGCAAAAACAGGGAGAAGAAAACTCTATTTTAATTGCTTCCAATGATCCAAAATACAAGTCTTGATATAAAAATTAATCTAATCTAATCCCATTGTCCTAATTTATTCTCCCTAATGGAGTTTGGAGGCTAACCTAAAATCTTAAAACCAAGCTCTAAAACTTCACTCAAAAAGCCTTATAGAGATTCCTAAAAAAAAGTGTCTTAAAAAGCAACTAACCTCAGCAAACATGGGTTAAGAAGGAGAGCCAGGTAGCCACAGTCCATGACCATAGCCAGCCCTAGTGTTGTAGGGTTGGCTACGGCTGGCTGTGGTAGTTCCATTCTTCAATTCTTTTCTTTTTTCCTTACTCCTCCTTTTGCACCTTTTTGTGATGCTTGCTTGATTGAATTTATTATCTATAAAAGTAAAAAAAATGAAGTAAAAACTACCAAAGATTGTATTATTATATGAACCAAAAGCTATATGAATATGGGTATACATGATGTAATATATGGAATAAGCCCCATGCCTAACATTTTCTCATCCTCCAATAAAACAAAAGAAAAGCTAGCATAAGGCCCCAACTCACTGTCATCGAAATCATGATTGCATCGAGTGTATGTAACATGCCTTTTAAACCCCTTGGCTCCCCCACGTGGACGACTAAGGTCTCATGTGGGTTTGTAGAAGATATTCACACAAAAACTTAAAATAATGTTTTTTGGATTTTTCAAGAGTATTGCATAAATACAAGGCAAAAGGGGAAAAATATATATGCATCTAAATTGATCAGCCGAACAATTTAGCCACTAAGTTGCATACAAGCAAAACATGCAGTCAAGAGATACGCTTAAGCTATGAGTATCCCCCGACTCTTATTTTTCACCATACACAGCACAACGAAAGGATATTATACCTTGGTGCTCTATGCAATGTGTATTGACTCTTAATTTTATACTAAAACTGGGTCAAAAGTAATCTTACCTTGGCTAATGGATTGACTTCATTTGGATTATCAACCTCATCTCTTTTTTCTTTCCTTTCTATTTTTTCCTAGCTTGCCTCCTGATACTCCTTCTAGGGATAGGTGGTTCTTTGCTTATTCGGCCTTGAACTCTAAGATGAACAATTTAATACATATTTGGACTTTTTTCCAAATTAGGTTTTTTATTTGGATGTGCAAAATACTTGCTCAAGCCAAATGGAGGTATTGGAGTCAAGCTCTTTTTTACGTGCTTTCTTCTTCTTTCTTTAGTTTTTGAAAGAAAAGCCGGAAGTGAACTACGGAGTAGAATGTCCTCAAACGAAGTTTCAATAAACTAACACAAAAATCAATGTTCAAGTATTCAAGGTAGCCACAACATTGTACACGCGGGATGGAGTTATTATGAAAAACCAAAAGTTACACCATAGGCAAATGTTCCACCATGTATATTCTACCTACATACAAGTTAGCAACCAAACCATTAGTTGGATCAAAAATCTATTAAAAAGGTATAATGGTCCCCAAAGCCCAAAAAAAAAGCACAAAGATTGAAAAATCTTTACAAAAACATGTGCAAAAGGGTATATGACTTCCCCACGCCCACACTTAAATCTCGCAATGTCCTTATTGGGAGCTAAGGAGCCTTAACCCACCACAAATGCACACAAAATACAAAAAACAAAACAAAACACACAAAAGATAAACAAAATGCACATATACACAAACTTATACATAAATCCAAAACACAAGCTCATCCAATTAAAAACAAGACCACACATTACACAACCAATGCCACCAACAACGAACATATATACATACAATAATGCCACCATTAACAAAAAAAATACTATGCACAAAAGGCCAACGAAGGTAATCATAGCCATCAAATGGGTCCATAATATCCGAAATTGCTCCTCATAATTGATTACCAACAAATGTCCACAACTAAACAAAAATATGAAGAAAGTAAATTTCAAAAACAGAGGCAGAAAACTTAGAATGATTATATCAGGTTGGGTACTGATTGTACCCAAACTAGGCCTCCTAAAGATGGTGTTATGGAAGCTAAAGAAGCATCAATCGCTCCTTGTTTCTTAAGACTTGAGTCTTCAACTCGGATATGGTCAAAATTTATAAGAGTTTGTCAAAGGTCGGTGCATGCATCTCAAAATGATCTAAATAGGAGAACACTAGCAAAGATATAGCAAATATAATTAGAGTCATCTTAAGCATATCAAATGCCATAGAAAAATCAAAAGCATGATCAAAGAAAGCACCCACATGACTTTCCTAGGCATGTTCTCTAGGGCGTACAGAGTAAGGGTTAAAGGGGTGATCATATCCTCTAATGTCACCTGAGGACTCGTGAAATGCTTGCAAGTGAGAGGGGTTTGTAGAAAGTAAGGACAATGGAATAGGGGTCAAGTCCAGTGACTCGGTACAAATGAAGTTTGCATGCCCAATTCTAAGTCTAGCACTAACCATCACATCATCAGTACAT
>Ga0058701_10006181_pt1 | contig 10066 bp, 9 predicted proteins | sample AgamicOrMae_FD_97039 | JGI IMG/M metagenome (GOLD analysis project Ga0058701, IMG submission 97039) | Agave microbial communities from Guanajuato, Mexico - Or.Ma.e | ecosystem: Host-associated > Plants > Phyllosphere > Phylloplane/Leaf | place: Guanajuato, Mexico | collected 2012-06-04 | reverse complement strand
TTTACTTATTTATTACACCAAACGTTCTCTGTGATGCTAGGCCGCCTAACCTGTATTTGTTACTCAGATCACTATTGTACCTCGCTTATTACCATGTATGTATCGTCTCCTATAGAGTCCCGGTGTACCCAGGACTCTCGAGACCTCCATAAAGCAATAAAAAAAATAAAAAAAACAGTCTTACCGGTACTGTATGTGAAAATTATTTTTAAGTAATTCTTATCTCATCTGTTTTGAGTAATTCTACCTCACCTCCGCAAGAGTGAGTTACACGGCACCTCGAGTTTTACGGACAAGTCTATTTTAGGTCATATCATGCAAAAGGCATTATTCCTCCCGAATCAGTGCGGAATGAGTATTGCCGTAAATCTGTTAAAATAGGGCAATTTCCTTCTTATTTTGTCGGTAACATCCTCGTTAAGAGTGGGTATGAAACGATTGGAATCTTTTGCAGGCCGCGAGGACCTCTTCAGTGGCTTGATCCCGGCGCTTTCGGAACGCTGGGAGTTGGAGGTGGTTTTGCTCTAGGCGCGAAGCTCTGCCGACCGGATTCCCAAGTGTGGATTATCTACGGAGATGGATCGTGTGGGTACAGCATCGCAGAATTCGATACCATGAAACGTTTTGGCGCGCATTGTTTGGCTGTGGTCGGAAACGACGCCGGTTGGACGCAAATTTTGAGAGAACAAGTTCCCATGTTTGAAAGTACTGTCGCCTGCAAGCTGTTGGTGAGTGACTAGACCAGTATTCATTCAGTTCGGAAACTGACCAGTTGCAAGTACATTGGTCTGAACCATGAGAGGAGGGGCCCTCCTCTCATGTCTGAACAGATTTTTTTTTTCATGATCACTTTTTGATCACACGCATGTCAAACACTCCCTTCGTTAAAATCAGGCGTCAAAATTCCAAAAAAAAGAGAACTACTGGAAAACCGCCGCTAAATTTCTTTGCACTGGTTTTGGGATATTTAGACGTATATTTTGGGGAGGAAATCATGTAAATCAAATGAAAAATTTTGGGAACCACGGCAGCATTATGTTCCTAAATCTTACTAGTGGAAAGAGCTTTTGTAGTACAGTATATTTTAGTTATGCGCGAAATACGTTTTTTTTTTTCGTTATTAAAAAGAAAAAACAAACCGAACGTTTATAGCATATTTTTTAAACTTGAATTAACGCCAGGTTTTATGTGATTATCTTTTGCCAATCTATTACATCTTCAGTTTAAGTTTAAGGCGGTGACAGATGTGCAGATTTCAATTTTAAACGCTTACTTTTCCCGGTTTTGTTATAAGAATACCGTAGCTTGATACGATGACGCAAGTTTAAATAATGCACAGAGACCTGAAGTCATTTTTATCAATTAAAACAATTTGTCACCATTAGTCACTTTTCCGTATACTTTGTCACTATTTTCGAGATCCCTCTTTGTTAGTATCATTCGTCGAATTATTGTTTTTTCGCGGACCGATGACCCTGGAATATCATCGCTAATTTGCTGCCTGCCCTCGCAGAAGAGCATTGTAAGTTAGGTTTCCTCCTTTTACCTCCCGGCCGTGAACTGCCGCCTCTCCCGATCCGTTTAAAATCATCAAATTTAGTAACCAACATCGGTTCTAACCCTTTTTAGTGTCCCTCAATCAGATCCAATCTTCAAAAGCCATGAAAAAAAAGGTAACCTACCCCTAGCTTTTTTAGAATTTTCAGTTAGAATTTTTTTTTGTTGAGTTTTTTTCACGTTTGATGGTTGGAATGAATTAAGGGGAACTAAAACAATGTTATTACCGTCGTCGGTCGCTCACTTTTGGTCGATTTGTCGCTCCAAAAATTGAATATAAATTTATGCTTTCCATTTCTCTTCCCACGGTAGAATTCACTCTTTCGAATGACTAATAACTAACGCTTGATGCGTGAACGTTTTTAAAGAGAGTAATTGAGATTTTTCCTTCTTTAGCACACGGATTACGACCAAGTGGCCATCGGCTATGGTGCCAAAGGACTTCGTATGGACGAAAAATCATCCGTTAAAGAAATTCTTGAAAAAGCGCAAAAAATGTCCGAAAACGACTCCGTTGTAATAAACGCTCTCATCGGTCACACGCAGTTTAGAGAGGGAAGCATATCTGTCTAAACACATTCTGATGCTCACAAGAAATTTATTTGTTTGTTGTATGAAAAGTTCTATAAAAAATAAAGTTAATACTATAAAAAATTGCATTGTGCAAATAATTCAAAAACGACTTAAGTAAAATTAGCCTTCCTGCTATGCTAAAAAAAAAAGGAATATAAACTTGATTTCAAAAACCAGCCTGGTGAAAGAAAGCTTTTGGCTTTGAGTACGCAATTAACAAATAAAGTAAAAATCAAGTTCTAAAATATCATCATTAAAAAAGTTTTCTGCTTTGAGTGGATTGTTAATAAACAAATTTAAAATTGATGTAAAAAGCAAATGATAGAAATATTTCATTCAGGCAGCCAAAATACTGGTGCTTGAGTCATCAACATTCTCCGCCTCTAAATTAACATAACAACCTCTCTTCTTCCGAACTAAGTCACCCCAAAGAACTTTAGAGTTGCATCTTGGACATGATCCCTCTATTGGTATAAATTGTGAAGGCTCCTGTTCTAAAAATGTCTTTGCTAAACAAACTGTGTGTGCTACCATACTGCAGGCTGGTTTTATGCATGACAGTAGCTCATCACCATCATCAAAATCTGTACATACCCAACACATATTTCTGACTTTAGACTTGATTTCTTCACTAGACTTCTCACAGTTCAATTTTACACTGTAGATCGGACCATAGCATATTGACATATGGAAGGGAGGTACCCGATGGACCTGTAAAAATTAGATAACATTTCTTTCTTGCAAAGTATTGAATTAATTATCCCAGGTAAATTACTCACTGGAAAAGGCTTTTCAAATGACGGCACAAGCCACTGTATGGTCAAAGGAAGTCTGTTCCATGGACCAACAGACAACATCTCAGCAAGCACTCTGAGATTAAATAAAAATGTCTGCTCATGTGGCTTCTTGGTTGTGGAACAATTCCTTAAATGTCGAGACCTCTCAGGATGCTGCCAGGCCCATTCAAACTGTAAAAGTAACACCGAACTTGGGTAATTACCCTTCCGAGGTAGTTGAATACTTTGCCATTTGTCATTAATTACTCTTCTAACCTTTAAAGCTGCAATATCATCAAGGAAACCATGAATGATCAAAACCATTTCCCTGGAAAAGAAAACACATTGGTAAGGTAGTTTTGAGTTAATCAAACATCACAGGTTAATTTTTAAGTTATATAACACATGAGGATTAATGCCTATGAACTCACCATGGCCCACGTTGGCTTGTTTTCCATGCTCCGCCAGCTTTTTTACCAATATTATGTTGATTTATTCTTCTGTTGGGGTCAACCGTGAAGCCTATGTAGGTTCTTCCCTTATATTTTGGATTGGTACAATACAGTAGATATACCCCAAAAAAATTTTCAACAGCAACTGCTCCCTCTGGAACTTTCTTTGATGTCATCATTGTACCATAAGGGTATACTCACATGATTGAACATTGTCATTTGCTTAAAAAAAACATTATGAAGTAAACATTAAGTTGAGTTTGGTTATGTTTCCGTTTCGTGCCGCCGCCGCGGGAAGTGCGAATAGTGTAATGTACTAGTGCACCAACACGGGTATTTGCACGCGACCAGGCCGGTCGCAGCCGTTGGCGGCCTCTGGTGGCCGGCCGCCGAACGTAACCGAATGCGACCGCTGGCGGCGCGAACTGGGCGCGAAGCTGCTGCCCGGCTGCTGGCGGCCTCTGGTGGCCGGCTGCCGAACGTATCCTAGTGCGCCCGAACACAGCCGAAGGCGAATCGGCTGGTCTCGGCTAGGCTCTTGTCTCGGCAAGGAGCATATCCATGCCGGACCGCCTGAAAATATAAACAAAGCTGAGGTTATGTCAGTTGAACAAATTTATTGTGGAAAAATTATTAAGGCCGAGTGAGGATGCCTTTCGGCCCTTGTAAAGTTCGTAATTGTGATAAATTGGGTAAAAGTGATTCCGATCGCGTTTACTCGATTCCACGTGCGAGTTACGGGAAACCATCCAAAGGAAGAGCAACACCTTGTCAAGAAATAAGATCTCTTCGACGAAATGCATGGTTGAAGGCCTTAGGATTCAAACCTGGAGATTCATCGCCTGAAATCGATGATTTCGTTGTCTGCTCCAAACACTTTGTCTCAGGTAGGAATCTGATCCACTTGCAGACGTCGTAATATGTTGTGGTTTTTACTTATCGGTTTTGTCGCTATTTTTAGGTAAACCTGCTACATTCAAGCTTGTGAATGATGTAGATTGGGTTCCTACTCTGAATTTGAATTTAGAGGAATCTATGGCATCCAAAAGTTTAGATGTGGTGGACTTGACAGTGGATTCTGCTGATGAAGAGGTGGTGAGTTCATCAGTGTTTTCTCAAGCAAACATAGCGAGTTCATTAGGGTACTTATGTTTGTTGGTTTGTAGGAAGGTACCAGGGCCGAAGTCAATACTCTGAAGAGGAAAGGCCATAGTGAATCTGTGGAACCAAAGTTGTTGGTTAGTAAAATGCCCAAAAGAACTCAGGGAGCCATGGAAAGAAAGCTACCTCGTTTGAAACCATCACCTCAACTCAGCAATGGACTCAGGACGGATGCAAGATCAGATATGGATACAGCCAATAGGCAGCATTTTGTAGTACAACCTGGGAGTCATGCAGAACTGTCTGCAGGAATCAAATGTGAGTCATCATTATGGCTAGCAAAAGTTGAGGATCAAAGTGTAAATGATGTCATTGAAAAGCTGAAAAGTGAAAATGAGAGACTGTTGTCAGAGAATCAGAACTTGAAAGCTAAATTAGCTGAAAGGGAGATTCAATACAAAGCACTAGAAAATAATCATCAAATTTCTATGAGTAAGTTTGCCGATCTGCGATATGTTCTTGATCTATATACTATAGATGAAAAGACTTTTGTTGCTGACGAAGAAATTATTAAGTATTTTACAGGCCTGCCAACATTTGATGTCCTCAAAGCTATGTTTTGTCATATTGAGATGTACATGGATGCAAGCCAACATCCAATATCCAAGTTTCAGCAGTATATTTTGACATTAATGTGTGTAAGATTAAATATAGGTTTTGATCTCCTCAGTCATATCTTTCGAGTGCCGGTTAAAATAGTTTCCAAAATCTTCTCCCGAGTACTCCAGGTTATGTTTTCCAGATACGGTGCTCTGGTATCATGGCCGTTGAGGGAAAACCTCTTTCCTAATGTGCCATTGCTATATAGAGAAACATTTGGCCAGCAAATAGTTGTTATTGTTGATACTCTGGAACTGTCGGTAGTCATTGATTCCATAGAGGTAGTAATGGACAGGCCATCAAACCATGGCCCCTCACCATCCACTGTAGTTTCAGACTATAGCAATCAGACATATGTCAAATTCTTAGTAGGTTTGAGTCCTCAAGGTGCAGTGTTGTTCATTTCTAAAGGTTTTGGTGACAATGTATCAGAAAAAGAATTGGTTGAGACCAGCGGCTTTTTGCAGAATTTACTTCCTGGAGACATAATTTTAGGTCAGAGAGGTTCTTCTGTTCATGAAGTTGTACAAGTGACTGCAAAAAGCAGTAAAATGCGAGTACAGCCCTATGAATGGAACAACCACCAAGATACATCTAAGCTTCAAATTCATGTTGAGCGAACAGTTGATATTTTCAAAAGAACTTTCAAGTTTTGGTCTTCAGGATTACCGGTAGAATTCTTCAACGTTACAAATGAGGAACCGGCGGCCGTTGATAAGATGATTCTCGTGTGTTGTGCATTAATTAATGCGAGTCTTACTGTAGTCCTATAAGTACTCTTTTACTGAGTCATTTATATGTGAAAGAGGAAAAAGTTTGTCTGTTCAAGATTTTTTTTTTGTCTTTTGTGTAATTTAGCATATTTTTGCATGTTGATTTCGTACTTGAGTTTTGTTGGTTATTTAATTTTTACTGATTGATTATTTTCATATTGATTTTTGTAAACATCGACAATTTAATAAAGCTCTTTTCTTTGTAAAGAATTAGGGTTTAAATTTGAGCCAGCCTCCTGAACTTTTTGCAGAAAGTGGCCTTGTTATGTAGCCTACCCAGAAGTGTCATAAAGGCCTAAAGGTTTTTTAATTTTATATTTATTTAGGCCTCTAGTGTCATCAGAATAGGTTACTCATTAAAAACCTTTTAGAATTATGGTTTTCTTCAAGAATTAATGAGCAACCCTCTTTTAGATTCCTTTTTCATTTGCTCTATATATTCTGTACTGCATGATGCGAAATACTCGTGAGTTCATTATACAAGCAAGCCGCGCAATCATGTGACGAGGGCGGTAACGTAATTATACAACTGGAAGAATCGTTCTAATATCTACAGCAGGTTTAATAATAATACACAACAGCTGTTGTTCCTCATTCGGACAAAGCGATCCAGTTTGTCGAAGATCCAGTCTCGTTTTATCGAAAGACCGAGCGGTCATGCGCTGACAAATGCAACGACTTTTCCTTTTTAATTAAAACTAAAAAGTTTCTCATGCCAATACCACAGGTGTCGTAAACAACATGCTACATCAAACTGAAATGTAACTTAATACCGGTACCGGTAGTAATAACGACACTGAAGTTCCGCATTCGACCTGTCGTCTTTCGGAATACGATGGTGGCTATTCGCCCGCCTGCCCCATATAAAATGTATTAGGTTGGGTTCCGTGCGTTAAGTCACCTCCCATTTAAAATGCATTACGTGCGTTCAAGTCTCCATGCATTTGCGCCGACGGGCGAATATCAACGACCTTCGGAATAATAGATTTCAGACTAACGTTCGCTCCCCATACATCGCGTTTGTACTATTTTAATAGACCTAAGACGACGCAAATTCCTAGTAACCTGAAAACGAAGACCATTTTTACTTTGTGACGACGATCAATCAGCAAGATGATTATTTTTCAGCAAGTTTTAATTAGGAGAGTCCTGTTTTAATATTTCCGGAGCGATTGTTGCCTTGCAGTAACCGGTATTAACCTTTGCAGTTATTGCGTTAAAAATGCTTTGAGATCATCATTTGGCACCGTGCTCTGCTGAAAACTCGTGCGATATGCTCCAAGATCGGATGATTTGTGAATCTAAACGGGGAGGAGAGGAGAGGTCTAGGCTAGAGGCCTGAATATTCAGGCCTCTACTGTTCGTAATTCAGGCCTCTAGTCTAGGCTTACTACGCCACAGGTGCGATTACCTCGACTTAGCGTTCTCCTGCGAGACTTAGCGGAGTATCTGCAAGTCGTTGTACCCCATAGGCAACCAACAATGCGTATTTCTGCAGATTCCCCTAAACTGAGGGGGAAGATTACTTTGCGTTCCGTGAGGTGTATTGTCGGCGGCGCGGGTCACGTGTGTTACGAATGCCACAGAGACGGTCGAGTCTACATTATAGAGGAGGGCAAAGGAGGTAAAAGAATCCCCTCCCCAACAACTTAAAGCTTACCGCAGAATCTGCCAACAAAAATAATAGAAAAATGAGGACAAATTTCGACAGAGGCCTGAAAGATATGGTTCATCAATATGGCTGACATTTTATGTCCGCGGGGCGTTGGATGGGATTTTCGTGCTGTCAAAGGATGCTGTTGCACCTATTAGATATCTGGTAATACAGTTGAATATGGATATAGGCTGAATTCTACTCATGAGGATCTACGATTGAAGATCCCGGAGTGAGATAAGGGGCGAAAGTAAACATTACTGGTTAGCAGGCATGAGGTAGGTGGAAATAGGGCCAGGCCACCTATTTTTCCTACGTCGTAATGTCTGGGCAAAAATGAAAAAAAATCGTCTCGGAATTAAATGGGCATGAAGGAAATTTTCACATAACGACCAGGTGAGAATGTTGTCGACTCGTGCAATACTGGAGTCTTAACCACAGCAAACTCAAGTGAAGTCGCTTTTTTATGTTGAGGCTGCGCGGGCTGTCACACATTTTCTAAAGCCTCCGCAAGTCGCGCCTGACCAGGGGGCCCGTGGTAGGACAGCGCTGCTAAGCCCTTTACAGTACCTTCGAAGGCTCTGTACCTTTCACAATCGGTTATCCTCTGAAGCTTTTCGCTTCAGCGATCGTTAGGCCAATAAATACTGCTGCTTGACTATTTTATTTATTTTTTTTGAATTTGAAAGAAGTCTACAAAATAAAGTTCTAAACAGCTTCTCCTGTTTTAAAACAAGTGCACCGGCACCACGTCGTGCATTTTGAAAAGGTTCGTTGTCCATTTTTATTTTTTCTTAGTGAGGAACTTTTGATTTTTTTTTTCGGAAAGAAAAACGTAATACAGACACAAAACAAACCGAGTCGTGGTAGCAGAGCAGGTGACGGACATATCGTTTGAGGACCTTTTGATATAAATAAAATATTAAGCTGAAGAAAAAATCACAGCTGTTACGTGGCCGCTGCATTTCAACCGCGAGACATGGTTCAACCATCTGAAGCTACTACTGTAACATAGTCCCATTTGACCAAATACTTGGACACCGTACCCCAAAGAAAGTAGCCGAGCAAGCCGCATAATCAAATTCGGGTCTTTGATTCGGGTTTTCTCGGGTTCCCCCCCCCCGGTAGTTTTCCTTGTGTTCCCTCTCAGTCGTCCGCGCGTCGTCCGGTGTGGTGAGCGTGCGGTCACGTGCATCAATCCCCGGTTCATGTGTGCGTCGCTGGTTTTGTTTACTTCCCTGCTTCCCTGAGCCATTTTACGTTGCTTGTAATTGGCAGGGATTTTCAAACAAAGTTGTGCTGTTAGGTGTATTGAGGCAGTGCGAAGATTGCAGTGAATGCTAAGTGAAGTGAAAAGCGTGCTTGCGGAGTGTGGGTTTGCACGCATGGCGGAACACACCGCACGCACGTGTGTCCGTCGAAGCGGACTTCAAGCCGTACACCTCAACAACGATTCCTCATACAAAGGGAGCCATAAACCGGTAAGTTGAAAGCCTCAAAAAGGCCATCAGAAACGCCCACGTCTTCAAAGAAAAAGACACTCCCGTTTGATCAGGTTTACTTAAGTCACGTAAATAGATACATTTTTTTTGAACCACAAAAATATGACTCGAGATCATAGATGTAGTAAAGTATACAGATATGTTATCCTGGTCTGGAAATGGGAACAAACATTACGGACCACATAACCGCAACTTCCCTCGAACACAACTACTCTCTACGCTACGCCCGGCCCCGGCTTTACCGTACATGATGTTATTATTATGAACTGTTCATAGTTATTGTACATATTTGTTGACCTTCGCTCTGGCCAAAATTTTGAACATAGAGCAAGATAACTCCTCTCATAAACTAATATCTAAATACAGGAGCACACTACACGCAACGATCTCAAAAATGACATTGTCAACTTGGGTACGTAAAACCCAACGACGTCTCTTTAAAGTGATAAACAGTCGGTGCAATCAACTCAAGCTACGAAACCACAGTCATAAAGTGACAATGAAAATGCGCTTGTTGCGCAACATTACACAGTCTCTTCCACATGGTCTTTTCGTTCAAGCCTTCTTAGTTTGCAGCTCCTAACCTAAAACCTCAAGACAAACTTCACAACACTGCCCTAACAACAGTCCAAGGCGTGGGGAGAGTAGCTGCGATCAAGGGGGTATCGCCTCATGTTGTTCCCATAGCTCTCCCGTGTAACAGGGTACTTATGCCATATCTATATACCAGATCCACCTTGCTATATACTTCACTCTTTACATTATCTGTGCTCGAGGAGAGCTGGCCATCTTGAACAGTCACCTATCTTGAAGTTTAACTGTGAAGTTTTGGAAAACGTCCTTCTGGGTCCCACGACCTAATCCAATTTTAGAATGACCGTATACTAACTCCATTTTACAACCCCCTACTTTTCGAGTTATAATTTTCATAGGAATTAGTATGTCCTTTTTAAAGGCGGGTTGTTTGTGTCAAAGAATATTGCTCTCCGGCGGCGATACTCCACTTTTCGAAGCAATT
>Ga0058701_10006180_pt1 | contig 10066 bp, 8 predicted proteins | sample AgamicOrMae_FD_97039 | JGI IMG/M metagenome (GOLD analysis project Ga0058701, IMG submission 97039) | Agave microbial communities from Guanajuato, Mexico - Or.Ma.e | ecosystem: Host-associated > Plants > Phyllosphere > Phylloplane/Leaf | place: Guanajuato, Mexico | collected 2012-06-04 | reverse complement strand
GTGGGGGGGGGGGGGGGGTCAGTCTTCCAAAAGCAGAAATACATCTGCGAAATAACTAGATTTTGATTTGAAATTCAGCTGGGTCTTTAATGCATAACAGCCCAAAGTATTTGGAGTGAAATTTGGTTCATACTGAAGGATTTTTTTCCACTAAAATAAGCAATTTTAAGCTTTGGAAATTGCCTAAATAATTAAATTTCAGGTTTCCAAGGGGGGGTGAATTGTGACAGTAGTGAACTAAAAAGATCCTCTAAAATATTTTTTTTCTGTTTCCGAACGGCATCGCTGGGCGGTAATAATGTTTTAAGAGATGGTATTTTTCTACGCTTTTCTGGACGACTGCAAATATTAAGTTAACCGCTAAAAGTAACTCATTTGAGGTTGCCCAATAACTGTAGTGGGTACGAGTTAGGGGAACAGCGTAATGTGGTTACTTTCAAAGGTGAATCTAACTGCGACTATATCGATGGAAAGGTCTTGACACGAGCTCTAAATTGATATGGTCATTGATAGAAGTAACGTCAAAAACAACCAAATCACGATTAACCTTGTTTAATTACCTTAAACAGGTATTGGACAATCTAAAACAGGGGTTTGTACACAGCCGAAAATCTCATTAATAAACGTGCAATTTAAACGAAAATCCCACCTGAACTTTGCCTTAACTAAAAATGTTCATCCGTTCAAAAACACGATTTTACGAAATTTGAGCTTTAAAAATCTTCAAAGGGCTTAAGAGCTTCCTGGGTACCAATCGGTTCATCCGTAAAAAAATCGATAAGCAAGACATATGACCTTCCCAAAAGGGTCGCGATCAGTTGTAACCTTTAAAATAGAGGTCATGCACACATCCCAAGTCAATTTCATTCATAAAAGTTACCTCCATTCATACGAATAAGACACGCATCAATCGAGAAATGATTGGCGATTCGGAGGACCTCCGGCCGGCTGCTTTTGCGTGGGAAATCAAAGGGTTGGAAGGAGAGCTACACTCCGCAATCATGGTCGTGACTTACTGGGCCGGGCGGGGGGGGGGGCGCACAACTAGTGCGTAGTCTTAATGACATGATGGTTCCATGAGGTATTTCGGCCTGACCAATGGTCATTGCCGAATAGCAAAGGCATCGCCCAATGGGCATAAAGCCCAATAGGCAGCGCCCATGCAGGGAAATCGTTGATGTCCTTCGCAGCAGCGGAAGTATACCGTTGCCCTCCTTAACGAATTGATCGAGGGGAAATCGGCCAGGTTTCTTTTTGGTAATAACAAAATTTCTGCCGTAATTGCTATTCTCTAAGACTGACAAAGAAACATATTTCGGTGCGATTGTCAGTTAGGAAAGAGACTGGATGTTCCAGAGATATAAACCTATCTTTCTATGATAAACTAACAAGGGGCTATCTAACCTCGACAATTTCAATTTTAGGTTAAGCACATTTCGGAGATCAATCCCAGCCGTACTGCCTCGTTTTCAAATGCCCATACGCGTTTTTTCTGTTTTTGGAAAAAGATTCAACATTTTGAAGGGTGCATTAAAAACAAATTTATAATTCTTCCGTAAAATCGTCTGAAAACACAGGATTTCCAGACAAGGTATAGGTCCATGTTTAACCGGTTTCGATATTCCGCTATTCTTCCAAAATTTTAGTGGCTAAAACTTGTCGTTAGCCTTTAAAAACTCACAGAAAAACACGCGAGGGCATATTGAATTACATGATAGTAACTATGTGTTTTAATTCAGAGACTTGAATGCGCGGTTTCTATAGGAGATTCGAACGAGGGGTTTGCAAATCAGGACCGGACAGTGTTGACAGATTTCGCTTCCGACATTTTTAAACACGATTGATTTCCTAACCAGTTAAGATAAAGGTGTGATCAACCCCATTTTCGGATTACCCAGGTCGAGAGCATTCTAAAACATATCAAAATAAGCTACGTTATCTCAAGTCGTTAAATAGTTAATCAGACCTAATCGGGAAATGTGGCAACTAGGGACCGGAAAGCTGGCGAAGAGCTATCAAGCTCACCTACCCGAATCGGTCTGTAAAGATAGCAGTATATGAGACGGAAGCCCTAACGAGACCGTCAAGCAGGCATCCGAAGACAGTCGAAGGGAGTCGAAGACAGCCGAATGGTAAAGACGCAAGCAGGCGAAGAGAAAGAAGTGGACACCCACACCTCGCGACGCGCATTACACCAACACCACAAACATCTCCATTGCTAGCACAGCCTTCTAATTGCGACATTCCCGGTAAAGCGCCATTTTGCCTGTGTAGCTCCCATCTAACAAGAAGCAACGAGTACTGCACTCGGCGACTGCCACCGCAGCCGCGCCGTGAGCGCAGGGAGTACCGTTGACCGCGCGACGCGACTCTCAAACCCACCGAACTGATACACCACAACAAACCACAAGCGAGCAAAGAGGTCAAACTGCGTCCAGGGTAATCTCAAGGTTCCTAAACTACGTTTATGGAGCCTCTCATACTAAAGTTTTACTGATTCAGACAAAAAGTCCTTTTTCTCTCGCAGCTAACAAAAGTTGCGCGCTCTTCAGTACGACGAGCTTTGAAACCAATTTGCCAACGGTCAAGTTAGCAAGCCCCGAAACAAGGAATGTTGTTTGAGGCAAAATCGTCGCTGAAAATAGCCATCCAACTGTCGCAATCCCGCTGCGGTAGCGGCTTGACCCGCCGGCCGCTGAGGCGCGGAGCAGCCGAGTTGCAAGCAGCGCACCTCCCCCTCCATTCCCACCCCGCGACGGAGATGTCTATATTCCCAGAACTCATACGGATGCAGAACATATGCAAATGAGCGAATCTCTGAGTCCAAGAGTAGCCAGTAAGTCCTCCCCCCTTTCCCCCGCAGGAGCCGTCTCCGTCCGGATGACATCCTATTCGAAAATAGACGCGGATGTCCTGAGAGCCAATTCGCGAGATGGGCGTTTATCGTGCCAGTTATTTGGCGCCGATGAAGGTGGGGGAAAATCCGTTGTAATGCTTCACAAAGTTGGGTTTTCTGTTGTGTTCCGCCTTCGGTTGCCAAAACGACAGGAGCTATAACAAAGCGAGGCAACAAAATATGTTTGCGGATGCCTAATAATTAATAATTTTTAGACAGACGTTATATCAACGTAACGTGCGCTATATGATGAAAAAATTATATCCACGTACATGCATTCCATAATACGGGTTCGGAGACTTCGACGCACGGTCACCAACCTACCTAATACATAAATGGACGTTTGACGTGGATATAAGTACTCCGTAATTTTAAACTCGCATCTAAACGTTGTACCTGTACGAAAAAAGTTGAAATTTTGGGAGATCGCTGAATCAATGCAACGATTTTAGAGGGATGCTGCCGGCTCAACGAATCATAAGTAATAACTACCGCAACAGTATTAAGGACGTTTCATTAAAGACAGATTGTCACATTGAAATACTTAATACGAGGAGCCTGTTTTGTTTATTTGGTACGACAAACATAATGACGTCAGGCAAAGCACAGAACAAGCTTTGCTAGTGTCCAGGACGGTCCACGAGCACAAATCCCAACCGCTGTTAAAAAGTTGGTTAACCTAATGTCCTAATGTCTTCTTTTCTACATAATTTTTACTTAATGCACTAGTGAGTTTTCTAAGCGATGTATGGGCATCAGCACGGTGCAGATAGCAAGCTATCTGCACCGTGGGCATCGGCTTTCCCATTAAGTTTGTTTGTTGTTTGTGGCATTATTCGCACCATTCAACTATGTTGATACTGAAAAACGAGGTCGACTTCGGAGTTATTTAAGCCAAATATTTTTAGGTTAGGGGTAATTAAGAAATGGACTTAACGTTTATATCCTGATCACAAACACGCCCTGTGACGAAACTGATCAAAACAAGGTTATAGGTACCCTAACCAAAACTCTATAACGTAGTAATACGACAACATGGTGTTTCACCCACTGATTGAAAAGAACTTTGACATGCCTAATCAAAAATTAAACTTCGCATGAGCAAACTTAATTAAAATTGAGCAGACACTCACCAAAACTAGAGCAGAAAATATAGGGTCGCTCACGTTGAAGATTAATCCAGTGGAAAGCCTCCAGGAACAAGCTAAACACTACCGCATAAAATACTCGAATATCGCGAACACCGCCACTACACTTTCTCGTCACACTGAACATTAATTAAACGGCTAATTAAGCCAAATAACGCGACAACACATCGGCGATCGACCCGACCTTGCCAAACATCTTGACAATACCGCCTGACATTCATAACAGTGACGTCACAGAACCCCTTATGACGCGTAACCCTTGGCCACCTGTTGGCCGAAATTGGAACTACAAATACCCGCCACAGCGACGTAGATTTTTAAAGTTCCGCACTTCTCACTAATTTATTTAAAATCTTGCATGCATTCTTAATGTGTTCAACGCTGGTCCAGTTGGTCATTACGTTAAGAAAATTAATGAACTACATCCGCGAAGGCTAGGTTAAGACGGGTTACGTGACTTGAGCCTCTTTTCGCTGTCTCTCCAGCAAATCATTAAACGTGTCACCACTCGGCGGTTGCTCGCTGTTATGAAGAAAGCAGCAGAGGGCTTGTAGTTAACTTACGTTAAGATAACTTGCTCTCAAGTTAACTTAGGTTATCTTGCGCCTCGCTTTGGTAACGGCCTGATCAGTTAAAAAAAGGTAGAAAATGCTATCGTTTCAGTCGGGGAAATATTTCTACTCGTAGCAAATACAGATAACGAAATTCTTGACTGTATGATCCGAAAGGTGGTAAGGAGCCTCATCTGCATAGAGATATCATCGCAAGATCAGACAGTAGCTGGAATCGGGTTAGCTACCAGTGGAAAAACTGGCAACGGACGAGAAGGTAGTGGGTACGGGAGGAGGCAGAATGGTACAAGCTCCCATTTTCTGGAAACGATACCCTATTGCTGACGGGGAGTTTTAAGTCTACGGAGAACGAGGTTCGGCATTCCGTAAAACAAAGACACGCCAGGGCCGGTATTGGCTTGTAGCCTTCTGTTCACATGGTGCACGAGGAGCAACCTCGTAAAGAAACCGTACACGCTGTCCCATAGTAAAAACACGTAAGTTCGCTGAATATGTACAGTACACGAGGTACGATGCAACAGTAGCTACTTTACCTGCTCGATTATTATTTAAACAGCCCTTTCAAACCGATGCTGCAATCCAGATATGATGAGATCGTCAAATCAACAAATTAGCGCTGAAATAAGATTTAAGAAATAGCCTGATACATTGTTATATAGCGTCTGCGACCTGATAATCTCTTTTTTTTCGGTCAAGTTGAAGAGGCAGTTTTAGATTCCATTCAAAATCGATAGGTGGTGTACTTTTTATTAACCCACTACTGCCCAACGATGCCCTTCGGAAATAGAAAAAAATATTTTAGAGGATCTTCTCAGTTCAGTATTGTCACAGTTTAAAGAATATCATCCCTTTGGAAACCTCAAATTTAATATTTGCACTTTCCAAAGCTTAAAATTGCGTATTTTAGAGGAAAAAATCCTTCCAGTTTCTCTCTTAAGCTTAATTTCACTCCAAATACGTCGGGCTGTTATGGGCTAAATAGCAGTATTATTGCAGGCTAATTTGAAATAGGTCAAAAACAGCTCGTGGGTTAATACAGGCTCATTGTTAGTTGCAGATAAGATATTTGGAAGATGTATATATCTTGTGTTAGCCACGATAAGTCACCGATTTTATTTTTATATACTTCTCAGGTATTATTACTTTTTTTGAGGAGGTGGGATAAGTTACCTACTAGAAATAAAAAGCATCCTTTCTTTGCACAAACTTGAATTCGGCGAGGCAGTTCAACATTCAAATATAGTACCCTTAAAAAAATCAACAAAATTATTAAGAATGCAAATTTTTTAAGCAGCTGGAAGAGAGGGTTTCCCTGAACATTTTTCTGTGATCGGTTCAAGGAGTTCGACGATTTCTTTATTGCCGAAGTTCCGAGCTTCGTCGATGGGAAGGCGACCCCATCTGTAGAGAAACAAGCAGAGTAAAAAAACAAAGTATTTACCCAATGAAAGAGGCTACACTACAACGTCGGAAATAGTACGGGGACTGTACGAGAGTATCTACTGTTGTCAGTGTGACTCGACAGTTCAATTAAGCCAATTTTAACCGAAGTTTATTCGAGAGCCATCAGATATTCTGCATCATCCTCGTCGAGGAGTGACCTCCTTAACCCTTTACCGCCCAGCGAAGCCGTTCGGTAACAGAAAAAAATATTTTTGAGGATCTTTTCAGTTCGGTATTGCCTAAATTTAAAAAATATCACCCCTCTGGAAACCTTAAATTTCATAATTTAGGCATTATAAAAAGCTTGAAATTGCGTATTAGTGAAAAAAAAATCCTTCCAATTTCTCTTAAGCTTAATTTCACTCCAAATACTTTGGGCTTTAAAGGGTTAAACCGCAGCACTCTCTCGTAATTCCACAAAAGCTTCGCTTTCACGGAAAAAGGATGCAGCCAACATGACTTCGATGTCACACCGGTTGCCTACTCTCGCAACAGCAAAGTTTCAACTTACTTATCTTTCTGACAGCATGCCGATTGGCCGTACTTGAGAAGTATCTCTACGCAATCGTAATGGCCTTCCGCTGCAGCGATGTGCAGAGGCGTTCGCCCATCTCTGTCGCACTCGAACGAATTTTCTCCCGCCTCAAGAACCCTGGAAATCGGACTCGATACAGCAAAACCCTACGGTTTATACGTTGTTTATCGATATGAGAGTAGGGGAGGCTTAGGAAATTTGAACAAATTTGAACTCGAACAATTACGGATTTGGGTCGTATTTCTGAATGATGACGTTTTGGAATCGACCAAATTCTTGACTTACGCTAAACTGAGGATTTTTAAAATTATTATTTCAAATATCTAGATATTTTTGTAGTTGAGTAAATGCAGGCAATGAAATAAAGAGGTGAGCTCGTAAAATATGTACCGGGTAAGTGTAACTATGTCTCCTACGAAGGCAGCGTTCAGTAGCTTATTATACTTAAGTCCCAGGATATGGTGATTATGTTCGCTGCCCCACATTCCGTAAGGATGGAAATTCATCCTCGATACGAATTCCTAAAAAAAAGAAAAAATTGCGGCTTAATGCTATTATGAAAAATTCACCGCTACCCCTACATCCAACAAAAGACTTGTATCTGAATGAATGGGATGAAGTGGTGGATCAGCGGGAAAAAAAAACAAACTTACTTCACAAAACTGTAGCCCTCTTGCAGAGTTTCCGAAGGCGTCTAAGGCTGGAGACCAGCAGCATAGACCCAAGAGGTCCGGAATAACTGCAATAATGCCACCGCTAACTCCAGATTTAGCAGGAATACCAACCTATGGGGAAAAAAATAATGATACAAGACGATCTCATCTTAACGTGGAAACTTTAGAGGGATCTAAGGGAGCATTTACAATATCTTGTGTATCACTTTTTGACGACTGTCTCAAGGCACCTAACCTGACCAACTCGTCACTAGAGAACCTGACTCTGCCTACCTTGAAGGCAAACTGCCCAGAGTAGTCGTACATTCCGCAAGAGTGCATCAATGACAAAGTATCTCTCACTGACTCTGACCGGAGAATCCTTTCTTCAGTCAATGGACACAGACCCCCGTTCGCTAACGTTGCTCCAATCACGGCGAGAGATTCACAATTTCCATCTATGGAGCAGCACTAGAAATAAAAAGACGGTAGTATTTAAATTTTAATTTAAAGCCAAACTGCACGACTGTCACTCTACTAGGTACGCATTTACGAAGAAAATACGTCGATATGAATGTATTTCAAACGGCCTACAGTATAGTTGAGATTCACAAGTCGAGTAGCATTCAAATCTAAGGACTATTTTTTATCGAGAAATTTATGTTGGTAATACCATTGCCCTGACCCGACCGAGCGCGAGTTCCTCGATATTCAAATGCATCAGTATTACCAACACAGATTTTGGAAAAATGAAAGTCACTAGTTTTGACTGCGACTGAGTTATGATCTCGACTGAACATTTCATCCTTCTTCGAGAGTTGGCGGAGGCTGTTTTCACCTGGAAATAGAAGTCCATGACGTGGCGCAAGTCGACTGTTGCTGGAAAACAGCGATTTTCTCGGAGAAGAAAAGCGATGGCGTAATTTCGGTCAGCTGCTTCCCTCTCCGACTGGAAAACTGCATTGTTGAAACCGATCCTTTCGCCGCCGGCTAAACGCTACTCTGGCCGTTCAACAAATAAGCGTTGTTGTTTTCACTCAATACAATTAGAAACATACACCTAGATACACAGCTGCAGAGAAAAGTTTTAAGAAAATTTGGGAGAAGTTGCCCTCATTCTCAGCAACAGACCGCTGACGACTAAGTGCCTCGCTCTGAAATCAATTCGCTAAGTTTTGACACAAAAGGTAGAACGCGGGAGGTAGAAAGTGCCATAACAAATTCAGTGTAGTTCACCTTGACATACGCTGAAACCATGTCGTATTTTTCCGCTAAAGGGGTCTGAGGTTGAACGAGCTCTAGAATTAGTGAGCAGATAACTATTGCGCCAGCGTTGACCATCGGATTATGCGGCTTATCTGAAACAAGATTTCGATCCCTCGAAATAAAAACCGACCAAGTAAAAGCACTGGGTAGAACAACCAACCAGCTGAACACGTTTTTCAGCAATCGGCCAACTGCACTGACAATCAATAATGATCGTTGAAACGCCTTCTTTTGCTTGATTAAGTCAGCAAGTTGGTCGATTTTTCTTAGGGAGGATCGATTTTTTTTAAGCGTCGAATTAACATTAAATTTATCGATGATAATCGAACTTACTGTTGTTATCGAGAACTAATTCGTTGAATATTCGGCCGCTAGGCTCTTGACCAACGAATTCATGTACAACGTTAGCTCCCAAGTATTCCAGACATAGCGCATATGTGAGTGGTTTGCTGTAAAAGATAATAAGCTTTGTAATTAGTTCTATCAGGGAGAGAATATCCATACACAAAATTTACCTCATTGACTGAAGAGTGAATGGAACACGGACATCGCCAATGGAGAATCTCTGTCCATCTATTGTGCAAATACTCACTGCAAAATTGCACGGGGCCACGAGAGCTAATTGCGGTATATAATCGGCAACCTTCAACCATGAGAAATAATTTTCAAAATATTTTACTCTAGCAATTAATTTACTGTTTTGTATTAGGATTTACTTGATCTTCAATGTTTTCAATCAGTAATTAAATCGTTTGTAATTGCATTTATTTTGAGGAAAGATATCAAATTTGCTACCGCACAAGATATTAAAAACAAATCTTTTTAAATCGAGGAGCAAAAACATTCGAGAAAAAAATGAATCGGACGAGGAGAGCCTCCTTCTAAGCCTACAATTAGTTTCCGTTTTCATGAGGTCGAGGTCACTACAATGTCATTCCAACAAGAAGGGCTACAAGCGCTTACAAGAATAAAAAAAAGTAATAAAAAATACTACGGTAAAACAGTTTTGTTGGAAATTCTTAATCGAGAGTATGTACTCCGTGGTGGCTCTGTTCTGCTTGGGCACAGACAGGTAGAGCAAAAGAGGTAATATCTCCCTTGAGAAGATGAATTGTCCAATTCTCCGCAGATGACAGTAAGCTTTGCACTTAATTACTTGAGGGAGAGAGTGCTAACTGAACGGTTACTGCAGTGAAAGGCCGTACTATCGATACTCGATCAGAAAGTCGCGATCGATCGCTAACAATCGACTTATATAGCTGAAATGTCAGTAAGCAGCTACGACCACCAGTCAGGGTTAATGATCACGACCGACACCTCTGCTACACTCTGTGTTTAACCAATCTGTGGTTTTAATCTCCCACTGAGTGGCTCAACTCGCTCCTCCCCTCTCGTAACGAGCAGACAGGAAGTACGGCACTGTCGCCCCGTGGACGCATAGACTAATTATTTCTACCTTGCCTGAATTATTGTCCTTGCATTTTTCGTACGTCTCTTCGACGATTTTGCAGAATGCCGGGAAATCTCTCACGGCCAAGTGGTCTCTAAAAGCC
>Ga0058701_10006179_pt1 | contig 10067 bp, 8 predicted proteins | sample AgamicOrMae_FD_97039 | JGI IMG/M metagenome (GOLD analysis project Ga0058701, IMG submission 97039) | Agave microbial communities from Guanajuato, Mexico - Or.Ma.e | ecosystem: Host-associated > Plants > Phyllosphere > Phylloplane/Leaf | place: Guanajuato, Mexico | collected 2012-06-04 | reverse complement strand
GATAGAGGTTGGGCTAGGTTGGATGCCTTTTGCCTCGTTCCGCTATCTCTCCGCTCGGCTTGACGACGGAGGGTAGCACCAAATTTAAACCAAAAGGTTGAAAATGATACCTTATAAAACTACAGTGTATCGACTTCGGGTATAGAAAATGCCATCAAGTTGGCAATACTGCTCTCGATGAATTTGCCTTCTGCCTAATGTCGCTTTTAACAGTGTTGGCCTCCATCACTACTCATCACTACAACACAATTAAACATACAGACTTTGTCAGTCCGTAGACTAAGAGTTTCCCCGAGGACTACAAACACTCTACTCAGCCTACACTACATATGGTCTCTGGTTTGTGACACCCATTCGCTATTTTGGTGCTCTTAATACGTGTTATAAAACTTAAAGTGGAACCGGAAGTATCGAGATTTTTAAATCGCCAGGAAGCTCTACTCAGTATTCTGTACAAACGATTCGGACTTTTATGTTGAAGAAGCTAAAATCTTGTAGAAGCCTAAAATGTCGTCGTCAGAGTAAGTGCTCAAATTTTTTGTTTTTCTTCCAAATTGGTGGTGTAGTTAATTGGCTGGGTTGATTCAAAGTACCGAAAATCAAACAAAACCATTGTCAAAACAGTCTTTGTCAGAAGAAAATAATTTCCGTGTCGAAATCTGTATGAAACAAACAAATTTACTGAACTGCTGTGCGTTTAAGGCGTTGCTTTGTAGACTAATGATAATAACCTGACTTCGCCTAAGAAGTTTTTTTTTTTTTTTTGTAAGTAGTATTTAGTGCTAATTGTTTTTTACTAATATTGTTTTGGAACTAACAATTTTTGGCGTGTTTTATTTTCGGCGATTGCAGGACACCGGAATCCAGTGCAATGTTTTTGATTGGGACTCGAAAGAAAATTTTGTCGAATGTTGCCCTATTAGTGTTTACTAACCAATCGATTTCTGTAGTTTGTTTACTAACATGCACCGAATTTCATGGAAGTGTTTTAACAGAGAATGTTAATTGGGTGTTACGATTAACCTCAATTTCTTGACATTTTTTCATTATTATCATATTTTATTGTGTTATTTTTTCCAGCAATTGTTTGTTGGTTCGTCTTTCTTATAACAAGCACTTCACTCATATTTTTAATGTAAGCCAGGTCGTAAAGTCATCCTATGCAGGTTTCTCTATAATAAATGTTTCAATTAGATATGTACCTAACAGATTTCATTGAATCTTCAGGGTTTTCTTCAACCTTGAAGGTTGTCGTGATGTTTTTGACGGTATCTGAAGGGACGAAAAAAATGTGATTTCTTTAGTTGCCAACAGAAAACGTGGCAAACACAGAAAGCTCTAGGAATTTCTTTCTTATTTAAGGAGGAAAGTAATGAAACGTGTTGAAACATGAGCAGAATTCTGTTGCTTCGATGAAGACAGTCAGAAGTTTCGGTGGAGTAAAAATTTCATTGAACTACCTTGTAGGAAATTCTGTTCTAAAAATAATGGGGTGCTTCTTTCGACAAAGCTTCCACCCTTCGGACAGTCTGTTTAAGAAATCCTGTAATACATGTGAAGTGGTTGTTTTCTCATTTTTGCGCTCGGTTCTCTAACAATTAACACATTTTAAAGATTATTTCGCTCTGTAGTGGAACATATGGAAACTGTTCTGTAATGATGTTTGGTGCCTGTACTGAAATGTTGTCTCCTCTTTGTGAAGAAAACGATTGTGTTATGAGCATGTGAGTCGGATTCAGCATGTACATGTAACTTGCAGCGACCAACTCATGAGCAGCGAGTTTGTCGGTGTGAGTGTTTTTGTCTTTTCCGCAATATTGACTAAATAAAGCGTTTTATTGTTTCAGTACGCCAAACTCGCGTGGGGTCGGCGAGTTCATAGTGCGATGGTCAATCTCGAATAGGTACAATAATCAAGACTTTGCTCAAGCTAAGCCTATTCGCTTTTCGCTTTCGTTTTATTTCTTTTTTCGTTCCGCAGTGCTTACTTATGTATTATGAGGTGAGAAGGCGTGGGCTATAACACATATATATTTATTTTTTATAAGGGCTTTGGTGCCGGTGCTGCTTGGGTAATTTTTTTTTCTCTGTTAATAATCCGATTTTTACCTTAGTGCTGTTTTATTGTTAAATTTGTTTAACAAAGACCTCAATTTTCAATTCATAGCTTAAATCGCTTTATATCTCTATTGGTTTCTTATTTTTTGTTATTTTGCTCTACCCTCCTTTTTTTATGGCTTAAAATGGAAAGTTGAGCCAAACAATCCTTTTTTTCCGTCTCGTTTTTTTTTCTTATCCGGCAAAAATGGAAGGGATACGGTTTCCTCCGGCTGAGATAACGTAATTTTCCCACTTCCCGTAAATTCAGAAACACATTATCCGCTCTTTGCACCACTTAAGCATGTTATGTGTTCGTGTTATTGCAACCAATCAAAACCTTTTGCATGGACAGGCGTAATTTCTCCCAATTTTTGTCGCATATGAACCATTCTGCATGTTGGTCTTAATGCGAACTATCGTAATACCGGTAATTAACAAGACGGATTAAGGACAAAGGAATTTTAGTCGAGTATTTTTCTAACAATAATTACAGATTACTAATTTGACATATTTTTTTTGTTTTTTTTTTTATACTGACAGAAAACTGAAGATTTAGCTGTAAACACTCCTTCCTGTACCAATTGTTAGTTATGCTACCCCTTTTACTGCTTTCAACACATTTTATGCCCGAAATAAATTGTTTCTTTCAACAGGAGTGCCGTCCAGCATCATAACCTGCTTTGCATAACACAATGATTACTTCGGTCAAATTAAACTTTAAATTTACAGTATCATTTTTTAAAGTTGCTTCCCATAAAGAAAATATACATATTTTTCTCAATTCATAAATGTCCAAAACAGTGTTTTTCTTTTATCTTAGTTTTCGTTGGTCTAAGATAAAGTCAGAGAAAGTTGTCCGAATGAACAAGGTTTGTTTTGCGTAGCTGGAAGCATAAGTCTAGTTTCTTGTACTAAATAAAACCGTAATCATTATTTTTCAGCTAAGTTAATGTAAGCTGGCTTTGTTGTCAACCTAGACGGAGCTATCCTACATTCTTTGCAAATGGGATTTAATTTTACTATCGGTTCGTAGATTTAAAGGTGTATTTTTATGGGTCTGCAGCTCAGAAATCTCCTATTCCTTTTTATTACTCTCGTGGCTGTGTTGTAATTATTTCTCTTAAGCTTCTTGCATTGGCTGGTATTCTTCCTTTGGTATCCTGTCTTTTTTTTTCACTCTTTTAGCGGAAATGTTTTCTATTATTTCTATCTCATTTGTTTCTTGTTCTGTGTTGCTAAGAGTGTAGTCCGAAAACGTTGTTCCCTATACTGGGTAGCGAATGTAAAGTTATTTCATTTTTGACCTGCGCAGCAGCGCACATGTGTGTGCAGCGCCTGTTTTCCTGCAATTTTTTTTTTAAAGCCGTTCATCCTCTGAATTTTAAGAGCCCGACAATAATTCTGAGCGTAACTAAATTAACTGAAATCAGTTCAAGAAGCGTTTGACTTTTAGCGCGCTAATAAATTGTTTTTTATTTTCAAACGTGGTATTTCGAGGGCATCTCACGGGCTGTGATGGATTAATAACAGTGCGCTGCCTATTAGAAGGTGTTGGATAATCGACAGCGTTAGCTATCTATTAACAGTTTTGCGAAGAGTCGCCATTGCTTCTCTGTTTTAATATTCGTTAAACTCATATTTACGTGTGCCTCGTTACACTATAAGTATAGAATTAACTGAAGTAACGCTTGTTGTCCGGAGTATGTTAGCTGTTACTAGGATTCAGGAGTATGACCGCAGTTTTTAAGGAAAAAACTATGAAAAATGCATGGAAACTTTAAGCGGTTTAGCTCCTATGTTTGTCTTAAAGCATCGGTTTTTCTGCGGCGGGGAGAAGTTCGTTTCTGGTTATGGAGCCTGTTTTGATGAAGTTAATATTTTTATGTAGCACATACCGTAAAAATCTTAAGAATCCGAAAATATCATAAAAAATATTTGTATGAAGGCATTTCATTCAGTTCTTGTAAATTGTACCGCTGATATTCTTTCTTTTTCTTTTCTTTTTCAAATCTTAGGTGTTGAGAATCGCCGATTAAAAACTTAAAAAAATAGCACTCGTTTGCACGTTTTTTTGTAAGATTACTCCAGTTGAATTCAAAATCGTAATTATTAAATACCTCCATTAACGTTTTGTTTAAAGTCAGTTTGGCATTTTTTTTTCTTGAATAAAAAAACGCAAGTTTTCACATGTTAAATTTCTGAAGTAGATTTTTTAGTTATCCTCTAGATTGAGGTTGCGTCTTTGTGTTTGTGAATGGGGCATTTTAAAGGTGGTGATTTGAGAACCTGCTGGCATGTTCGTGTCACTAACATTGTGTTCAATTTTGTTTCAGCTGGGCGCGCGCGTCGCCAGGGCCATTTTGCCCGGAGCCACACCGTGGGCTATGTTCGCGACAGTTTAAAATAAATGCCCGAAATTTCGCAAGTTTAAGGTTATGGCTCGGTCGCGAGACGCGACTGACCGACCTTTCTCCTCTCACGTCTGGCTTTTCAAGCGCTTGTAGTCCTTTGAATGACTTTCCTTCTTTTTTAAAAAATATTATTATATGACGATGTGTTCACCTCAAACACACACAGCCTTGTATGGCACTGCCTTTGAAAGGCGCCGTCGGTAAACTGTAAAGCCAAGTGCTTGCTAGGCACCCTCTTTGTTCTGATTTACCCCTCTACTTTTTTTTTCGTAGTCGGTATTTTATAAAATTTTATCTACTAAGAGACTTTTTAAGTATGTTTTAAGACTATGAAATTGCAGTCTTTTTTGTACATTTTACTTGGCTGTATCATATTTTCGGACATGGTTTGTGTTCTAAGACTTGCGGAAGGGTCAATTAATTTGCCCGAAAAAAATCAATATTTCGCGGCGAGTCATGGATGTATATAGTGGCGTGCGCTCGAGTTTCAGATTTGGCTTGTTGTACAGATGCCGCGCTTATTACCCACCGCATGGTATTGTTGTAAGGACAAGACGTGTGCTAATTTTACAACACTGAAAACTGTGATTCCGTGATTTAGAAATCCACTCAGCCGGACGGTGCTGCCGTTCCAGAAAAGAAAGCGGTTACTCCACCTTAAGAACCACCAACGGATTTGCATGCTTACTCAATTAAACCGCGTACGATCTTTCGGCGGTTGTGAATCTGAACTCTTTTGAGAAACGCGAAAGATCATACTCAATTCTTCTTTTTGCGGGAATGATTTCTCGATAGTTATTAAGGTGGAGTCGTGACTTTCTCCCTACGGACGGCAGTGTATATTGTCGATCATCAATCTTTTTTTCTGGCGTGCTTTTTCAGGGCCTCGTAAATCAAAAAAATCGATACCGTAAGGAATGACTGAAGGTGTTATGCAATCTCTTGTATGTATCCCGTTGTAATTATTTCTTTGCTAGTGTATGTCTGTATAGTGTGAACCCCTTCGGACGGAAGACGTTTCTAGACGTGTCAGGTTTATCAATTTTGTTCGAAACCGCGTAATGAACTAAGCTTGACCTGGTCTAATCACATACACGAACGTACAACGCGGTCATCTCAGCCGTCTTGTCCTCGGGCAAGGATCGGAGGCCAACGCCCGCTAGGTTAACTTAAGTTATGATTTTCAACCGAGATACGATCAAGTCGATGAGCTTAAGACGTGTGATAGATGTCTGCTCCCTGTACGGGAAGGTAAACGAAGGGTCGCAGCTGTTTCGTAATCGTTTGCTATTTGCGTGCTCAGAGTTGTAACCATTTTAAGACACCTCATTTGGTCGTCAGAACTGAATCAACTATTAATTGATAGCGTCTTCACTTGTAGATGAACTTGTAGGACCAGAAAACGGCCACCTAGAGCACGAGGCCTCTCGAATATTGTTTGTTTTTCTGTTATTTAATGAAGAATGTGACGCTAATATATGAAAGTGGATGACACGTCACGAAGCCGTGGCCCAGTTATGAAATCCCACTTCGCTCCCTAGATCAGGTGGAACAAGCAACTTCAAGAAATTAATGTTTTATTGTGATAAAGTTTAGTTGCTGTACAGAGAAACCAGTAGCAGTAAGATGAATGCGTTCGTGAGCTCGTTCACCGCTTCGTACACCAAATAAAATTGTTTATTTCTCGCAAAATTGCAATATATTTATTAAAAAAAGTCTTTTTCACAGCACATTGTAAGTTTATATGGCGATGTTTATAAATATAACATAGATAAATTATGCAGTTGGCCGCATCTTCTTGTTGTTTAGTTTATGAAATTGCTTTCAATGTGGCTACTGTCTTTTTAAATAAATTATACATATTTTAAGTAAACGATATTAAAATGATTAGCTTGTATACTGTGTATATTACAATTTTAACAAGGCAATGATCTCCATGGTTCTTTAACCCTTTCCTGATTGTCCTCACATGTCTTCACATCGTCCGCTTGGTTCAATGGACCATAGCTGCCCTGAATGTGCCGGTACTGTTAATTGTAACTTTTAAAAGAAAAGTAGTTCAAAGCCATTGATTTTAAACCTAATTATGACGTATAATCATTGTTTATAACAATAATTATATCAATGACTTTAATCATTGTTTTGAAATCTCGTTGCCCGCTGAAGTATTTGTTAAGTTCGAGTTAAGGTTCCGTTGATCGCGTCAATTCATACCGTTGAAGCACTGTGTAAATTATGGGTGGTCCCTACGCTACTTACCGATTTACGGGGAGCCAGTCTCAAAGCTCACGTTCCTAGATCTACTAAATATTAAGTTTCACTTTCATGTTCGTAGAATAGAGTATCCAATACTCAAGGTTTACGATAGTTGTCTCGACGGTAGGTATTGTTAGAATTTAACATCGCTCCAGCACGTTTTATTTTTCGATACCGCAACCCTATTTTAAAATATAAAAACTAGAGGATCGAAGAAATAACAGAAACGCCTCACTTCTCTAATTGTGGGGAATTATTGCTTGTATTGTACCGTATTCGCCAACAGAGACTCGATTCGAGTGTAATTGCAACATTCACCGCAATTTTCTTTCAAAGCGAGTTAGTGTTTCATAAAAATATTCTCTCTGACGAACCTTTTTGCACGCGCACATTCTAGTCGAGCTGTTTGCTCGGATATCCGCTTGGATATCTTTAAAATAGCGGATATCCTTGTCAAATCATCCGTATAACCACAGATATGCTCAATGAACCTCGCGAACGGATATCAGAGATATCCGCACGGAGATATCAGAGATATCCGCACGGATATCCGTAACACCCCAAGTATATTGCGGATCTCCGCAGGCACAAACGCGAACATTCGCACCAAGCTGGAGATCAATTTTCTCTGCGTTTTCAGGGATATCAGAGCCAGAAAATGTACTTAGCTAAACTTTGATGTCTTGACTTTCAAGTTTTGATTTGATCCATGTGCGCCGGGGTTATACACAACCTTAAGCCACCCTTCATTGACCAGACTGTAAGCCAGGCGTCAACTGGAAAAGCGGCCCTTTTTGGGAAAGGAACGGTTCCTTCCTGGAAACGAACAAAAAAGGTGGGTTTTCATTTTAAACATTCATACTTCAAAGAGGGCTCGTTCGTTGAATTCCATTCATAGAGACGCTTGTCTAGGGTGTTGCCAGGGGAACTTACATTTGGCCGTATTGAAGATGCAGAGGGTGGCATGCCATTGTTTCTCGGTGCGGAATGCAAACAATGGATTAACGAACGCGGAGTTTTCTATGCAAATTCAACATTTGAATGGAACATTGATGTGTTCAAGTATTTTTATGTCGTTAGAACGCAGGGGTAGGAACCCTCTAAACGGATCATATTGCAAAATAAGCCCATTTCCTCAGCTCAGGCGCTACCTACGTTACGAGAAAGTACCGGAAGCATTTTATTATTATTTGTTACTTTTTTTCAAAATGATAACTGAATTAAATACGTCTACCGATCATTCCCAGTTTAATGAGCTAATCCGTGAGCGAAAGATACGGGTATCCGAAAGTTGGAATTCCACAAAAATAAGTTTTCATTTTAGTAAAACAATTTGAGTTGAAAAATTAAGCATCTTACTATCGTAAGGTTATCTTAGCCAACTTTAAGAAAAAGTACATTGAAGCCAAGACCTGAAAAATTGTAACAACTAGTGCCATTTGAGCAAAGAATAATCTATCGATGCGCTTCAAACAAAAATTCAACCAAGTTGTTTGCGTGACCTTGAATTCGACGTCTAATTTGGCAGAGAAAAAAAAAGGAAAGGGTTTACCTGTATCAATAATCGCCTTGCATCTTTGAGCCTCGCTTTTGAGTACTAAAAAAGAATGACTGTGTTTAATGACAACTGACAGCGGAAAATTGCACCGTGTTGTTTACCGGTTTCCGTTGAAAGTTTGATCTAGTCTGACAGTGGTGTATAGCATGCAGCCCCAAAGTGCGAGGCGTACGGAAACTTCTTGTGACCTTGACCTTAACAACAAACGTGTATCTATCATCATAGGTAGACTAACACTCTTACGTAGTGTGCGTGAAAGCTATTTACGATACCGGGGTGCATCCGAAATTTGACCTCTAACCTAAGAGGCCGTCAGTAGAATACGTCACGTTATTTTCGCAATTTTTTTATCCTCCCCCATGTTACACACTGTCATACTTGGTTGACACCTCTCCCCTTGACGCCACGCTTCCATTTTTTTTTCTCTTTTTTAAAAAGAAAAATGACGAAAACTTGCATATAATGCCTAGATAAGGGCGTTATTACGCGCTTTAACGGATAATTTTTATTAAAGAAGTTTTTCATCTATACTTTATAGAGAAGTAAAGGATACGCAGGTAGTAATAGTTACAGAAATGTTATCTTAAAAAGCATTCTAATGAAAATTCTGAATAACGATTAAAAATGCTCTTTTGAAGGTGAGGGAGACACACTTTACTAAAAGGGGGGGATGTACAGATAAGGACAGGGCTCTGAACAACTGATTATTTTCCAATTGCGTGATTGTGAATTGATTCCCTATGATCATCTCTGACCACATAGTCAGGAGAAATTGAAGTCCGATAAATACCTGCCAGTTTTCTGGAACTATTCCAGTTTTGTTTCTACTCTTTACAAAAATCGTAAAAGTTGTTTTTTTTTGTTGTTTTTTTGTTTGATATATACAGAGTGTTGCTATTGACCCGGCATGAATTGATATAGGGAGACTTGAACACGTAACCAACCTAAAGAATTTTAAATGGGAGGTGACTTGAACACGCGGACCCCAACCTGATACATTTTAAATGGGGCAGTCAGGTCAATAGACACTCGATTACCTATATAATTAAAAAGACAGCTCACCTCATGTTAAATAAACAACCTTTATTTTTTGCAGCGTGGCAGTTTGCCTTGACCCCCCTCCCGCACGTCACACAGCGTCACACATGTGTGACGTTGTGTGACGGCTGACACCCCCCCCCCCTTTGGAGCGTATAACGTATTTCATGGACGGCCCCTAAGCAGTGCAGTACCCGAGGCAGGAGTAATCGGGGTAGGAAAGTATTAAGCAAAGCAGCACATGAGGAAGGAGTAAATTGGGTAGAAAAGGAGTAAGCGAAATTGCACACGAGAGGAGTAATCAGGGCAGGAATGTAGTAAACAAAGCACACACGGTAAGGAGGGGTAATCAGGGTAGGAAAGTAGGAAGCAAAGCAGCCCATGATGGCGCAGTAATCAGGATAGTAAAGCGGTTGTAGGCTTTGCGAATCAGAACATGAAGGTGGAAAAGTAGTAAATTAATTCGTGCCAGTCAAAGAAGACAATATTCTCCTTTTTTAACCGCTTGGTACTTTGGTGCAGATGAGTACCTACTGTAAGAGAATAATTTGTAATTTCGACGCGGAATCAGGTCAGAAAATTTTTCGAAGTGGCTATTCGCCCGCAGGGCGCGGGTGAATAATGTAGCGGCAGCTATTCGCCCGCAGGGCGCTTGCAAGCGCTCCGCGCGCGCTAGCGCTTAAACTCGCGGACCAATAACGTCT
>Ga0058701_10006178_pt1 | contig 10067 bp, 5 predicted proteins | sample AgamicOrMae_FD_97039 | JGI IMG/M metagenome (GOLD analysis project Ga0058701, IMG submission 97039) | Agave microbial communities from Guanajuato, Mexico - Or.Ma.e | ecosystem: Host-associated > Plants > Phyllosphere > Phylloplane/Leaf | place: Guanajuato, Mexico | collected 2012-06-04 | reverse complement strand
GTAATTTACTAATTTTCTCATTAAGAAAATATCTTTTTTGAGCTTTAAAACAAGTTCATTTACGTGTTTATTCCAGCTTAAATGACAATCAAGGTAAACTCCTAAAAATTTCACATCATTAATGAATCAATCATCAACTAGACTAGTTATGGGTTGCCCCATAGGTCTTAAAAGTCAGAGAGAGAATAAGCCGTGATTGCACGTCGACGCCCTCTACCCGAATAAAACGTTATTCGTACTATAGCCAGCGCTACCATTGCAATCTTATTAAGAGAATTAAGAGGGAACCAGCAAAATCCCGTCGGCATATCAGGCCAAAACGGGATATGAAGCATCATAATGACTGAAAAACATCCTTCAAAGCTTGAGATGAAATTTACTATACATGTAGGTTATGCATTCACCACTTCTTGCGATCCACCGAACACATAATCGAGCGAAGCGACAGCGAAGCAAGGCTCAAGGCACCAACATGATCTATTTTACTCTCGTGTAAGTTAGCCCAAATCAAGCAAGGTTATGCAGTAAATACTCATAAAAAATGAAGGCTTAGACTAGGACATAACATAGAGGCGGAAAACTCAAGAAACTTTTAAAGCGGAGGGGAGGGTGAGGTCCGCTGAGGCGAATGTTTTTTAAAAGTTAAATAGTTTAGGGTTTTTCAAGACCTGCAGCTCGAGGTAGGCCTCCTTTCACAAGGGCCAAAAAATAACACATTTTTCCTCGAATTTTTCCTTCATGGCGGTAGAGCAAGTTTAAGTATAACTCACTTATAATGCGTTAAAATTCAGGGTACGGTTTCTTAAGATTTTGACAGGTTGCGTTGAGTTAGGTTGAGGTGGGTTGGGTATCTGGTTGGTGGTTGCGTTGAACTGATGGCGTAACTTGAACACATGATAAAGTCCTACCAAGTCGACCTTCATATGAAATACAAGAAAAACTGAGATCACGGGCCTGAGGGGACGCAAGCCCGTTGACTCATTGCCGAAAACGGTTCATCCGGCAAGTGGGTTAAAGGAAAAAGCCCTGATTCCTGGATTAAATATAGAGTCAAATAACCAATAGGCAAGCCTTTGCCGAGAAGGGCGGCAAAATATTAGGGCAGACTCAATGCCAATGAACCTGCGCTACTCGCATCCTCATCTCGTCTCCCCTCAGCAGCCATTTCATTCCGTCTATTGACCCGTTTCACTTTTAATTGGCTTCATGCCGGTGGCGATTCCGCCGGCTGATGACTTCGAGCGCCCCTACACTGCAACGCCTCCCCAGCTCACTGAAAATTTCAAAGGTGGTTTTTATCCTCACTCCACTTTGCGTCGGTATCAAGTCCAAACAAAGCTATGCACGAGCCACCAAACAAACCCTACCAAAAGTACCTCAAGGTTGTCAACTTTGTAGCTGACGTGAAGCAAGTAAGCGGTATCCGAGACAGCCAAGGGGAGTTTAGGACTTCTGAAGTAGAAACAACTTCATCCGCTTTAGTGATTTACTTTGCCAGACAATGTGGGCCTGTATGGATAAAGAGATTTTTTCTAAGTGTTCTCCAAACAAAAAAATATGTTGGTTGATCAATCACTTCCAAGAACTAACAATTCAGAATCATGGAAAATAAGCGCTGCGGCGCGCTCTTATTTCCGTTTTTCTCACGTTTTTCCTGAATAATGGTTTGAAAAAGAAAAAAAAAGGAATGAAACAGTTTTGTTCAAAATTTTCAAATGACCTTTCCTCACTGTAAAAAAAAGAGGGAATATTACCAGACTTCTGAGGTTTTTTTTTGCTTTGTTTTTGTACCAAACGCAACTAGTAAGATATTTTTACTTATCTAAACTACCGATTTACGCACTGTCTCTATTCTTGAGTGAAAAGAATACTAAAATCTTCTCAATAACTAAATTACTAATAATGGGAATTACGCACACTCCCAGTTAAGTAAAAAAACATTAAATAAGACGGCTAAAAATTTGCGATTGTAGATTGAGTTAAGAATGCTCTAACACCACTACAAAGCAAATGAAATTCTAACCTAGCACATCATCCTGACTCAGTGAGTGCTTCTTGTTAAAGGAGCGGAAAACATTATTTACCTCACCTTGGAACATCAAAAGCAACTTTACTGAAAACGAGATACATTTACAGTAAAAACAAAAGCCCGTTTTGGGGAATGCTATACCTGTTTTGGGTATGAAACCAAAACGGGGGTAGTACGTATTTTGGTTATCTTTCAAAGTAGGCATATGTTCAGCCATATCTTTCAAAAGGTCTCGTCGAGAGCTTTCCATTGATGTGGCTGAACATAGGTCTATGTTGAAAAATGACCGAAATACGTTCTACCCCCGTTTTAGTTTCATACCCAAAATAGGTGTGGCATTCCCCAAAACGGGGGTTTTGTTTTTACTGTGTTCGGCTTACAGCAAATTTATCGCATCCGCGAACACGTCTGAAACGTGCAATTTCTCCTTACTGCATTTCAAAACATCAGGACAACTTTTTTGTAGCCTCAGCGAGAAAAAAAACAACAACAAAAAACAGGAAAAAAACAGCTGCGTAAAAAAAAAGGAGGGAGGGGATCGGCGTACAAGGTGATAACGAGGCTGTAGCTCAAAATCCAGGAGAAGTAGAGCAAGTTGGAGGGCCCTGTTATGGCCCTATGATTATGACAATCAGCGGAAACGCCCTGCTGCGCTGTTACGTATATTTAGCGTCTTTTTCCCATAGGCGCGTCATAATGGGTCGGCCCATTTTCCCATGAGGACACACCTCCTGTCTTCTTTGTTTTGACTTGTCAAGTATCGCTCCGCACGGCCAGGGAGATGGCCAGCTTGGTCACTTCGTTCCAAAGCCGTGCGAACACATATTCATAGTTCTGAATAAGGTAAATGTGACCTCATTCCGGTAATTATTAATTATCAAAAACGAAATTAATGTCCGAGGCGGGTATCACACAAGGGGACCTTTAGGTACTGCTCTCACTCGTGTCCGGTGAAAACGTACGGTCCGTTTTAATGGGATGTTTCTGAATTGAAGAAGTAAAATCGCTCAGATATGTTTCGGATATTTAATTGCAGACTAAAGGGGAACTTTTCCAGTAGGACATCGCATATTGCGCTCCGCTGAAGGGAGGGCTACACGCAAGCATAGACCTCTGACGAAAAGGCTGAAAAACTTTAGCATCTCTCAGTTAGTGCAAGTCTCCACAAGCATTGCATCTATGTAAGCGCGCAGATTAGAATCTTTCATAGCTAGTTATAGTGGGTAAAAAAACAACAAAAAGCCCTTGGCGAAAAAAAAACAAAAAAAACACCTCCTAGTGCATTTACCGCCACAAATGGTGAAGTCTAGTTTGCCGTATGTCTATTTTTTTATTTAGACGATGTCAGAGAGCAGTTTTCATTCCTTGTAAATTAAAATACAGTTTCACCTTAATAAAGTAATTACCAATAGGCTTACTGTCGATGCAACTATTTTTTTGGTAAAAGAATTTTTCGTCAAAATTTTGCAGCAAAAATTATTCCTGTTTTAGGTAGTCTCCTACCTTTTTTGCGTACAAAGATGAAACGGAAATAGAGCGTAATTCGGTTTGATTTAAATACAAACCTATAGACAACTTTACCAAAGAAAGGGTCTCGTTGAGAGCTCTCAATTAATATGGCTGTTGTTAGGTCCATCTTGAAAAATAACCAAATTGCACTCTTTCCATATTTTACCGTCATGCCTCAAACAGGTATGAGACATATAAAAACAGGAATTACTTTTTACAGTGTTGCAAAAATTAATAGTACTCAATGTAGCAAATGGTAATCAACGTGTTTACCTACCTACCTAAAAAAGGAATGTATTTTAAAATAGGCGACCCCGTTAGCTGCATGAAACCATACAATGAGGCTTCAACTGGAGGCAGAGGCCGTAAGAAACACCAAGTGCGCTACGCAGCCTAATGAGTAAAGTAGACATTCAGGAACGTAGCAGTCTGCTAACAGCTAGCACTAGCTAGAGCCTAGTTCTCAATCAGAATCACCAAGTCCTCATGCAGACTCGGGCTGCAGTATGCGACCTTGCTCATTTTGTAATCGCATTTGCATATTTGTAAACCGGTTGCGGTTCAGTTTTGAATTCAGGTTTCGCACAAGGATATATTTGGTTTTTTGCGTAAAATATTGGGAAATTTATCCACCTGACCCGTAATACGCCTCTTCAAACACCCCCAAAAACGATTTTTTAGGGAGGAAAAAAACTGCGATAGGCCTACTCTCTGTAATAACTCAGTGTTTTCTACAACGTTGTGGATACTTGTTCAAGGACATCATAGAAACTTATTGAAGGCCTATGCTAATTTTTCGAAAGTAACGGAGACTTCTATGCACGGGGAGGTAACACCTCAGCATTTCTATAGAAGAAACTTTTTCAAAGAAGTCGTTTTAAAATGTTCAAATTGGGAATGTTCGAGTTCTCGATCCTCATATCAGCTGTTTCAAATGAATCAAAATCGATAGTGCTGTGATCTACTAGATGTTCGAAAATTGTACCAAAGGAAAAAGACTATAGACATCTGGAACGATTATGACGACGACGTTGCGAAATCAAAAATGGATCTGAAAACTGGTTGGAGTCCTGAAAAATATGTTTTGACATGTTTCATTAGCCGCCTCCTTTGCTCAACTCACTTTCACTCACAAAGGGCAAAAAGTTGCTCCTTATGATAAGCTACATATGCCATTGAAAAAATTTCCTTCCGAAATTTACTCTCGTTTCTTTTGTATGTCCCCTCCCATTTTTTTTTTGGATGTCTCCAGAATGTGACATGATGACATCTCCATTTTTTGAGTAGTCCCAAACCGTGCACTCAAGTTTTTTTTTGTTTTTTTTTCATTATTTTTTTTACAGGAAATGTTTAAAATTTATAAGGGACTTAAGTATCTACGTAAAAATTTATTTTTAAAAAATCATTATTGCTCCGTGAATGAGTGGTTGGTAGGTTTCCTTTTTATCGTAAGCGCGTTTTTTAACACCAAGCGAACACGTGCTTGCACTCTCCGCAAGTTCCATTGTCCTGTTTCTTGACAGGAAGCGAAGACGAAAATGGGGGAGGAAGGGGGGGGGGCATTTTGGAAGCGGACGTTTAACTCTGAGCGGCATTCTAATTGACAGCTTCGGTTCGCCGGAAATTCGACAATGATTTAATGTTCGCCGTTTAAGTCACCGAGGCTACCGAAAATCGAAAAAATATTCACACTTAAGTTCAAGGTTCAATATCTAGAACTGATTAATAGCTCCGATATCTCGGCCAAAGGTACTCACAATCATAAAAAGTCAGCAACTGCAACCAGGAAAACACGCTTACCTGCAACACAAACATTTCACATCAGACAAGGCCTCTTAATGATATTGATTAATAACGTGAGAACTAATTTAATGACTTAATGGTACAATGTCAACATAGAAAAAGGTATTAATAATGCAACGCGGAGTTAAGATCACTCAATGGTTTGTTGAGAAAACAGAAACTCATTTCGAATGGGAAATGATGTCACATGCTTGTTGCTGATTTTGATGTTAAACTAGTTATCAAGTTTTCCAGCCAATCAGATAGGAATTTTATCACCATGTAGGTTTTACAAGGATAATGGCAGGCCTCTAGAAAAGAGGGGGAAAAGTAACTGTGTAAAAGATTGAGGACTTTTGCGGCTCTTTTTCAACGCTTATTTCTTTAATTAAGTTTTGAAAAGATAGAGCGTCAAATACTTACCGATCACCGAAGGTAGACTAAAGATAATACTTAGATTCTCATGTATGTTGTGCAACATGATGCAATATCAAAACACAGAGTCTCTTCCCCTCCAAATGAAGACGTGGCCGAAAATAAGACGAGGAGATGACTGTTTTAAGGCACGTCTCCAACATCAAGTCATGCGGTCGCCGTTGGAGTCAACCTTTCGCGGAGGACAAAATACAGTCTCTCCCAAGGGAAGATTCCGCCTTCAGGAGGGGAAGCTGCGTTGCTAAGCCTCCTTCTCCACAGAGAAGAGCAGAGATGATGCCTGCTTGCTTCATCCCTGCGAAGGGATCGTGCAAGGATGAGAGAGCAGGGATGATACGAGCGTAAAAGGAAAGAGAACAGGGATGATGCGTGCTCGCTACTGCAGGCCAAGTGAAGTGCACTAGAGGTTAAAACGACACCATCATCTAACATGTAACGCATGCATTACAACCAACTAACCTTGAAGTGCAGGAGACCTGAAGACGGTAATCGTTTTGGCTGGAACTGGAAAACTCCCGGAGGGCCATCATCTTCCTGGCGGGCACCCCGTTATACCCATTCCGCGTATGTTTGCTGATATACACCCTACTGATGTTCTCGTTGGACCTGGAGGTGGCCGTCGTCGTGGTTCTGGTCCGGCAGTACCGGTAGACCTTCCTCCGCGACGACAGGCCCCCAAAGCCGCCGAACGAGTACTCATCATCGAAATGAACAGGTATTGCCTCCTGGTATATAACACTTGATTCTTGGCTCAATTGGAACATGGTGACGAAGCAGTGGTCACATATACTTCATCGTTGAGGCCACATGAGGGGAATGTTTCACGGGTGCACCCTGGGTCAAAGAGAGGTCATACTCATCAGAGATGCACTCATTAGAGGTCACGTGGCTTTTTGGAACATATCGGTAAGGTCACGACTTCAGCTAAGTATCGATCTATGATTTGATGTCATTGTTGTATTTCTGATCACGCACGGCTATTTTAGGTCTGAAAGCGGAGGAGCTCCGCGAATAGAATTCCAAAACAATATCCCTTAATAGAGCTGATAGGTCTATGAAATTTTAAGTTTCAGATGACTGACGTCAATAAATTTGACTCATCGTCAGACTTCGATCTATGGAAGCTTCTGATGTCGTAAACACCTGCTGCGAGACTCCGATAAATCAATAAAGGATTAGCATTAGACTAGAGTTTGTGGACAAGGAACGGTTTGGCCCCGAGATGCTTGCCTCGATGCGTCGAAGAGTTAATCTGATCAGGAAAGAATAAGAAAATTTCGAGCGTACATACTAATTCAGTGAAAAATACCCTTTCAGATAGGAACTTTTGACAAGATTTCATAGACTCAAACTATTTAAAATATTGAGATGAAAATGCAGTTGCTGGATTGAGGGATATGTCGAGATAATTGATTAGTGCTTTCTGTGACTGCGGCGATGAAATCTTTGCCAGGAAAAACTTGCGTGCTATTACACTTAAGGCGGAAGTTTCATTAGTGTAAAAATAAATCTAAAATTAGGGTACAGATGTATTATGCGGCTGATACATATCCCTCACCACCACGATTCAGCTACTGAGCACACAGAAATCCCAACACTACCTTCCCGAAAAGTCGCTTATTACCCCTCTTCAAGGGGGCGGTGGAAACAAAGGAAGGACCAAAGAAAGGACCACAAAAAGATCGCACTAGCCCTGCAGTCCATAAGGTACTCTCATGGAGAAAGTGAACTATCACCCAGTTCCCATTTTGTTTTGTGACGGATTGCAGCGTATCATAACAATGGACGCACTTTCGCTGGGACAGTAAAGGTGGCTAAAAATGTCATTTGATACGGGTAATTAAAGGATCATTCGGCAATAAAACATTTCGTTGATCCATGCGGCACATCATAGCACGACCGTACAGCGCAACGCCCGCATTTACCTTTTTTTATCAACAACTAGATCCAATGATCGTAAAATAAATAAATCAAAAAATATATGTCGACTAAAAATTGCTAACTTAAAATTCTGTTCGAAGATATCGTAAGGGAATCATTGCCCAATCCGAGCAATAAATCGAAACAATTCAGATCGAAAATACAACCCGACAATTTCTGCATTCAATGTTTTCCACTTTCTCTTAAATGCTTTAAGTGTACGCAGAAAAAAATGGTCCATTTTCAAGAGACGATTTTGACAGGTTAAATTTATTCAACGCTCTTAACTGGACATAAGCAGATTAATTACGCAAGAAGTGTTTCGCGGATTTCGAAAAGGATTTAGACAGGATCAGTCTGATTGTAACTGGGGTTGGCCTAACGACCTCTTTGGCCTATTCGGTGCTGTCCTCTCTCTCGTGTCACGTAGTTATGCATTTCGACTCGTTATTTCGAACGCTTATAACACTTAAGAACGACGCTTTGGCTTGGTTACGTCACCGCCAAATGATTGGATACTTTTCCATCATTACTTTCTCGATTACGATCAATGTGCAATAATGTGTAGGTACTGGCAAAAGTAAATGAGGAATTCCATTCACATTGGCGTCAACTCAACCCAGCATTTTTGGGAAACACGAAGTCGGGTTTCAACTAATCTACAGCGATGATAGTGCATACTGCTCGTTGGATTTCGATATACATAGATCATTTCACGAGGCACGTATTTTTGCTCCTTTTAGATTGCCTGGCAAAATATCACGCCCTAACTTTAAGAATTTCAAAGAAATCAGAACCGCAAGACGTAAATGACGAGTTTCCGATTAAAAAAAGGCTTTTGAAGGTTGAGGCGCTAAAATTTTGAAGAAAATTGTGGTTTACAAGATATTTGATCTTACTTGCACGAACAGATTTCAGTCTAAGAAAAAAGTTTTTTCTCAACGTAAGGCACTCAATTTTTATTTTTTATATTCATCTGCATCGCTATTGGTTTATTTACTCCTCCTTTATTGGTTGAATATAATAGAAAAGGACTAAGAATGCTGTTTTATAATAAATTTCAAATTCAGACAACAATAATTCAAAAACAATTTTACATGCCTGAAAAAACAAAATCCTTCGCACTTCGAACTAGTTACATTTCATTCTGAGTCCATTTCATCGCATCATAGTAAACTCCGCACTCGGATTTTCGCTGCAACTAGCACACGTCTGAAGTAAATACGTCTTGATCCTTTTGGCAATAAAACTCTTTAGCGCAACGTCCGACTTTCCGAGACGAATCATCGAATTCGGCATGGAATGGCCAACCTAGGCGTCACTTCTCCGAGAAGGCATCGGAGACCAATCCAATAGAAAATTAATGAAGGCGATCAGATCATACAGGTCATCCATACTTTTTCAACAGACCTTATATACATGTACAATCGAAATCTTAAAGCTGCATTTTCTGTCTCTTTTGTTCTACTTCGTCTCCAAACTGATCGAGCGAGGAACAGCGCAGTTGCCTGACTTGACCTAGCTAATCGTGACCCAACCAAACGGGTAGCGAGGCACCGGGCACATTCCATAACCTACACGGTAATAAGCCGGTATTTCCCAGAAGGTAACAAAAGGTTATCAGGGCATAACAACAGATGTAAAAAAAGCAACCTTTACAAGGGAGATTGAGGACACATAAACTAATCGGCTTGGACAAAAATTGATAGATCATACATCTAAAGGCACGACATGAACTACACTAGCTTTATATAGAGGTTTGAGATCGTCCGTATAGTTCAGAAAGTACGTGACGGATCGTGGGGGAGGGGTGTCTACAGACGAGTCCCTCAGTAGGTCACTTAAAGGGGAGGAGGAGGTCCCACTTATGTGCAATATTTTAGTCCTCGAAGCGCTCGTTTTGAAAATCTGAGTGTGCAAACATTCACACCCAGCCTGCACAAAAAATAATAATCAGGGAATTGAGGTGAAACTTACAAGTGAAATAAGGTTATCTAACCTTCACTTATCTTTAATTTCACACATACCACGGCACGTGCACTGTAAATGTAAAATAGTAAAAATTGACTGAAGAATAGTAGCTAAAATTTTCTTATTTCAATTAGTCAATTTTGAGTTTTTTAAGACAAAAATGACACCTCCAGGAAGCTAGCCCGCCCCAGGTTGAATGCCCCACCGCACCCCACCCCCTTTGATTGTGCTTTATTTGTGCTCTTTTGTGCTATAGTTATTAACATTTGTGCTTGCATGGTAACGTTTTTATTTTATATTTTCTTGGGGCCGGCTAACTTCACGCCTACCTACCCACATAAAGATATCTAACTCACTCTATTTGTCAAATCATTGGATTTGTTTTGTGCTTATTTGTGCCGTCCGCCGCGACGTCGTTACT
>Ga0058701_10006177_pt1 | contig 10068 bp, 7 predicted proteins | sample AgamicOrMae_FD_97039 | JGI IMG/M metagenome (GOLD analysis project Ga0058701, IMG submission 97039) | Agave microbial communities from Guanajuato, Mexico - Or.Ma.e | ecosystem: Host-associated > Plants > Phyllosphere > Phylloplane/Leaf | place: Guanajuato, Mexico | collected 2012-06-04 | reverse complement strand
TGCAGAATCAAAATAACAGGATGTAATTTCATAACTCAATTGTAAAAATTTAATATTTTAAGTCCTCTCCAAAAAGCGGTATTACACATTTTATTGTTAAAAAGTCCTTTTAAACGCTTGAAAGATAAAACGGCACGAGAAGTAAGACTGCAGAAAAACAGCTTGAAATCAAATGTTTTCTTTAGCAGTGGGTACTTGATTTTACAAAATCGCTAAATTTAACCGTGGTTATCTCTAAAATCAATAGGAATAATAGGCCAAAACTACTATTTTGGGAAAGCGCAATTTTTTTCCTTTTTTTTAATATTTTTTTTAAGCTTTCTCCGCCACGTCATTTGCGACATTGTCAAAGGAAACCACAGCTAAATTAAGCAATTACGGAAAATAACACGGTTGCTAAATTAAATCTAACTTCAGAATGAACTACTCACCTGTGTAAGGGTAAGATGCGAAGGCATCAATGCCTGAACCATTACTCATAGCACCAAGACCGCTTAAGGGCGACCCCTGGAAGCTGAGGCCAGTAACAGGACTCATTGAACTGCACCCTGAGGTCCCCGTCAACGACCCTGGATGGATACCAACAAAACGCAATCTTAGAAACCTCCAGCACCACCAAAACCACTTCACAACATTCAATGTTAATACAGCTTTACTGGAAGAAAGGCATGTTCCAAAACTGAATGTACTCCAAGGCAAAGTTACAATGTAAACGGGAATATTGAGGTAGATATTTGATCTTCCGAGGGGTCAATTTGCGGAGAGATATTCCTTAACTAAAGAGCATTTAAAGTTAGCTTACATCTCTATTCATCAAATAGATAGAAGTTCTTTATTTTTTCTAGATATTGGGCGGTTGAGTTAAATACTACTTTGTGAAATCACAAGGGAGGTCACTGAACACACAGAAGGATAAATATTAAAAAAGAAAAAAAATTCCCGTTAGAATTGTGCAAAAATTAACGAGAGGAGCAACTTCCCTGCTCTCTATAAATGAAGTAAAAAAGATTTAAGCCTTTGGATTTCATTCAAACGATTTGGATTTTGCCTTTTAGGGACTGGATGTACCTTGAGTACTTGGTGTTTGAATATGTCTTAGCTTACGAATCACGTTAGTTTTGACATATTTATAAATTTCGATTCTTTAAAAGCCGAGAAATTAAAGCAACAAAATACCTAAGAATATTCGGGTTACGGAGATGTGTATGATTCATGAATACGTGATGTTAGTTACAAAGATATTAAATGTGAGACAAAATTATTAGTAATTCCAACATGCGTACACAAGATTACATCACAGAGCATTGAAGCACATTATCCACAGCATAGCCTACTAAAAATACGACGCTAATGGAAAAATACAACAGCGACTCATAAAGGGGAAAAAGGGAAAATTGAGTTGGAACTACTCAAGGGGCAAATCCTCACAAACCTCAAATTTATCACCCGACGCTTAGCATACAGGACGCCAAAAATTTTGAGTTCCCAAAAAATGCTCGTTGATCTTAAAAACGTTACTTCAAACGTAATGACTACCTGAATATACGTTAAAAAAAATACTAGAGAGAAACGGTTAAGTGAGCTAATGACACTCCAATATCCGCAACTTTTAGAATTTTGGACGTCTCTACATAGAAGCCGGTGCTATTTTTTTATTATTTTTTTTGCACGTAAAAATTCCAGAAATCGGTAAAAATCAAGCTTTTTAGGGCTGAAAGTTATCGGTGGCATTTGGTCACAAAAATTTTTTTTCAAAGTTCCAGTCCAACCCAGAAAAAAATTAACAATCTTTATGCTGAACTACAAGAAGATTTTCTTGTCAACTTAAGCTAATGCTATCGGTGGAAGTCGAATAATATTTTTGAAAACCGGATTTTTCAAAATTATGCAACTTTTTGTTTAGAGGACGTTATGTTCAGAGGGGCGTCCAAAACACCCCCAGAGTTGCCAGATGTTTTGATTTTCAAAACTTCAAACGTAAATACCTCTTCAAGATATCGAACTGCGCCCAGCAAAAAAAGAAAATAAATAAAATAAAAAATAATTGTAAAACTGGCTGAGATCTACAAGCACCTAAACTCGTCGAGTTTACCGGGTGAAAAAAGAGTTCGCTCCGACTGCGTTACCGGTTTGAAAGTTCCGAACGTTTGAGAGTTTTTAAAAATCGCAACATCGGACCTGTGTACCCCTTTCGAGCGGTTACGCCATTTATGGACGCCCCCTCCGCAAAAACATAAGGACACGTACACACACCTGGCACTGAGTTTGTGAGGCCGGGATAAGCTGGAACAGAAAGAGAACATGCGCCCATAAGACTGCCGGAACAGTCCCAAAAATCTAGCCAACAGTCAACAAGGAAAAAAACACACACAATCAAACAGTTTATCACCTCAAAAACAAAACAACAAGAAGTTAGAAAAAAATATTAGCAGACAGATCCTGTGGAAAATGAACCTGCCAAAATATCCAGACCTCGCGAAACATTCGGTAAAATACAACATGCGGTATGCTCCAAGGGATTGCGTTTCTAATACAGCACCTAACGTTCAAAACTCACTTTTTTTTACAATACGGAAAAATTAAAGATTTGGTTCACTACAGAATATAGTACGGTTACGTAGAAAAGTAACAGCGCGATTTTCAGTCGACACAAATAAGATTCAAAAATCTGATTTGAATTTACGATTACGAGATATTTTTATCAGCTCCCTGCACTGTAAATATCACAGATTGCCGTCTCTATCTCTCGTGTTCTACCTTTCACGAAAACGGGCGGAACGAGGCACAGAGTTTAAGTAAACCACTTGCCGCCGACATGCGGTTTATTAAGTATCTTGTGCCTCGTTTTCTTCTGCCAACGACATGTTAACTTTAGCTAAGTTAGTTGCCTTGTGTGGCTCTCCATTATCGTTCCGCTCGGCTTTCCGGCAAAAGGTGGAACACAAGACGTACAAATGCGACCTTCAGAATTCACGGCGTAGTAAGCAATGAGATAAAACAAATATGTCTCGAATGTGCATTCGACCAGTCCATGCAAATCAAAAGTGGTCATGTCCAACAAAGCGAACACCTTTCAACAAAGACGAACAGTCGCAGCTTAAATCAATTGACTACGTCGGCATGCGGTCGAGATCTTGGAGCGTGCACGTCAAAAAATGGGCCCACTGAGGAGTAACACTAAAAGATTCGAAGTTTTTTGCACGTCCAAAGCAGCCACTTAAAAAAATCTAATCGATCAAAAAGACACAAAAACAAAATGTGCTTCAGCCCAAACATGGTCAATGCCCATTGCCCATGAGACATGGCATAAACGCCATGATATTCATTAACAACAGGACCCAGTGCATCGCTCCGGCAAATTTTGAGTCGCTGTCTTAAAAAGAAAAAAGGTTGGAAAACTTTACCAACTCACCGTGTCGGGAGCAAAAGTCACGAACCATGCTTTTCACTGGTACAAAAATGAAGGTCAGCAATGTCATTGAATTGATCCTTGAGAGAAGGGCACCCTTCTCTCTTGGGCTGCATTTTAATGTGGTAGTATTTACCAACGTTATCTGCCCATAGATCGCGAACACTTGCGCTGAAAGGTTGGCAACACTTGTTCCAGACATGTTTTTGAAAAATCACCGAAAAACCAAGGGACCGTAACTTTTGATCTCGACTAGTAACAAACGTTCAAAGATAACCAGAATGTGCATTCAACATGCTAATGTGCTCCTTTTTGAGGCGACAGATTTGTGTCCGAAACAAAGTCTCACCACCGAAAATCGACGTGCAAAATGATCACCGCGTAAAGCGAAAAAATAAAACAGAAGAAAACTCTGCAACACAACTACACTTTCCAAAGGAATTCAAGAAAGAAGCGACATAACAAAATTAACCAACCTGGACTACTTAAGCTAGATGCACTGGATCCTATAATAAGAAAGCATCGAAATTAGTTTTCAAATATCACACAATAATTAATTAAATCCTTAGCGTTTTCATTGAAACATATGGAATTGAGATAGGCAGAGAATGCCTACTATCCAGATACCCCTCTGTCCAGCAGGCCAATGCACAGATAACTTCACACCTCGTTTGCGCCTAAGAGTTTCTTGGAATTAAGTTGATTAAACACATCATTTTGACCAAAAAGAATCCTATGAAACCGATTATCCCAGCAAATCAAACCACATCGAAGAAATCAATAAACCTCATTCAAATAAATGAAACCCATTCCAAGTACATGGAACTTAAACGAAGTTGGTAACCCTAATCTAAAGAACAACATTAAACGTCGCTTCCAAATTCTTTAGATTTCAAAAACATACAACGCTTTAAAACCCGTGGCGTGAGGTTGCACTGCCAAGACCGTTTGAAATTGGAACAATAGAAGTCTAAAAAACGACTTTTCAAAGCGATGTAAAGCCATAAAATAGAAGGTGAGAAATTAGCGATACAGGGCACTTGTTCTTGAAGCCGATACAACTCTACATATTTTAGGTTTCAATAAATCCGCTAAACCTTACCTACGTACGCTCTACATTGACAATATTCAATTCCAAGAAGCAATGGATAGTACTGTAACGTTCATATCTAAAGATTTGAGAAGAGAAGGATAGCAGATTTTGCGGAAAGAAAAGACAACCGTTAGACGAATTCGGAGTTAAAAGAGAATTTTGGAGAATTCGGTGTCCGATCCAAGCAAAGGAAAAGGCTAAGGATGGGCCTAAAAAGATTCTACAAACAATGTCGATGTAATTTTAAATGAGAAGCAGTTTCGGCATACTCAGTACTAAACCAGTTAAATTTTAACATGTCTCATTCAGAAAAAGGCGTCTAAATTTTAAAGTTGACTTGAGGAAAAAGTTAGGCTTCCTAAAAAAAAAAGTTGAAACAAAAACAAATTTGAAGAAAAAATATTCCGCGAATCGCAGAAAAAAAAAAGATTTCAGAGGCTTAAATTGAGCTTAAATAATTATTCCAGCTTCCCAATTTATTCTAAAAAAAAAACTCGATTTGTTGAAGGATGTGATTTAAAAAAAATTAGGACGAAGAATTCCGCGGCTTCTGAAAAATAAGACTTTGTGAATGCATTAATTGCCAAGAATTGGTCACAAACGACTTTAGGACTGAATAGGTTTGGAGATGCAGAAGGAAGGAATAGACAGATACAGAGAGCAAGCAGGAAAGAGGACTAAAAACTTACCGCTTGGGGAAACTTGTAGGTTGGCACCACTGCCTCCAGTCATAGCAGCAAGGCTCACCAGGTTCTGCATGCTCAAAGGATTAACACCTTCGGTGGGACGGAAAAAATATGTACATGTTAACGTTATTGGCAATGATCGGTTAGTTAGAAACTCGAATGAGCCCAAAACAAAAACAATGTACAAATGAGTGAGATGATCCCACAGAGACGGTATTCAGCAAAGCAGCGACTTACAAAAAAAAACAAAAAAAAAAACAACAACTTTTCTTTAGTTTCATGAATAGCCAGAAGCATGAAGGACTCCCTACAGCTCGTGGCTTTCAACTGGTTTGGAAACAAAGCACTGTCGAAACCAAAAGTTGGTTTGGTTTATTGAAATTCGTGTTGGTAACTAAAAGATTAAATCAAGTTGTTTTACGAACGCAAACTTCTCAACAGATAAGATTCTGACTTTTAATCTCGAAAGTACAGACGGGATTAAACTAGGTTAGCACATGGCAGCGTTGACTAAAGACGGAAAATATTTTAGTACAACATGAAATTAAGACGAGGTTTAAAGATGAACGGATAATTTGCACGGACTAGAATTTTGATTTGCTTGTTTCACCAAAGGCGCAATTTTTAGTTAATGCGGCATTATCTTGTAAATGCTTGATAACATGTTCAAGTCTTTACAAAATTTTGGATTCAATATCCTGCATATTTTGGTAATCCAAACTAAATTTAATAATATTTGAAGACAGCCCATACTGGAAATAAAGCATTTTTTACTGGACAAAAAATTAACACGGTTTCCGACAGAAAGGGTGTGCGGGAACATCAACCAACAGTATTTACAGATTAAAATTGCTTCATAATTCGATCAGAAAATTTTCGTGAATAAAACGACCAGTTAAAGGTCGAAGGCAGCATAAATTTGAATGGGAATTCACAGACGTACTTTATGCTTGGCCGGAAGAGAATAATGAATTAGCAAGAAGCATCAGACACTCTCTTAAAAAACGTATCAACTTTAATAACGTTCGTTAAACGCCTGCATATGTGCGGTTTACCCCTGGATTCTGAAGACTAATGTAGAAAATCGTTTATGAAGGTGTTAAAAGTTGCATGGTAATTATCGTTACCCCCTCCCTCCATTTCTTAAATGACGCTTACTCACCAAGATTCACAGACAGATTAGCAAGTGTCGCAAGTCCTTGTAGGTTGGTCGGGCTTATATCGCTCGCAGCGGCTGGATTGTGAGTTGTTCCCGAAAATCCTAGGCCAGGAAAACTCTGCAAACCTGGAGAAAGGAAAATCTCGTTAAATATTGTGAATTTCCGCGCGACTTGAAAGAGTTTCTTTCTGTCGAGGCTATTGGTAACAGCACAACCTCAAATGATATGGATTTGAACTTGTGTTACTGCACAAGTTGGGAAATTTCCTTGCACTTTAAGGCATGCAGAAAATCTGTTCAGAATCTCGTGGAAGTGACATTTTGAATTGAAAAGTAATGGTTGCAACGAATGAAATATTCCGATCACGTTTTCATCGTTTTTCCAGCTATTCTGCTCCGATTTTCCTGGTAAAAATATATTTTCTATGTACGCAATTATGTCCGGTAATTTACAAGATTTAAGTGTAATTTGAAGTTCTGTTATAAAAGAGCGTATTTCGTACGTGTATTTACAATGTTTCAGTAAAAGACAACGGTACCGATCAGTGTACGAAAAGGAATTTACAATATCTCATTTGGAAAATATGTTAAGCACCAGAGAAATGAACTAACTTCCTGCCTAAATTATTATCCCCAAGATTATTCTCAAATGCGAATGCAGGTGCAGTGGGAAGAGGGCACGATCGAGGTCACGGAAAAACCGTTGTAGCAACTTACCTTGCGCACTTTGCGCGGCTTGTATTTGTTGTTGCATTAATAATTGTTGCTGCAAGGCGCTGAGTGACAAAGAGCTGCTTTGGCTTCCTGCACTGTTCGCCTGGATTTGCTGAAGTAACTGCAGGGATGACGGCGAAACCACTGACGCCGACTCCGTAGGCTAAATCAATCCACAAACAATCAGAAACCCTTCGCAGCCGAAATACAGCGACAAATATCTCACACACAACCCGATGATGACACAGTAGAATATGAAACACTTCACAGAGAAAAGTGTAAACATTCAACGCGGCCCTATTCACTTCATCACTAGTATTAGTAACAACCTCTTTGTTTATTTTACGAACGTGTTTCCAAGTGTCACGTAAATAGCGCACACAAACACACACATGAAACACAGAAACCCCCACATAAATGCGCGCACAACATATATGTACACACACGCACATGAAATGCATGCGGTCGCACTTTTAACATGTGACTCACCGGTATATATTGCGATCCCATATTCGTAATGCCAGCGAGGTTAAGAAGGTTAGCTTGCATTTGTTGCAACCTCTTTTGGTCCTTCTCTTTCTGCGTATCCGCAAATTTAACGACTAAAGGTGAAGAACAGCCCTGGAAACCACAACACTGAAGATAAAGATCCGTCGAACAGGATGGCTTCTCAATAACCTCTGCTCCACTCGACTGTGCACCAGAAATCTTTCACGACGCGATCCGACTGATCCGACTTCGACTGTTTGTCATTCGCACTCTAGCGACAAGAGACCGAACCACTAGTGCTGTCTCTCTCTCCACAGAGGCGATTTCGTTGCACACCGCGCAGCCCAATGAGAAAGTCTCAAATGCAGCGAGCTATGATCAAAATCGACACGATCGGAAGTTGGAGAGGTTACGCGGGGGCTGCAATGTTGTCTCGTGTTTCAAACACGCACGCATTTATACAGTAAAACACCAGGTACGCGTGAAGAGCAAATGCAAAGTGCAGTGCTAGCTACCGCGGTCCGACCACAACGACGCGACACCATTCCTGCCTTACCCCTCTCCCCCCCTTCTCCCCCGCTGTCGACACTTGCGCCTGGCCTGGCCTGGCGTGGTCTGGTCCCGAGTAGTACTCATCGCCCATCGCGCCGGTACGGTACATTTCATGACCTACCCCTTCCCCTTGCCTACGCTTCTTGAATACTCGTCCATCTCTCCACGTTAATAACTATTACACTGTTTCATGACCTAGTCGAGGAGCTAATAACTCCAAAAGTGGAAATACTGCAAGGTTCCGAATATTAAACAGTTTAAAGGCGAAATTTCGTACAGTGTAAGCTACCCCAATCTGAGAGTATTCCGTCCTCCCAAACAAACTGCTTACACCTTACAAAGTCGTGAATACACCTAGCGTTCCAGTTGGTGGCCTATCATAACTTTTCTCTAAAATCCCTTCCAAACGCATTTAAACAAGACATGCGTTCCGTTAACTGTTCTCCGAACGTTATAGGTTTATTATGACGTCGAAAATACCCTCACATCAAACAAACGCCAGTTTAAAAAACTTTTCGCTTTCATCAATATCCCTATTAAAGGCGGTGGGCTGTACTGATTTTATCTCCCTGCTTTGCCTAAGTCACGTCAAACAGAATCAGGACATAACACTTTCACTCTTTAGCACACTTCAAAAACAAACTCAGTCAGACCCTGAGCTTCATGAAATTAACATCTCTGGATTACGATGTAACGTAATCGTAAATATTTACAGAGAAAAATTAAAGTACAACTCGTGGGGCAAATAAAAAACAAAAAAAAATCTTTTTTTCTTCTTTTCTTTTCTTTTAGGTGGGCACAAGACTTGACATTCGTCCTCGTTTATACCCTCTAAGGACAGACTCTCTGCAAATATCGCACATAAAAACTTGGCACTATTTCCCATCAGAACGAAGTTGTCCTGTGAGAAGTCTTGAATAAGTAATGACCGTTTTGCGAATCAGCATTTCTACGCCATGTAGGAAAGTCTGTCGCTCCCTTTTCAGTTCTCGTATTTCGTTTACTGCAACCAGTCGGATACTATACAGCTCAGCCTTTTCCTCTGACAAGAATAGAGCCTACTTGACTTCAGCAACACGATCTCAAAAAGAAAAAGCAAATTAAAGCACTTCCTCGTATGCTAACATTATTCTTACCTCCATTGTCTGCGAATGATGCATTGCCTTTATCGCATTTATAGCACACTGTTTTGAGTTGTACGTTACGAAGGCGCAACCTGTAAACAACAAAATCAGTTAAAAAACGGTAACTTTTCATCCAACGTTATGATGCAGTACAACTCATGACTTGTCAATAGATTTTACAAATATGTTTGCAGTCGCGAGGTAAATTAATGAAAACTATCCTCATCCAAAGGCGCAATGTTTCTGCCACTTCTCTCAATAAGTCAATTCTCTGTAGTAGAAAAAGCGGGGACGCTTAAGAACTCCCTTGCTCACCGGACCTTGCTTGCAGTTCTCTACGCATTACGATAGTGTAGGCAACCGGCGATACATCCGCGACAGGAGGGTTGCATATCAATTGCACTCAGGTGGGTTCTCGACCCCTTATTACTGAACTTATCCATAACTTAGGTAGCTAACTTTGGTGACAAGAGACAAGCCCAAAACAAAAATAAGATTGGGAAATGCGCGTTGCCTAACTTTTCGGCGTTCTTTTATATATTCCTTCAGTTTGCTTAAGGTAGTAGGAGCGACCTTGGTCGAGTGATCAGAATCGCTTAAAATTTCTGTGACATCCTTTTCAGGACATGCCGAATCCATTTTTCACACGAAAACCCACTGTCACCGACCTCAATTTTGAAATAATCAGGATTTAATTATACATTGTTCTTATGGGAAAACGCACATTCTTGCTTTTGCTTATGTGATTTTTTAGGTTTACGCTATGTTTGAGTGATCAGAATTTCCTTAAAAACAAAACCTAAGCTCTTTTTAGGGAGGAAAACAAATAGAAAAAATTAAAT
>Ga0058701_10006176_pt1 | contig 10068 bp, 3 predicted proteins | sample AgamicOrMae_FD_97039 | JGI IMG/M metagenome (GOLD analysis project Ga0058701, IMG submission 97039) | Agave microbial communities from Guanajuato, Mexico - Or.Ma.e | ecosystem: Host-associated > Plants > Phyllosphere > Phylloplane/Leaf | place: Guanajuato, Mexico | collected 2012-06-04 | reverse complement strand
GGCGCCAAGCCTCCGCGCAGCCACCGCGAAGCCGCCACGAAGCCGTCGAGCAGCCACCGCGGAGCCCGAGAGGTGCGAAATTGCTGCGGCCCGCCCGGCTGCCTCTGTGACGCATCTCTTTGCAGCGTCGTGCAACTCAATTACGCTGAGAATTCTATGATTACGGCATGACCGACGCGACAACGACGGCGTCCTCGCGGGCGCCTGCCGGAGCGCCAGGACGCGAGGGCGCCGGGGCGGGGGTGACAGGGCGGGCGCGCCGTGGCGGATACCGGGGTGAAGGAACTTCCTGAGCTTACCGAAATGAATTCACCCGGACTCCACTCGAGAGTGAGTGATTCAGTAAGCCTGGGTGTCAAGTTTGTATTCAACTCCATAGAACTGCAATGCTCCTTTCCTTTCGTCGATTTATGTAGTTTTCACGGCAGGTCTGTCGAGTATTAGAGTTTAGTTGACACTGTATTTAAGGATTGTATTTTCTGCTTGGTGTGTTTTATCTCTTGTCGCCGATCGGACCTAAAGCGGACGGAGACCTAGAGCACTTAACCTACCGTTGCTAATCTAGGCGGAGCAAGGAACAAGAGATGAACTAGCATAACCCAACCTACGAGATTTCGTATTGCTAATCTTCATATTATGGAGCAATAAGAAGCAAAATTAGAGGTAAAAAGAGGTGGACAGACCTCAAGGGGTAGAAGTAGCAAGTTTTAAACCTTGCACTTTGAACCGAAACCATCAAGCATGATAAAGCTTTTTTAACGGTACTTTAAAATGTTCCCCCTGTGGGTTCAGATAACGTCCCGTCCAAACTGATGATCTTGAAAACGCTTTTTTAATTGGATCTGAGGGGATGTGAGTTTTAATCGCAGCCATTGGAGTGCAGATGACATTAAAAATTGAAGTTGTACTGAAAGGCGCAGTGTGACTTGTGCCGCAAGGTGTCATGGGAACCTGTCATGTCTCGACAGGAGACATTACATCTTACTTCAACGGAACATTTTATCTGATGTTGCTGAATGTATTGAGAAGATATATCGGGGACGATTTGGACGTTGGAGTGGGTAGCGAACGCCGTGCGATCGGGGTGACTAGTGTGTCAAGGGTAAAGACAAATCGCCTTTTGTTTCACGCTTCCTTTTGAAAGCTTTCTGTTGCCAAAAAACGCTGTGAATTTGCAGCGTGTATTTCCACGCAGTAACAGTTTTCGGCACTCTTGGGAGAATATAAATATGTTCACATTTTAATTAAACACAGGCAATTGAAACTTCTTACTATCTAAATACTTTAGGCCTATATAAACATGCAATATTATTAATAAAAAAAATAAAAATGTAACAGCGGAGTAACTTATGGAAAAAGCGCTAATTTTGTTTCACCGTTGCAACAAATTATTAACTTCGTATGCGTTGTATTTTATTTTGAAATCGTTTTTTTTTTGTAAGAGGGTGTAAGAATATGTGTAAGGAGTTAAAACATAATGTGTGGTACACGTCGAACGTGTCAGGTGGTACACTTTAAAGAGGAACGAGCCTTTTTTTTTCGTTCTGTAATGGCCACAATTGTACGTGTCTTTTACTGCTCCAGGAAAAATTTCAAAACAGATCGAAAAAAAATAAAAAAAAATCAAGGAGCAGGAGCTCAGGCTTATGCACCCCTCCCTTATCAAACTGCTCCAAAATTAGGCTTCATTTAAATTATAATCTGTCTTCTTGAAATATTTTTATATGTATAAACAGAAAAAGTAATGTGACGTGTTTAAAAACACCTGGGGGTGGGTTGAAACATCCTCAATTTTCTATCGCTATAATTGATATTGTAATTTTATTAAACGTTTTCGCTGTTACTGATTTTTTCTTTTGCTTAAAAAAACAAAAAACAAAAAAAAACGAGAGGAACACGTACATTTGTCATTGGTACTTTAATAAATCAGAATGTAATTTCTTTAAGAATGAAAAAGTTGATCTTGGTCTCATCCTCCGAAGGAAAGGAGCTGATCGGAAGCAAGATTTCATCCTCAAAGGATGTGGCGGTAACAAAGTGTATATCGCTTGGGAAGGAATTCCTGGCCTGTTGCGCAACACTCTGGCCGGAGAACACTATGATCTTATGCATATTCCTACGGTATAACACGTTATTCAATCTTCTCCTCAAGCGTTAACTCGCTCTAGTTTAGTCTTCTAATTCCGAAAAGATATACAAATAGCGTTCAGATGTCGGAGAGATACATCTGTTTATAGAGGTGCAAGCGTGTCGAAAGTCGAAGCATATCGCCGTTTTTAACATGAAAAATGTAAGTTGTCACCAAAATATACGTTCTAAAAATGTTAAGTTCCTCAACAAACTTTGTAATTGCTATAACTTTTCTCTTTACTCGTTCTTTACGTCTATACTTACCTTCGCTTTTGTAGGTATAAATCGTTTGTCGTTTCCCGAGACGGAATCGTAGGCTAAACAGTTAGGCTAACAGTAAGTCTCCGTTGTGAGTCTTTCTGATGGTAAATCCAAAATCTTTGACATTGGCCCACCCAGACTGTTAGGGGTTACATGAGAGATGATCCTCACGTTTAGATTATTCTCATTTGTAAGTCCAAATCTCCTTCAAAGTCCTTTTCCGAACTGACAACTCGGAGTCTACTGTAATATCGACGGAGAGACGTAGCTGATTTTTTCCGTCCCATATTGTTATTGATTGGTTTATTTGAAAAATTCTCTAACCTACGATATACACCCGTATTAACACTTTATAGGGAAGCGGTTTCATAGTTAAACGCTATCTTATCTCACAAATAAGCTCCATAAATATCTTATCTTGTGGTCCCACGCCTAGAACATCCTGTCACTATTTTAATATTTTGATCACTCAATCAAAATATTGAGCTACCGAAAATAGGAATTAATTTTTCAAGCAATGTTTTTTTTTGAGACATACTCGGCGCTTTTAGTTTTAAAAAATTGCACCACATTGGTATGAACTTTTTTGGCGAAACAGTGTAGGCATACGAGCTAAAGATCCGCACAATAGAAAAATGAACAATCAAAGCTTAATCTCTCTATTCAGGGGGCGCATCAGCAGAGGCTAGCTTCCCGGTGGCCACTTTATGGGATTCTCTATTCGGAAGCCGAAGTGTAGTAGCGGCGACTTAGTCCTAATCCGCACGCAGATCAAGAGTTAGCCAGGCGTCCGTAGAAACCGGTTTCCCGTATATTTCACAGGGAAACGTGGCTAAGTAAGGTTATGTTACCCAAAAAACAGTTAAGAAGGTTAAGTCAATTAAGGTGAGGTAAAGCAAGAAAATATCCTAATTAGCCACTGTGAAGCCTGGATTTTCATCTTACACAGTATATTTCAATTCTTCAAACTTTTACTCTATAAAAATGACCGACATGCGAACACGTAGGTAAGTTTATCTTAGGTTAGGTTTAGTGCCATGTGCCTCGCTTCCAAACCGTTCCGCTGTAAGCGAAATGCCACTAAATTAGTCATCAGGTGTGCCTTGATTTCGCCATCTTTTCGCCCGTTCTGGTGAAGAAAGACAAGGAGCACTAGAAGTGGAAATTCAACGTTTCCAATAAGCAACAAATCCCTCGAGGAATTGATGATACCGTACACGGTTTGTTTTGTGTTTCACCCACCTCTTAACACCGCATCCCCTATAATTACCAAAGGTGTCCAAAACTGCATTATTAGCATATTTCGTCATAAGAATACGGGCGGCACGTGATAAAAGACCGGCTAATAAGAATAATCTGATTATATGGGAACATTGCGTGCATGCACAATTATGAGGTCGTTCGCTTAACTTTATTGTCTGATGAATAGCTATAATTGCTTTTGCGAATCAAGGCCGCCGCAAAGCAGCGTGGGTCCAGAGAGACAATCGTCAGATTCTTCTTATTTATTTAGGTCACCTCTTTGACTTTATGTGTCCCGCTTTCTTGCGATGATTTCCAATGCTAATGTCGCGGTTTGTTGGCACATGGCTGAAGACAATAACGTTAAAGTGGGTATTTTATGATACTTATGCTCCTGTGGTTCCCGCTCGCCGTCAACACTTTCCACGGAGGAAAGGGCTTGAATAAAATTTAAGCGGTTCGTCAGAGTAGTACCTTCAAGGCATTGCTATATTAGACTGAAACTATCGACTCAGTGTCATCTGGTATAATAACATCCCGCGTTTGCCCGGAAAGTTTTTTAATAACTGGAGATTTTAGAAACCTAGCCTTAGTTACATTAACTTTGACTTTAGTGTTTTACTTGATATCACTCACGTTAACCTGTACACCTGTAGGTTTACCCTGAACTGATAAATGTTAAGCCAAATTTTTTCGATGTTAATATGAACTCATTGCTTGTTGACCTATATTTCATTTAAAAAAACTCGACGCACGCAAAGATATGGTCTGTAAGGGCTACAAATAATCTGTAAGAATTGCAAATGTGATTTGCACGTGTACAGACCACAATCGACTTTGTAAGAAATACAATTTAGAATTGTAAGAACGGATTGGTCAGTTTTATAAGTTCGATTGTGATTTTTAATTGTAGTAATTGTAACACGTATCAAGCCGTCAACACCATACGCTTGTTTTTTTGTTGTTGTTGTTTGTTTGGTTGGTTTCCAAAGTTACCCTGTAAGATAAGCAATTTTTTCGATTGTTACTGCTATTAACGTGGAATTGTTGCAGCAGTATAACGCTCTATTGTTAAGTACAATGTTATGATTTGGGGTTGCTTCAATAATAGAAGAGTGAAAGTTTATCACAGAATGAATTTTAGTTTGATAATGTAAAATATTTCCCATCCGCCTGCGTTGCATACAGTACAAACGTTCACTGTCATCCTCGCAAATCAGATTTGTAATGCCGAATAACCGTTACTGTATTGTAAATGTCACAGAGTAATCTGTCAGAGTTGCAATAAAATTCTTACAGTTTCGTTTGTTGAAACGACAGGGTTAGATTTGTATCAATCACGCAGTGTTTGCACGGGTTACAATTTCACTTTCTAAACTATGCTATTCATTTTCCACAACAAAATGAATAGTCATTATCACAGAAACATTTTTTGGGGAGTCTTAAAAAAATGCTCATGTAACCAAGACTGATCCTACACCAACTTGTTTGTCCTAAGTTAATCGACACCTTGCCCTAGTTAACTGTATATTGCGTTAACCTCAAACGAATACCTTAATCCGACCCCGACCAAGTTTAACCCAGTGTTAGGTTCTTAGGCAAAAATGTTGTGCCTAGCAACGCGGTTGTCATCGAGGGCGCGTTTTTCGCGTTTCGCAGGCGATTCCCTGGCCGCTTGACTTGGCCAATTCTACAATATTAAACGTCGAATAAACCCAATACTAGCTTACAGCTAGATGACACGTTCATAAAAAAAAAATATTTTGTATGTCGATTAGGCGTACAAAATAGAAAATTTAGAAGTGAAAATTCGCTTTAGGAGGAAAAAATCACTTCTACAGCAATTTTCACTTCTAGTTTTTTTCTAGGGTGTCGGTATGAAGTCAGTGGTGTAGGAGAATCATAGGTATATCGTTTTACAGGCAAGAACACTTTCGGTAGCAAATGCGATGGTATGCAAAGGACGCCAGAGTATTTCCATTTACGCAATTCCTTGTGAGTAATGCTTATCATAAGCAGGTACCTACGCACATCGGAAGGCTAATGCTTGGGTACCCTGCAATTGAGACTTTAACAGGTTCTTAATCACGACTAATGAATTTCTGTTTGCGCATGTAGGCTGCAAGCACCGTTCAAGTTGCCAACATTTTGTATGTAAAACGCCCGTTGAAGGTGTTGCTCAAGTATCTTAAAACAATTTTGAGATACCTGCTTGAAAGATAGTAATTTGTTATTTATTTTTTTTAACTTTATGTTGGTGTTTGTCTAGGAGTTTTTCGAGCTCTCTAATTGTTTGTTAGCACCAAAATCAGTAAGTAAAATTGAAAATTAATTGCCTGTTCGTGCGGTGCGGACCTATTCCAAAACAAAATGATTTTAAATTTTCAAAAACACCTAAGGGACTTTGAATTTTCATTCCCCCACAAAGAAAGGAAACAGACGAAAAACTTACCGAAGAATACAACAACAACAAGGTTTAAAACTTTTCAAAATCATTAACGCGGGATTTAAGTAAAAATACAAGAACCCGTCAAAAAGAAGCAAACCGCGTTTTAAAAATTACATTATCCAAATACTTTTGCGAAATTCCAAAAAGTTGCTCTGAAAAAAAAAAGTTTTAAAAACTGCGTTTTAGAAAGACCTTACAACTGCCAATCTTACATTTTCACCAAGAGAACTTCACTGTTTCATTCGACTGAAATAATTTACATTCAAATTATTCGACACATGGCGAATATATGGCCTGTTCGCCTGAATAGGAGCTCTGAAGAAACTAAATGTATAGAGGTGTCCGTGACAGCTTTATCGGATACAGAAATATTGCGCTAGTGTATCAAGTCCAGGAGGAAAAGCGCCAAAAAGGTGCTTTGTAAGGCCGGTGTTTGTCCATTTAAGTAATCCCCGCTGTAGTTGGTTTCACAAAGTTGTGGTTGATACCTTTGCTTGGATGACTTTCACTTTTTTTTCCTAACGAACAGTTTCTTAGTGCTCCTGGCTACTTCAATATTCAGTATCGCCCCTGTTAGGCAAGACCTACAATTTGCTTGAAAGCAAACAACGAAGTTAGCCAAAAACGTTTTCTTTGTAAACTCCGTGTCTTGCGTCGGAACGGAAGATAACTGGAAATGTATCTATGTGGAACGTAGGACAAGTCAGGCCATGTTGCATAGTAAACCATCACCGTCCGTCATTTATTGCCAAAGAGGTTGGAAAGTGTCCGTAAGTTATACTTTATCTGCAAAGCTTTTGTGCATGCATTATAGACGCTTAGTATTCCGAAGCTTTTGCTCTTGTTGTCGAATACGCAAAAATCTGAAGGAAATTTGAACGCTAATTATTAGGCTCAAAACTTTTAGTTTGAACCTCTTGCGCCGACAGTTTTTCTGTTTCATTGTCAACAATGGAGCTTCCGACCTGAAGGGCTTAAATAAATAAAATCATACTCATGCTAGCTCAAGTTAAAACAAGGGTGAAATACAAGAGGAGGTAACGAATGGTTGTTTTTAAATTTACAGTGTACGACTGACTTTCGATGAGAAATTGCGAGAAAATGAAATCCGCGATGGAAATTCTGTACACAAAACACGTTGTAATTTGAAGCAAGATAAACTCAAAAAGAAATGACAAGAACCGATTCGTAAACCCTGACTTAAAGAAATTGCTCTCTCAGAAAAGAAAAAAAAATATTTTGAAAAAAATCTTGCCTCTTAAAGAAAAATATTAACAAAACCTTTGGTGGGGGATTTACTTCAATCACCACGGAACTTCATCCCCCAATCCAGCAGATCCATATCTCCTGCTCACGTCACTAAAGGTTATCTACGTCCAAGTAAAATCAGGTACCGCAGGGGGTTTGTTCATCCCAAGGAGGGGTACATTCATCCCAAAAGGTCTTTTGAGAGGCTTGTATAACAAACGATATTTTCTCATCGGCAGCAATCCTGGAAGTGAACGCCCTAAGCCAAGTCTCCAAGATCGCGAGTGGGCGTGTCCCACTGCCAAGCCAAGCATACAGAATTGGCAGGGGTTCAACAAGTACTCAAACAGAATCGCAGTTCCCGGCGCGCCGCTTCTTGGAATGTCAGACTGACCAAAGTTGTCATAGAAGTCGCGCAAAGTTGGCGGCTGGAAAACGGCTGGGAAAAACTGGGCAATAACACATTCCTAAAGAAACGCCTTGTGCAGGTGCTTCCGGCCGCTCGAAACGCTTCGCTAAACAATCCTGCCATAATTTGCGGCCAACTGGTCTCAACTCTGCTAGATATTTAAATACTATAGTTGCCTAATTCATTAATGCTAGGTTAGGCTTTGCAAACCTCGTCCGCTCGGCTACTTGTTACCAAGTCCAGGCATTTCCCTTTCGGTTGTCGGGTTCGTTAACCGCGAAAAAAAAGGGTTCCTTTCCGCATCGGAACCACGACTTGGAGGGTTGTCGACCTGAAGTACTGAGGTCGAAGGGTATGTTACGTGAGGTTAGGCGAGTGGGTACTTACATTTTATGTCAGCTAATAAGGGTTGGGGGAGATTGATAATGTAAGGTCAAGTATGGTTAGGTAAATTAAACTTAGTTTGGGTTAAGTAAGGTTAGGTTAAGTAGGACGAGGCTTACTATTATGTTAAATAAAGGTAGGTTAACGTATGTTTGTGTAATAGGAGCGGCTTAGGTTAATATTTAGATAAATATGCGGTGAGTGCAACATATCCGATGTCTTTATGTGTCACTTCGCTTTATGTACAAAGCCTTTCCCGGACTGGAGGAAATCTATAAGACTTCTATTTTGTTGCCTCGGTGAAGTTTTTGGAATTCGTGCCAAGGAACTGTCTTGTTGTTAAAGTATTCCAAGTGTTGCTCAAAAAATATGTGTCCGTAAGTGTATAGTTAGGCGCGTGAAAGTATTAGTGCCGATACGATCGAGTAATAATGCAATATTGGCCATGTTGTTGCCAAATGGACGACAGCAGAAAGCTTAAGTGGGGGAACTTCACTAAAGGTTTCAGTTGCTTGCGTTCAATTGAAAATTAAAGGTGCTTGCTGTGCGGAAATTGCTAAAGTGCGTGCTGTGCTTTACCGAAAGTTGCTCGGATAGAATCGCAGACAGCTTGAGACAACCGGAAAAAGCTCTAATTTACCGAAAACTGTTCAAGTTTGGCTAGGAATATTGCCGTGTCCAAAAACGTAGATATGGATAGCTAACTTAAATTTACCTGAACGAGATAGGATTTTCAAAGCGAACAGCACCGATTTAACGAAAACAACGCCTGTTTACCAAAATCAGCCTCAATAGGAATCGGCTTATTTTTAACTGGAATCTGCCCGGTTTGACAAAAACAGCCCTAGAATTCTAGCTCTAATTTTTCAAAAACGTATTGGTGATTTTTTTTAAAAACTCAACAAACTTTTAGGACTAATTTACCAGAAACGACTCCGCAGTTAGTTCGACTAAAGGACAGCTCCGACTTATGTAGCATGCTTGATTACTAAAATCCAATGTACCGGAAACAGCTCTCATGTAGGCCTACGAACAGCTGAGATTCGACAAAAACTCTATTTCTTTGTAAAAACAGCGTCTTTGTGACTCGCAAACGACAGTATTTTACCTGGTAGACTTTTTGGGTATACTTCTCTGTGTATCTAGACTGGCGCACACTTTCTGAGTAAAAAAGGAAAAGTATTATTACCCCTCATCAGTCATACTTGTTTTTTCTCGCAGGACTTTTTATACTTGTTTCGTGGACTGTCTCTTACGCTCCCCATCGTTAAGTGAGCCATAAAAACAATCAAACAGGTGTTTTTTCCTGACGAGCTCGGTCGCGCGTAGAACGGCCAGCCGACGCGGGCCTACTGCTAAAAGTACCATTAGGACTACATCTCGAGACCTGTGAAACGAGTAAATCGAAAAACGGGAAGTTTGGCGTAAATTACCGGTTTGGCAAAAATTGCGAAATAAAAGCAAAAGTCACGTCCGAAATGATGGAGCGTTTTACAGACGTGGAAATTTACGAGGACTCAACCAGGTAACCTTATTAAGGTACAAACGGAAAGTATGTAAGAATCTCTGCTGCTTTTTGGAATATTACTAGTTTTATCAAAGTCCGGACAACTAAGTACAGATTCTTAGTAATGGTAAGCCATTCTCTGTGCTACTCTCTAAAAACCTCTAAGTGACATTTTGTCAATTAAACCAAAAACTTATAATGCCAAAGCTTTGAGTGGATGAGTTTCCGGTTTCAACGAGTGAATGTCACTCGAATCGTGTCGTTCTATCATTCAATGTCCTCACAGTGATTTCGGTTCATTTCTGAAAACAACAATTACTTACTTTTTCTATGATTAATGTACTTTTTTTGTGCTGCGGTATACATCTTCAAAGCTCTTTCAAGCACATTTTTGAACTCAATCGGTTTTACCCAATATCCGGTGGAAGACGTTTAAAG
>Ga0058701_10006175_pt1 | contig 10068 bp, 6 predicted proteins | sample AgamicOrMae_FD_97039 | JGI IMG/M metagenome (GOLD analysis project Ga0058701, IMG submission 97039) | Agave microbial communities from Guanajuato, Mexico - Or.Ma.e | ecosystem: Host-associated > Plants > Phyllosphere > Phylloplane/Leaf | place: Guanajuato, Mexico | collected 2012-06-04 | reverse complement strand
TTTAGCATGAAAAATCATCCTAAACTATCCAAATAGTATCCTAAAGAAACGGATTCTGGATTCAACGCATTAAATTTTACTTATAATAACCATTTCACAAATATTTTGCCATTGGCGATAGAGAAAACCCACAAAATATGCAATTTTTTTTAAATTACAGGAACTGCTAGTCATACAGTACAGTAGAAATCGCATATAACGAGCACCAAGATCAAGCCGAATTTGCTCGTTATAACCGGTTCTCGTTATAACCGATATCGCTATAATCATTTAAGTGCATCTATCATCATCTCTATAAGCAGATCTACTCGTTATATCCGGTTGCTCGTTATAACCGGTCTCGTTATATACGATTTCTACTGTACTTACCTAAGACGGTAGACCATACATTTTAACGTGAAATAGAGAAGAAAATACAAACATAAACAAAACAGTCAAGACAACGACACACTCAGTTGAGAAGCCTTGCTTTGACTTGCTTTGAAAAGTTTGAGAGCTGGGTTTTAGCCATGCTCAAAGAGTCCGAGAGATCAGCTGCGATTAAACTATAAATATAAATAGCTTTATAAAGATAACTAATGTTCCATGTATCGTAGAGAAAACTGAAGGGAGTTGAATGGTTTTTAGCAAGTCTAGAGGAATGAAAGTAATTAAGGGTGTAACGTGTGCAAATTATTTCATTGACAATTTTATATATATTCAGTACAAGTTCATGTTCATATTCAATGCTGGCTTCAAGTGGGAGTACAGTTGTATTTGTATATTGTATACATTATCTTTGTGAGAGGGAGTTACGGGGGTTTGTAAATAATTTGAATTGAGTTTTGTATGGTACACAAAGGAGCAAGAGAATTATTTGTTGCAGACCCCTAAACACATGTAACGCAAATGATATTCACCAATTTTTTATTACACTGAGGAAGAGAACTGAAGGTCTTACGGAAAAAGTCCTGTTCATGCAATCCTATGGTGTTACAAGTTGTAAGCACATGAGAATTTTAAAACTTCCCCAAATTCGCAAAATTACGTTAATATAGCCGATATTATACTCAAACAAGCGCGAGAGTACCCTCTTTCTAGCAAAACAGACGGCGCACTTTTATAATTTGTGGTTCTCATGATATTTACAAAAACCCGAAATCGAAAGGAGCAAAATCCAAAATTTCGCCTCTTTGAAAATTCCGTAATATTTTTCCCCCCGTGAAATGACGTGGCATATCATAGTTTTAGGTGAAAACGTACGCCTACGCCAATATCCATCGAAATGTAAACAAGTTGCGTCAACTCGTTAGATCACTTGACGTGGAATGACCCAAAAATCCTTGAATTTTATGAGCCGCACGAAAGAAATTCCTATGCTTCCGCACACCAAACAAAGCCAAGCGAAGTGATATGAGATGAGTAGAATCTAAGTTACAAGACGATATTCTTTGGTCTTAGCGTGTATTGTTCATTGCAGTAGAACATTAAAATAATTGACGCAATTATTTAAGACGTTTATGGTCGGTCTTCGAAACGGTTTGTAACTGAGGTTCATTCTCTTGTTCTCCCGTGCTGTAGCTTAATCACCTGATACAAAGAGTAGCACATTTCCCTTTTTTCAAGAAAAAAATTGGCAATTATATGGGGTGTTTGACTTGTCACTACGTCAATAAGCCGCTCCGAGCTTTTTGAGCCCCAGATTTTTGAAGGAGATGCGGCTTGCATAAAATAAGCTTCTTCGACTGATTAAAACGTTTCTCGGGATCGCATTTGTTTGGTGTGTAAAATGAACCATAAGGATGAGCATTAAGCTTTAGGAAGGAAGGGAGGTAGTGAGCTGAACACATGGGGTGTGTTTTGTGTCATTGAGGATGTTGGTGTAATTGAACTTTGGGTGGTTTGCAGGAGGCGAGAAAGCAGTCCATCCAGAGGTGCGTCAAATCGTTAGTGCACGCCTGCCAGTGCAGAGACGCAAACTGCCGACCGCCGAGCTGCCAGAAGATGAAGAGGGTCGTGCAGCACACGAAAACGTGCAAACGGAAAAAGAATGGAGTCTGCCCGATTTGCAAGCAACTCATTGCTCTTTGTTGTTATCACGCCAAATTCTGTACGGTGAGTATCGGATGCTGTCTCAACGCGAAACACTCTAATCAAGCAATATCGTTTCTCCATAGTCAATTTTTTTTTTTTGGGGGGGGGGGCGTGTTGGAAGGCGGTTAACGTGCTTTTAGGTCTCCTGGTCATGGGGTCTTTTGTGGCAAGGCCGCGGCCGATGCTTCTCGTTTTGTAGATGGTGATCTGACGGAGGAAAGTTACAGAAAACTTTTGCTGATACGGCTTTCCAATATTTGATCTCATTATCAAATTAACGTCTTGAAGAGCACTGGAGTTTTCGTAGCAATCCTGATATTAAATTTATTCAATGTGACTCCATTTCGACTTCAATGAGCTAGTCTTGAGTATTTCATCTTATGCGCGCATTACAATGGCGATTTAAAATGGTTACCGCTAACTGTAAAATTAGGTGATCAGGGAAAGTAACGGGAAGTAAAAATAAGTCATGGAAAACGGAAGCGCTGCAAAAAAAAAACAATAATTACGCTGTATTTTTTTTGTTGTTTCGTTTGGGAAAAGTCAGTGAGTTTACAAATCGAAAGGTCCTGCAACCGTGGGACGTCTAAAAGAACGGAAAAGACTTGAGGTAGGGTAAATGTTGGGAACATCGCCCACCCCTCAGTGTTGGCCCACCTAGACTTAAGCATCGCTTTGCCGCCGTCTGGGAGTGAACTTCGTTAGTTTTTTTTCCGTTTACTATGTCTTTTTGTTATTCTCTACCGACAATATTCCCTGGCCGTTTCGAATGGCTCGCCGCACATTCGCGCGCCCTGACATTCGGTGTGCTAGTCTGCGTATTGCCACTACCCAGAGGTCAGTTTCTTAGCAAGAAGCTAAGAGCAGGCTTTCTCATTTTAACGTTTCACGTGCGAGGTTGTTGTCAAGCGAAGCCTCAAACGTCATCACTGACCATTAGAGAGGTCCGTACTGCCCAAGTCGAATAAAATTTGTGAAATTAACGTTCATGGAGGTGGGAAAAGGGGTGGGCAATATTCGGCACGGAAAAATACGCTTGCACCGACCATAGCCCGGCTCCCATCCACGACATGACGAGCTCAATTCTGACTGCGACCCAAGGAATAACGTGTCTTGTGAAACATAACGTGTTACATATTGACGTGTCCTGCCTTTGGGCAAGAGCTCAAAGACCCGGCTGTTCCTGCGATAGTATATTCGTTGTGCTTTGAACGCGAACCTCGTACTCTGTTACACTTTTTGATGTAGGCCTGATTCTTATGCGGGTGGTGAGGTGGCGAAGCGGAATAGGTTGAGTCAAATGGTGGTGGTCAAAGTCAAGTGGGTGGTGCTGCGTCGCGCGGCTCCTGCAAGCGCAAGGGCTGCCAGCGGGCCGATGGTGTGGCGGCAAAAACCGCTTGCAGTCAGGCAGACGGATGCCCCGGCTTGCAGCCAGGGGCATCCTGACCTGGCAACACAACTCTGAGCGCGCAGCGCACGGGGAAGCGAGCTTCGCACATAGCGGTAGTCGCTCAGTACTGTAAGGGTGTTCTTGATTGGAATGTTTTGTGTTTCAGGATGCTAAATGTCCAGTGCCATTCTGTCCAAACATTAAACACAAACTGAAGCAACAGCAGCTACAGCAGCAACTTCAGCAAGCTCAACTGATGCGTCGACGAATGGCAGTCATGAATTCTGTGGGTGGGTCCAGTGGCGCTGGAGCCGTTAGCAGTTCCTCTGTGATGGGATCAAGCCAAGTGACTCCGACGAGCGCGTCTGGAGGGCAGCCGCCTGGCGGCGGGCCAGGAGGCTCCATGGTACCAGCTCTGCTGTCTTCCCCTCACCAGTCAGGCATTGGCCTCAAACCAGGCACTCAACCTCCACCACACGTCCTACAAGTAGTCAAGCAGGTAAGTGAGCCTTGACTCATTCGAACGATTCACTGTGAGTGTGGCCTGCGCTGATGATGCATAGGAATGGGAGTTTGGTGGTTGTGATCTGAAGAGCGGCTTACTGTTTCAGGTCCAGGAGGAGGCTGCGAGGCAGCAAGCGCCTCACTCCGTGGGTTATGGGAACGCGGTCGCCCAGAGTGGCGTCGGCGGCAATCAGTTGCCCGTGATGCCCCCACCAGCTATGCAGAGGCCAATGGCCCAAATAGCGCCTTCGCCTCAACTCTTACCAACGATGGAACATTGGAGCTCCAAGTAAGATGAACTATGACAATGCCTGTGGTTATTCATTCGCTTTCGCAAATAGCTTTATCGTAACCTTGACCCCTTCTCTGTCGCAACGCAGCAGGTACCCGTCAAATGTTTCCTTGCAAGCCAACGCAGGCCTGCGTCAACAATCACCCCAACATCAGCTGCTTCAGCAACAACAGCAGCAGCAACAACAACAGCAGCAACAGCAGCAGCAACAACAACAGCAGCAGCAGCAGCAGCAGGTGGTTGGTGTTGGCCAAGGGCAGCAGCAAGGCGTGGTTGTAGGTCCAGGAGCCCACATGGGCGGACCTGGAGGCCCCGTTGTGTCGGCGGGTCTCGCGGCGGGCGGGCAAGGCGTCTCTGGAGGACAGGGCGGTCCGGGTGCTGGTCCTGGCGGCCCTGGAGGCGTCCCTGTGGGGGCAGGTTTGCCTGGCGCCTCCGGCGGACCTGGTGGTCAGTTGACTCGCCCAACCCTTCAAGGCATACCACCCGTAAGTGCCGGACAGAAGATGGCTCTGCAACAGCTTCTGCAGACGCTTAAGTCCCCCACCACTCCTGAGCAGCAGCAGCAGGTGCTGCAAATCCTCAAGAGCAATCCTCAGCTGATGGCAGCCTTCATCAAGCAGCGACAGGTTGGTGTCGTGACAATCATTGAAGAAGTAGTACTTTGCAGGGCTGCCAGCCAGTCACTTTTATCACCATTTTTTTTTTCAAAACATCGAGGCTTGCTCAGGAACGTGGAATATTTTCGTTTCCTCGCCACTTAGCTGGAATACACCGCGATCCGTTAGCACTCATGCCACGCGCAACTTCCTTTTGAAAATGTAAGGTGTTCGGAGTTGCCCGATACGTGCAATACCATTAATATATTTGGAGTTTAGTAACCAGTTTAGTGCCGAAATCGTTCAACTCGGTATTACATCGGTCCATATTGGATTTTAATGCAGACCTTCTGACGTGAACACGCGATTAAGTTTTAAACCTGAAACTACGCCGGCAAGATAGTTATTAAAGTGAAAATCACCAGATAACGATCATGAGAAATGCAAAGACAAAACTTTTTTTTTTTATTTTATTTTTTCTGAAATTGAAGTCTTACACGTTTTGAAGTCATTTTTCTTTTGTAAAGGAAAGTGACTGGCAGCCCTGGTGCATGGTGAAATATTTGAAGGGCAGAACAAGTTTCACGTTTTACAGGTATATCAGCAAACGCACTCAGGTCAGCAGCAACAGCAGCAGCAACAGCAAGTGCAACAACAGGTGCAGCAACAACAACAGGTTCAACAGCAACAGCAGCAGCAACAGGTTCAGCAGCATCAGCATTTGATGCAGCAGCAATTGCAGCAGCAGCACCAGCAGCAGCAGCAACAACAGCAGCAGCAGCAGCAGCAGCCAAACCTTCTGAATCAGCAGCAGCAGCAAAACAGGCTACAAATGTCGATGCAGCAGCAACAATGGTACAAGCAGCAGCAGCAGTTAATGGCGATTAGGCAGCAACAGCAGCAGCAGCAGCTGCAACAACAACAGCAGCAGCAGCAACAGCAGCAGCAGCAGCAAGGCTTCCAGCAGCCCTCGGGTTACCCTCAGCAAAGGTTACCGGGTATCAGGGCACAGAGCCACCTGAACTATCAGCAGGCCGGCATGGGCAACTTTTCCGGAGACCAGACGCAGTATGTGATGAACCAAGGCGGCATGAAGCCGACCCCGCCGCCGGTAGTGTCGCCGCAGGGCGTGAACGTCGGGGTGATGGGGCCCCCGATCTCACACCAGCAGCAGCAGCAGCTGATGCAGGCGGTCCGCTCGCCGCCCCCCATCCGATCTCCGCAGCCCAACCCGTCCCCGCGGCCCGTGCCGTCGCCGCGCAACCAGCCCGTGCCGTCGCCGTCCGGACTGGCGCCTGGGCTGGCGTCGGGGCTTGCGTCGGGGCTGGCATCAGGGCTGCCGTCCGGCGAGATGATGCTGTCTGCGCCGCATCCTCATGCGCACGCCCACTCGCACCTTCCCCACCAGTCGCCAGTGGGGTCGGGGGCTGGTCCCTCGCCCACTGCACAGGGCCCTGGTCCGGATTCCGATCTTGTCTCCATGACTGCTCAGGATCAACTATCGAAATTTGTTGAACAATTGTAGTGAAAGTACTGTTAATAGTGGTTTTCAAAGTTACTTAAATTGTGTATTTTTTTTATTACTTTTACTGAAAAAAAATGTACAGTTCTTACCTTACTTTTTTCAGACAGGAATCGAATCATGGACTGCGTACGTTCATTAGATGCGAATAGTATTATTATCGAAAATGGATTTATATAAGTCATTTGTACAAATGATACTGTCTCAAAAGTGTGTATATAATGGATCGCCTATGTTTGTGTTGTGTTCCTATAGTATATTGATATGGTGCGGTAATCCGGATGAATTCTCCAGTGTCCTCGGCGGTTTTGAGTGACGAAACCAAACGTATGATTTTGGATGATTTTTTAAGCTTCCTTGACGCGGCAGTCATTTTAAAAGAAAATAACGCGGATGGACACGACATACACTGCCGTCATGATTTTTCAATTTCTCTCGCAAATTGAAAATGAGTGTTTTCTCCTCTTTTTTACTGTTGTACATAATGTTTGAAATCGATGCCAATACGTTGTAGAGGCGTTTAAAAGTGTTTAGTGATAAAGCGAGACGTGTATCAACAAACTCAAGTATTGGCTTTGTGAAGGCTGTGTTTTGTGCTGATATTGTCAAAAGCAGATAAGTGCGATAGTGACAATGCGAACAAAAATCAATGTATTATGGTGCATTACACTATTGTTTGTTAATTTTATTTTATTGATTACAGAGAACACTGATGTATAATTAATTTTAAGGACCGCTATTGTTTACTGTCGCAGATTTGATGTGCTTGTGGACATTGTTTCTCAACTGCTCCAGTGTGTTTTGTTACATAAGATTGTACATGAGTACATGCTTGTTTATCATTTTCAGAGTAGGCCTACTCTTAAATTAACATTTGTATCGTAGTTGACAATATACTTTCGTCCCCTCCATGAAGCACGTTTGTTATCTTGTAGTCGTAGTCGGAGTGTTTCCCCTGACCAATCAACAAGACATTATTTAATTTGCTATTATTTATTGATTCCTCATACCGGCCGGCCGGCCGGGTTGCTGTCGGGCCGTGTCATGTCGTGTCGGATCGGATCGGAGACGGACCGTCGCGTGGTCGGAGACTTGCCAGTGGCCGACTGGCTGGGGCCGACTGGAAGACCTGACCTGACCTGAAATGACGAGGACGTGACTTGACGTACTGTGTGCTGCTGCTTGCAAGGCTTGCGAGGCTTGCAACTTGCACTGCAGATGGGTGGATGCTTTTGTAATGAAGTGTAATTACTGTATAAATAACACCTTGAATGTACAAATTGCGATTCTATAATTATATTTACAAGTGTAAATTGTGCCGGTGAATTACGAACAGTGGTTTTGAGTGGGCTGTATCGGTGTTCATTCAAAGAACATGGCCTTAAACTAGGTTTAAGTAAATACATTTAATAAAGTACCAGTAACGTTTGTTACTTTACTTAAACAAGTATTGAGATTCTTTATTGATCCCAGAGGTTGTGATCAACTTCCCCTCATTGGAAGTGTTTGGGGGCTCCCGATGCTTGCTTGGCTGGAGGCACGAAATCGATCCGATTGTTGTGTTAGTTGAGACAGCCTGTCCCTACCCAACCTGAGCTGAGTCGTGCTAAGCTGGGGTAAGGAGGGGATCTAACTGGGCTCCGTGCGTGCATACGTTGCGTTGATCAAGTCTTCTTCCTCAGCGAGTTTTCACACCAAAGTTTTTCGCCACGACAAAGAATTACTTGTAAATACAACCAATGTAGGCTGGCAGTTACTTCATTTTTTCACAACATTTTTGAAGAGTTACTGCTTTTTATTTGGTCAATGTTTGTATTTTGGAAGGCTCCGTCTGATTTGGTGCTTTTTAACGATATTTTCTATTTTTATTAATTGTTAATTTATTTTGATTTATAATTTAATTTTCAACTGCATTTAGTGCACCGATACGATCGTTTCCTAACTCGCGGGTCACATTGTCATGACGTACGCTAATTCAGCGGGCATTCCTTCATGAGTTGATGACTTCTCCATCGTCCTCCAGTTCATGTTTCTTTTACATTCGTCCATAATGTAAATATTGGCCGAAGCATAGGAAGTTGTTCGTAAACAAAGAGCTGCAAGTCATTGTTGAACAGGAGGTAAAATGTGATGTACAGAGGTCTTAACATTCATTTTGTGTTCTGGTCATTTGTTTTATCGAGTTTTAAACGTAATAAACATTATTTTCCATGTATATTAAATGTATTTATAACGGACAATGTGGCAGTCTAGCAAGGATGATGTCAACTTGAGTTTTTCAATTCAACTTTGGAGGGGCCATTTCTTTCACAATAAATATCAACTTCTGCTTGTAAGAAAAATTCCAAGCGTCTTTTTTTCGGCAGCCATTTTTTCTAACTCGTTGAAATACCGTTATCACGTCAATTGGGCTGATAGAGCGAGTCCATCTCTATAAACCCGTGCTTTTTCGCGAAGTGCCTTTAACTTCTTTTCTTTTTATTACGGGTAGGTTTCTAGCGCACCTTTTAATACTCAATTTTTCTTCCGATATTGGCCTTTTGGTACTTGCGTTCGATTTGAATCACATAAAAATCCTCAGCGCTCCTTTCACTTGATTTCTTAATCGAACTTTTTCTGTGGCTGCCAGTGACTTTTACCACTGAGAACTGTGAGGGGAAAGAGGAAGAACCAATATTTTCTAAATCTCGTTTGAGTAGGTGATCACCCAGGTTAATCATTATACAATCTGTGAACCAATCCGGTTGATTGTGTCTTATGAGAGAGATAGTTGTTAATTCATGAGTGTTCTGATTTCAATTCTCATAAACTGAACTTGAAAAATCTCGCGCCCTCGATCTGCATTCATGGCAGTGTCTGTAAATACAACTTCGAAAATATTGTTTATTATGAGCGTGCTCAATCTTGTAAATGTGAAGCAGAAAATACTACACATCTATAGAAAAATGCGATGAAATTATACGTGGTCTCATTACATACAAGTTTTTCCTTCAATCTCGTAAGTTTTATCAAAATTATTTTGCCAGGAACCGAAAGTTCTGCGTCCTTAACCCGCTTAAAATTTACAAAGAATTCTGTCGTTTTAGTTTCGTAGATACAGACAAAAAAAAGCTAATGGTGACAACGCTTTCCTTTCAGTGAGGAATTCCAAGATTGGAGTTATGAATTGGTGAACTTTGTGCGCGACCGTTCTGCATTCTCTTCATTCTGTTCTTAAACCTCTTTATTTTTTCGACCGGGAAAATAGCCTTTTTGCTCATGAGCAAGTTATCGGTACAATTAGGTCGCGTTAATATGCAAATAAAAAGGCAAGGTATTTGCGTATTGAACGTGGGGAATAAAACCATATCATTTTCATTTTACTACTTGACAATCTCAGGGAAAGTGAAGTGACGTCTACCACCAGACGTCTATATTAGACGGGGGAAAAGCGGACGATTAGACCCCTATTACACGTCCATCGTAGACGTTATTTAGATGTGAAGTCGTCTACCATTAGACGTCTAATAAACGGCTGTTTATTGTGTGGGTTTGTACTCCCAAGTGTAAATGTCCCCAAATCATTTGTGGACATCCCCAAATTTTTTGGGGATATCCCTTATTTTTTTAGGGATATCCCTTAATCATTTGGGGATGTCCTCAAATCGTAAGGGATATCCCTAAATAGTTTGGGGATGTCCTTAAATGGTTG
>Ga0058701_10006174_pt1 | contig 10068 bp, 6 predicted proteins | sample AgamicOrMae_FD_97039 | JGI IMG/M metagenome (GOLD analysis project Ga0058701, IMG submission 97039) | Agave microbial communities from Guanajuato, Mexico - Or.Ma.e | ecosystem: Host-associated > Plants > Phyllosphere > Phylloplane/Leaf | place: Guanajuato, Mexico | collected 2012-06-04 | reverse complement strand
ATCAAACAATAGCGAATATTACCTTATCACACCTTACTCTGTTAAAATCGACCTTTCCGTATATACGTAGGCTCACGCTAACCTCTAAGAACCCAACGTCAATCTTTTTTTTCGTACGCTATTTATGACTTATTCGACGTTTTATTGCTTAAGATAACCTGCTCTTACATTATTCATAGCAAAACTGATGCAAAGTTTAGTCTTTCACCTAAGTATTTTTGAAAGTTTGAAACAATTAACATTCCTTTAAAATAATTTGGATCAAAACATTGCAAATGATACGTAGACTCTCGCACTGCTGACTTAAGTTCAATTAATTCTTTCAGAAGTAATAATTTTAATATACACGGGGTCGGGGCGGGGGGCATGAACATTCTAGCCGATGTTTCAAATCTACTTCAAAACACAAAACAGCAATTGAACTGAGGTTTTTCAAGGGGTTTACTATATACAAAGTTTTTCAGATTAAAAGTGTAAATGTGTAAAAAAAAGAGAGAGGAAAAAAAACTGAAAAACTCTGAGTCTTGAAAAAAAATTCCTGTTAATCAAGTTCGAAGTGAATTTCAAGCACTTTATAAGCGCATGGTAAGTTAAACTTTTAAACCGGTCCATCAAACTTGCTTCAAGAACACCTAACAAGATTTGAAACGAGTGTCATTTTAAATCGAGGTTGAATATGCCTCGTTGGTAAAACGGAGCTTTGAAAAATTGCTTGAGTATGCGTGAAAAGGCTTGAACGCCAAAGCAGACAATTCGATGATTTCGCCCCAAATCGACTCTTGCACTGATCGCTCCGTTCGGCGATGACTGGTTGGACCCATCAGAAAAAAAATGCAACTCTGAGATTTAGGAATGCAGTAAAAAAGCGAATATCAAGATTACCATTTGGTCTTATTAACTTGACTTCTTGTGCAATGAATCACAGTAACATTGCCATAAAAAGTAATACCTTCTTGGTTATGTATTAGTTAAGATCCATAGTTGCATCACCTTACATGAGCGATTCCATATGTATACTGAAGGGTGATTCAGTGTCCGTGCACGTATGGTTCTTAGAACGGCGCGATTGATATAATATCCGGTACCCGGTATTGATACTCAGAAGATTAACCAGATTTGAGGGATTGTATGGTGTAAATAAGAATTATGTGAAACTCCTGGAACCTCAAAGAATTCTATAACTTATTAGTATTATATATTTGTACTTCTTGACAAATCGTATCGTCACGAAGTACAATTTAAATGATGAACGTCAGACGACAATAGAAAATACGGCGAATTTTTGCTTTACTTTCATCAATGATACCACCAAGAGCAATTGAGTGACGTGGAGGATGAAACAAGTCCGGAAGCTCATCTCCTCGTGCGGCGGACACCATCGGGACGTCATCTCGGCCCGACAGCTCCTCTTATTCACCTCCGCTGACTTGGCGTTTCTTCTTTGCAAAAAGTAACTCAGCCTCTCCCAGTGCCATTCTCTCCGATTCTGGTCACCCAGCCAGCAAGGGCATGCCCTTTCCACGAGCACGCGTGACCGGCGTGGGGCGCCGACGCCAGCCGGAGGTGAGAGGGTACGCTACGGCAACGGGCCTGTCGCCGCTGACACTTCTCTCAGGGCACCCTTGGCACTCTTGGTCCTTGGTCCGTGCCTAGTGGGCACCCTACACTCGTCGGCACGCTTGCACCCGGATGATAGTGGCCCTCATGATCATACACCCTAATTTTCAGCTGATTTATACCCGATATGTTTTTTTTCACTTAGGTTAAATTTATAGTTTTTTTTTCTTTGCGAGTGTACTGGAGCCTAGGCCTTTGATATTCCGGCTACTCAGCAGGTGCCTTCCCGCTGATACACATGACGCAACGGACGTAGCGGAAGGTAATACGCAGAGGATCAACTTCAACGCATGCAAACTCCCGTTTGCCCTCAGATTGTATCAGACTAGTGTTTAAAGATCCCCGTCACTTTGTCCGGCGCCGTAAATTTTAAAGGTAACATTTCCTAAGTATCACCTATCGTCGCCAAACTGATCGGAGCGAAGCACAAAGCACATATATAACATCGCGCACGTATCCATGATAATGTAACTTTAACTGGTTTTGCAACGATGTTGATCCCTAATGGTCAGTGGAACCGTAGAGCGGCAGAAAATGCAACCTATGGAAGTAACAGTTTAGTCATTTTTGTTCGCAACACCGTTACCGGTAAGTGCCTTGCTTTTATGACTAGGTAACTTGAATTCTGGTTTAAAAACGTAGTTTCCGGTGGCCGATGTCTAAGTGCTTTTAACATGGGACTTCGTAAGCGGTTTTAAGTTGTACAAATTAGTCTCTTTGTGGCTCGCTTTTTTGCTGTCCCAAATCATTGTCATACCTTTACGGAAATTGTTTAAAATGTTGTCTCATGCTCATGGGCACTTGCGTGGAGGAGTGGAACAGTCTAGTTCCGTACCTACAAGCATTAAACGTTCAGGTAGACAAGACATTCCCTTAACCGTCCATTCAAAACTGCGTTTTCCGTGCTCCGTATTCCGTGCTCGTGTAAAGTATTCATTTTCATCGCTATGGCTGTATTTTGTTCAGCAGAAGTTGTAGATGAAGGTAATGTTGACCGTTTCTGCTGACCGAAATACACATACACTGGTGGAAGGAAGGATTACAGGTCACGGAAAACGCAGTTTTGAATGGTCCTCGAACTGGACGGTTAAGGCGAATCGTCTCCTCAAACTGGATGGTTGAGGAAACGTCATCTTGAACTAGACGGTTAATGCTTGTAGGTACCGAGTTTTTCAATTACGTTTTTGTATCGTTAACCTTGTTCTAATTTGATATCAATTGCTGCATTAGGTTAAGCTGCAACTGATGTCTCGTGGGCGTGCCGCCGTAGAAACCTATTTTTTTAGCGTGTAGGCAGAGGCAGCGGTGAGGGTCCTCCGGCAGACTTGATTAACGTGACAGATGGATGAATTGAACCAGGGTTAAGTTGACCTTAAGCCGAACGGATTGGCCGCTGGTTAAATGTCTAGGCTAAATGCCTGCACTTTCCTTCGTGATCCTCATTTCCTTTTCAATAAAGAAAAGATCTCCGCTTTTCTTCAACTTTTTCAGCGTGCTATTTGATTTGGCCTTTAAAACTGCTGAACCCGTCACTTTACATTTGAAAGGTCGCATTTTTCTGCCTCTTGTAGTTTACCTCAACCAAGCAAGCTTCTAAAAAAATCATGGGGCTTAACTGTGTGGTCACCAAGAGCTTACTCCTCAGCGGCAGCAGCTTGCTACTAAGTGCCATTAGGCTCGGTGACAGATGAGAAGATAACGAAGCGAGGCACGAGCTCGTAAAATAGCTTAACCAAACTTACGCGGGTTTAAACTATTATGATGTGTGGAGCAAGGTTAAAGAAAGAGAAATAAAAAATGCAAAGTTAAAAAGTAAGAGTGAGAACGGATGACCGAGCAAACAGTAAGCCATCCAAAATAGGTTAACATACGACTACTCGCCTCGACTATTATTTCTGACAGGTTGAAGATTAAAATCCTCCTCTCTGGGTTGCGCCTACGCAAAGGGCTGCCTCAGCCTTGTATATACTGTAGAAATAAGAATATCTGGTATGCACTTATTATGTTATCTGATTCTTGCAAACGAGTATCGAGCTATATTTAATAGAGTTTCAATAATTTCCTGAAAGAGTCTGGACTAAGGAATCAAGACGCACTTGGCTGCACCCAAAAGTACCTTGTGCCTCGCCTCGTTTCCGCTCTGCTCTGCCCAGTGACCAAAAGGTTGGACACACGAGGTTTGGAAGTTTATTTTTCTAATTTGCAAGGTCGTAAGAACTGGGCTTTAACTAAAAGAGGCGAAATCGAGCTCTGTAATAACCGATACAGGATGACTCAACGTTTATCGAAAATAGGGGGCATTCGATAGCGTCAAAAACCACAAGCGCCAACGCCGCAAGCGCCAGTCCGCAACCGCCAAACGAGAAAAGTCGCAAACGCCAAAGTTCGTATAGGTTAGGTTAGGTCAAGTTAGGTTAAGTTAGGTTAGGCTGTGTTAGGTTAGGTAAGGTTAGTATTGCGGTTAAGACCTTTGGCGTTTGCGACTTTTCTCGTTTGGCGGATACGGGTTGGCGCTTGTGGTTTTTGGCGCTTATGACAGCTACCCATCGAAAACAGCTTTTTTTTAAATTCCAGGTAAAATGTTTTATCAGTGTAGCAGCAGCAGCAATACTGGTTTTGAGTGTCCTCCCCATCGTTGCTAAATCGCTCAATCGTCCTTGGCTAGATTGCACGTCTAGAAAAATAGAGCAGGGAAACCCTAGAGAACGACTCCACCCTTCTAGGTTGTGCAAAGGTCGAAGTACCCTAGAAGTACTTCTTAGAGGGCTCTCGTGCGGACAGTGCCATAACACTTTGCGTTTTTACGCTTCAACAATGTGTGAAATTAATCGTCGGATCAAAGCTGAAGACGATAAATCTGTCGTGATTCGCCTGCGCAACGAGCATGATAAATGCTCAACTAACGCCGATTAAAATCTGACATACTATCTCAGTTACAAAAAGCCGGTAATTGCAGGGATAATATTGAAGATTCTATATTTTAATTCCAAGGCCTTTTTTGCAGTTATGTGAAGCAAACGTGGTCTCCTGCGGCTGGTTTAAACATTTAACTAAAAGACAGGAATCTCCTTGCAGTTTAATTAGCATTCTAGATGTGGTACAAATTATTACTTTCATAGTCATCGCTTACGATTCGCGGGAGCTTGGAGTGAGATACCAAAGACTAAATTGTCTGTGTCTCTTTTATGCGTTTTTAGTAAGTGTTACTAGTAGAAGATCCCAAAGAACGGATTAAACTAACTTGTCAGTAGCATTAAAGGTCTTCTGAAAAGAATTTTGCTTGAAGTACTTTAAATTTGAAAGGAAAAATTCCCCATCTTTTTGCTGAATGCGCTGTTTATTGAAGCTGGAAATGCACTGACTCGGAAGCTATTTCTCTTGTATAATTTAACTGTGTACGCGCAGACAGGTTACGAAATTTTTGTAAACCGACTCAAAAATTCCTGTAAAGTTGGTAGCATTATTTATTGGGCTTACGTTTTTGGTAGTTCGTTGAAATTAAGATTGGTTTTACATTTTTTTGTTTTTTTTTTAATTTGGGCTAAAATATTTTTTCGTTTTTTTTTTCTTTTTGGGGGGGGGTAAAATTGGCTTTATATATTATTTTTTTTGGAACATTTGTGGGTAAAATTTTTTGATAAAATTTTCAAGTTAGAGTTTTGTTGCAAGGCTAAAAACACCCGTTTGCAAAATTTTGTAATTTTTTTATTAACATTTCTTGAGCATTCCCTTTGAGAATAAATTAGTTTAGTGACCTGTGGTAAAACGATTGGAAGGCATCTTTTAAGTGAGGTTATTGTGTTGGGTGGTGTTCCCGTGTGACGCAACGCTCCTTCAGATGGACGGCGCGCCTCGCCGCTGTTAGTTCGAGCACCGAACGACCAGCAAGCGCGGCAGCTTCTGCATCAGAAGCGCTTCCACACGAGAGCCGGCCAGCTCTTTATTCTGGTTAGCTCTCTAGAGAGCTCCTCTTAATAAGTTGGCGCGGCGAGGTCGCTAGAAATTAGCTGTGGAGAACGGTACTTGTTCGATGAAACCTTGTAACCGCAGGCCGATACTTCGAAGTTGATTGCTGACCGGGAATTTTGGTTCCAGGTAAAAATGGTGTCCAGTACGAAGGTTGCTCGTCCGCACCGCAAAGCAGCTCTTTTCGATTGGTTCCTGCAAATCGAGAGCTGGATTTAACTCTAAGGTAACAAACATAAATATCATGAAATGCATTAAAATCCGAAGACTATATTGTCCATCAGCTGTACCAATGAACAGCTGAAATAGTTCGCCCTCCCCTCGCGGTGAACTCATCCTTATCTAGCCGTATTATTGTCATACTAAACCTAACAAATCTTGATCTGACGTAATCCTACCACACCTTTACTCAGGCCTACTTATTAGAGGAGCTTGAATGAACTATAATAATGTACCTCGCGAATAAGCTTGGATTCTTCGACCCAAGCTTAATTAATTGCGTCATGATTTTCGTTGTTACGTATTTGTATAAAGTTACATCCCAATCGATAAAAAGTGGAGTTGTATACGTAATATCTTGTCAGGTCAAAAAGTTTCCCGTAGGCGTTCGAAAAATCCGAAACGCTTGTTATGATGAACTGTTTGTTGTATTGGCATTAATAAACTTTCGCGATGACCTGACTAGCACGCCATTAGCGACCCAAACAGCGTATTAGATTTGAGGCGCGGATCTTTGACCGTGTCATTTAGATGCTATGCAATATCTTCCCAAACATCTAGTAGAAGATCCTGCCTTGAACCGCAGGCGTCATAGACAAAGTGGTCAAGGGAACATGACATGGAAGAAGTGTCTAAATCTCTTGTTCCCCTGGACCAGCTGTTATCTAGGACATCTGTGTTCGTTGCTCCAGCATGCACTTTACCGGCATCCTTTGTTGCGTGACCGTAAATTTAGTGATACATCTTTTCCAGCATGTGTCCTATGTTTTCGTTGCCAAAAGAAGGACAATAAAACCAAGAATGAGGCATTAAAATATTTAAATCCACCTAACAGTCGCCAAATCGAGTGGGTGCGAAGCGAGCTGTAAGACGAATTACCTAGCTAAAGGCGGTGATAATTCAGATAAACCACACAGAAAATAGGGGATCAGATGCAACAAAGTCCTCTGTTATGAAAAATATTCTGCCCAATTATCTACTGAATTTCGACGTTATTTTTGATTTCTGTATGCTTCTTATTTTAAGAACCATAAAACTGAAATCCTGTAAATATTTGAACAAAAATTTGTCCAGAGCAGTGCTTTAAATTTTGTTGCATCTGAAATTGAGTCTCTTTTTCCTAGGTTACGTTTCATGACGGAAGGGGTAAAAGATGCAACCTCTAAAATTTTCTGTTTACATGACCTTATAACCCTTAACAGCCCAAAGTAATTGGAGTGAAATCCAGCTTAAAAGAAATTAGAGGGATTTTCCTCGTTAAAATATACAAAATTTTGAGCTTTAAAAAATATCCAAATTTAAAAATTTTAGGTTTCTAGACCGGTGATATTTTTTAAATTGTGACAATAATAGTAAACTGAAAAGATCCTCTAAAATTTTTTTCCCTGTTTCCGAATGACATCTCTGAGCGGTAGAGGGTTATAATCTCTCGATCTGCGAGCTCATTCACAAATGTGTTCAATCCGTCAGTTCTTTCCATGTGCTTTGCCCCTCATAATAAGACCTATTGGGGTAGAAATCTAGGACCTTTTCAAGGTCGCCTACACGTGACCTTACTCAACGCTGACCTTTCGTTTGACCCAGAGTTGCCCACGGCTAATTTGACGAAAACAGCGGGGCCCGCCGCCTGGTCCGAGACGGATTGGCCGAGAGTTATATGTACTTTTGCGGTGACGCAACAGGACTTGAGTTTCGCGATAGTTGCGATGTACAAAAACATGTCGAAACTTGCATGCATTTTTTCCGTTAAAGTGCGATAATGTGCGCCTCGATATTCTTCTGAAGGAGATGAATACACGTATATTTATAAAGAAGACCCCGATAAATGTATCCGAAGACGATTTCCATCTGCACTTTAAATTTCAACCGTCGATTTTTTTTAATCCGGATTATTTTTAAAGTACATACATCCACCAAAATGAACGTTATATTGGTATCTAAAAGTCTCAAGGTAACTAGTGCCTTTCGAAGCCCGCTTTCGGAGAAGGGCTTACTCCCGAAAACGTTACATTCTCCAGCAGAAAATTTGCGAACTCATTAGTTGAGGGTTCTTCTATTTGTTGAGAGTGCTTTGTGTTCGCTGTAATAATTGGGCGAAAGGCGTAACGCAGTGTGTTAATTGCACACGGCGGCCACCGGCCAGCGGCCACCGCTGGCCAACCGGGAAGCCGGCATTTACGAATGGCCGGCAAAAAGAATACATCACGAATATTTTGCGACGACGAATAATTACTTTTCAAGTGACTTTTGAGAAGAAGGTCAGGCGGGTGTTGCGCTTGTGGCGACCAGCACCTGCGCCGCTGAAGGCGCCCCACCCGCTGAAGGCGCTCCAATTGCCTCAGGCGCTCCATTCGCCCTAGGCGCTTCGCCGCTCCGAACTCCCTCTTAGACGCCTTACTCTGCAAATTCCAAAATTGGATTTTGGGAATTTTTGAATTCTTCTTTCCGTCTTTGAGCTAATATAAGACAGTATTTGAAAGAGCTTTCTCAAATACTAAAGAAATCATTGCGTTACCGGTACATCCCCGTTTTATGTAGGCGGGTAGCTGTCATAAGCGCCAACGCCGCAAGCGCCAATCCGTAACTGCCAAACGAGAAAAGTCGCAAACGTCAAGGGTCTTAACCGCAATACTAACCTAACCTAACCTAACTTAACCAAACATAACTTAGCCTAACCTAACTTAACCTAACTTGACCTAACCTAACCTATACGAACTTTGGCGTTTGCGACTTTTCTCGTTTAGCGGTTACGGACTGGCGCTTGCGGCGTTGGCGCTTATGGTTTTTGGCGCTATCGAATGCCCCCCAACTAGAACATTCTGAAGTGAAATGCATTATCTGTGTTATTTGTTAAATAACAATAAAATTTAAGATAATGTATTTATTGAACGTTAACCCCTAACAGCCTGGATTTGGAGTGAAATTTAGTGCAGGAGAAATTCGAAAGAATTTTTCTCATTAAACTACGCAATTTTAAGCTTTTGAAAATGCCTAAATTATTAAATTTCAGATCTCCTGAGGGGTAATATTTTGTAAATTGTGACAATACTGAACTAAAAAGATCCTCTAAAATAAATGTTTTTGTTTCCGAACGCCATCGCTGGGCGGTAGTGGCTTAAGCTAAGGTGGTTAGCTTTGCAAGCTGCGGAACGATTTATTGGCATTTCCAGGCTCGTGACTTTCTTGTAAAAATTGCTTTTTTGTGAATCATTTAGTCTGAAGGTCTGAGAGGGGGGAAGATGGGTCTTGTGAATTACATAACTTGTGCGTTGGCGGAGGCAACCGACCTCTTCTTGTTCCAAAGGCACGCCGCCAGTCCCAGGTGTGGCTCCATAACCTCCCTGACAGGTTATGGGCCCTCTTAACTAGCAACTTCTAATGACTAGGCTTCAAACTGACGTTTATCCGCTGCTGACATTTGTCCGTTTTTTGCGTTGCATTCAAAACGATTCTAGCATTTACAAAATCACCCTTCAAGTTTGTTGATGTGATATTTTCTTGACTAAAGTACGCGGTTAATAAGTTGTGATACGCAAAGCGCTAAGCGCGTCTAAGTTGGTATTTTAAGATATATTAGCTCTTTTTCTCTTCAAATTTTATGATTCTCGTTGCTTAAAAAAAAAAGTATCTTTAATTCGTCGTTTTGGCCAAGTCCCGCTCACGTTTACATCTTAGATGCCCTACTTTGAAATTTTTGTCTTTTGATAGTGAGTCGAGAACAGTTTCCCCTTTTTTCGGCCAAAATGGCGTCAAAGTTTTTAGAGCACGTTTTATGGTTGTTTTGTTCTTGCAAACTGTTACAAAAAAATGATTAATCAAGTTTATGAGCTGATATTTATAATTATTCTTAAACAGCGGCAGGCAGGGTAAGGGAAGACAAAGCTCTTCATTTTCCTTTTTCAACTTATAAATTAGCATAGCAGGAAGTCGAATTTTTTTTAGAGTTAGTGAAGTGTTTTTTTAGCATATTTTAATCAGAAATTATGATTTAGACCCGCTTTGCAAGACCGTCTAAAATGCGTATTCTGTAAGAAGGACGTCCGTCCTAAAAAGTTAATTTTGCAAAATCTCAATCATGATTTTTTTTTCATTCTGAAGTATATTTGAAAGTTACATGGATATTTCAACTGAACAGGATGGTTGATTAAAAAAATGGGTCCGAAGACGGCCTAATACTTCCATGTTCGTAGAGTAAGCGTTACGGGCTTTTCTCAATTTTAGCTAAACCTGCGTGATCTTAGAAAAATCTATAAATATGCATTAAGT
>Ga0058701_10006173_pt1 | contig 10069 bp, 7 predicted proteins | sample AgamicOrMae_FD_97039 | JGI IMG/M metagenome (GOLD analysis project Ga0058701, IMG submission 97039) | Agave microbial communities from Guanajuato, Mexico - Or.Ma.e | ecosystem: Host-associated > Plants > Phyllosphere > Phylloplane/Leaf | place: Guanajuato, Mexico | collected 2012-06-04 | reverse complement strand
CGACCTCTAAAAATGAACGAAATTAGCTCATATTCTGCATGCTAGCTTACTTTAGGGATGGTAACACGAAACTGAATTAGTTAGACCCGATTTCGAAAAAAATCTGTTTTCGGTCCACCCTACCCACACGTGCTCTACGAGAAACTTTCAGGCACCCTTTTCATCGGAGTAAGTACAGTCGAGATAGACCGGTCGTGTCGCGATGAAAAGGGGTTTCCCAGGTATTAGGTGACACGACTTTTCGTCTCCATAGTTCATCGCCAGTTAGACTTATCAATCTGCAGGAAAAAAAATGAATTGAACCGAGTATGAATTTTAGGGGTATAGGCAGGAAAGTGATCGACACGAAAGTTGTCCGACAAAACCCAACCTAACGGCACCCGAAATGCCGAAATTGTCGACCAGTTTCCCTGTCGCACACTTTCCGTGTCGAACACTTTCCTCCGTCCCGTGGTGTCGTTTCACAAATGGTAATGAAACGTTCCCGAGGATACCACCTCATTCAAATATAAGACATAACTTAAAACTAATAGAACAGAATATAAAAGTATTAGGTAGGTAAACACTTGTATATAACTGTATACAAATCAGTTTTTGTGTGATTTCGCATGTACTTGCATCATATAAAATCTTACGTTAGCTGATAATCACTGCCTCATCTCTTTGCCTGCGCACTTACTAAATTGCTCGAATCGACAGGAGAAGCTTAGTTTTTTAACCGAGTCGTTACTGTCATTACAACTCAATCTCGAAAATGTTTGTAGTATTCGTTACAAACTCTAATGCAGGACAGTATCCATTCAAAGATTATGAGCAGCCTCCACATTTCTAAAAAAATTGATAATAGGTTCACTTCCAAGATTCTAGACAGTCTGTTCCTCAGAAAGTAAAAGATACGGTCTGATTTCAGGTAAGCGACAAACAAGGGAATGAACGCGCAAAGATGATTCGATCCGTTTCAATAAATAACCTGGAGGGTCCGTGAACAGTAATAAAACATGACATCAATTTTATGCTCACCGCGCACTTAAGGTGCCGTACTCTCATGGGAAAGGCAGAAGTACCTCATCGTAATGAGTGGCTCCTTGAAAGTGGTGCGAGGTACACGTAGGCTAAAAGAAATCACGGTTTAAGAACACAAAAAAATAAAAATAAACGAGCATCCTTCAGAAGTGGCAAACCGGCTAAATAGCACCATACCGAATGCTTGAGATCGATCTTTCATCGTATTCTCTGCCGTAAAAGATCAATCAGCGTTAACAGCAAGTCAAGTTATCACACTAGAATTTTTAAAAGCAGGCAGAATTATTTAGAATAGTCCAACCGTCGGAATACTGAAGTTCCGAGGTACGTTCTGTCATTAAAGACAGTTCGATCCCTCCTAATAAAAATCCACCAGCTGCGAAGTGCTTTTCCTAAAAATCCACCAACTGCGAAGAGCCTCTCCTAAAACTCCGCCATCTGCTCTCTGTTCACATTGCAGTTGGTGGGGTTTTGGATCAAGCACTTTGCAGTTGGTGGATTTTTCGAATCGACACTTCGCAGTTGGTGGATTTTCATTAGGAGGGATCGAGTTGCAAAAAGCCAATGCTAAAAGCAGCTCAAGCAGTTACCAATTATCGTCAACAATCAAACAACCCCAATAAAAAAAATCTACTACAAGTAAATAATACACTTCATCGTGAACACAAAAGTCAACGGAGCGCGCACAACGCTCAAGACGAAATACACAGCTCAAATGTGTAAGAAAGTTCACTTTTGAAAACTTACGACCCCTTCGGCAAAGTATAGAAAATAAAATTTACTAAATTATGAGCTACGTGAGAGCAACCTATTGAGCTTAGGTATCATAGCCGTAAGAGCGGCGTGAGAGATTTTTGATCTCGACTATACACGCCTCAGTTCGCCCTTTAATTACGGGTCCATGCTTACATCATACAAAACCGGAAGGTAACGCTTTGGCAGGGTCATGGGTCTTAACCCTCTAACAGTCCTCATCGTGAAGTACTCGGGAAGAATTAGAGTTGCATGGATTTCCAAGAGTTTCGTCTTCAAATCTTCCCAGAATATCGGGTCGAACTTAACCTCGACAGTAATGTCTCCATGTGGCTATACACGAACAAATCACAAAATTGCAAGTCATGAATTCCTAGGTACATCTGAACTTGGTAATAATAACCGCGATTTTTTTAAGTACAAATTCCCTGAAGAGTCTCTGGCTTAACATAGTCGGCACAACTGATCTTTTGTCAGCAGTCTCAAAAGAATTGGGATCATGATCCCTGAGAGTGTAGGGGCATTTCACCTCCAACAGCCGTCGGGGCCGCACGGGGTCGTCGACTTTGCCGTCTGGGCTGCAGCTTAACTGTGGATACTCAAGAGAAGCCCACAGAACAGTTTCCGCAATAGTTGAATTGGGATGCTTCCATCGCTTCTGCAGTATGTAGCAGACTAGCGCAACAGGTTCGTTTTTGGTACCGTATCCAGCGCTTCTGACAGGTGAGACATCACCCGGCTCCACTTTCCACAGCTCATCACTCAGGTACGACGATATTGTGGTATCCGCTGTTAAACCATCCACTCTCTTAGCGCGGGACGCTGTAATCATCCAGCATCTCATACCAGTCCATTTTTCATCGTAGCTCTGCCCGGAAGTAACCAAGAAGTACGGTGATCTCTGTCCCGCAGCTCTTTCCTGCAGACACTCTAGGAACTCTCAGCATCTTGCGCCTATGTACTTGGAGTACACTTCTGTAATATCGGAGTCTTCATAGCCGAGAGTCATCACCGTTTCCCACGCGCAAGGCGGACTTTCCAACGTTTGAATCTTGGTTATGAGGAAATTCCTCCGGTCCTCGGGCGTTATTCTGTCAACGAAACGCAATGCACGGGGGTCGCGGTGAGACTTCTCGACGATGCTACTGCGGGAAGTGTAATCCGTGCGCCTCACCATTCCAGGCTTTCTCATTTTCGATCTCTGACCCCAAGTTTGAGGCCGGCTGGAGCATGTCATTGCTGTAATAGAATAAAAAGGCAAAAATGAGTAACTGCGTAGAAAACGGAAGCAAAGACAATAAAAAGAAATGTTACATCATCTTTTTAATTGTTTTTTTTCTTTGTTTGTCGCAAAAATTTTCCTTCTGCGGACGCAACTCGAGTATGGAGGTGTGACTTGTCCATGGAGAAGGAAGGACAAAATGGAGTAGTAACTAATAGCCGCATGGCATGATGTTCTGAGACAGAGTCATTTCCGTCTACAGCGCCAAAGATACAGTAGCTACTTGATTGGGGACATCTAGAATATCATTTTTGGTACTTTCAAAAAACTCTCCTTGCCAGTAAAGTAATATATTCCTGGCGGCACTGAAAGCTGGCGCTTTGTTGTTCACGGAAAACGTATCATATCATTTCTCGGCCATCGCTCGGACACATTTAGCCACTTTTTTGGGAAGCAATAGAGAAGAACTTGGCCGCTTTTGTTGAAAACAAATGCCTAACCAATTAACTTCGATCCTTTGTGAATCAATTGATGAGCTTGAGCATAGTAATACATCTAAAGAGTAACCCATACGACTGTCACGGAGTTATGCTTGAAAGATATCTTCTGTCTCTCTCTAGGATTGCCTTAGGAGAGCAGGTCATTCGTTTAATGAAGCATTCGTAAAACTTTGAACGCTTATCACAACACTAACCACAAACTGATCATCTTTGTTCTTTTACGAATCAGGTGGGATTAATCATAAGAATGCACCTCACGAGTACCCCACTACACTCACACCGGCCAGAATCTACTCCATACTGTCCTTTTTCATGACTAGTCCCTTAAAAAAATAGTTTAGAAAACCTTTGAGACATATATCTCCGGTTACAATAATTATTAGTGATTGTTTTCGGTCTTACGCCAGTGGTATCAAGTCACTCAACTTCAAGGTAGATACTTCAGCGGTCTCAAGCCATAGTAAACCTTTTATAAAGTACTTGGGCATCATTTCACAGCGACCAAATTATCAATAAAAAAAAATCAAAGAAGCACAGAGCGAGTTCCAATTCAGGACAGTCAGGGGCAAGCGGTATTTTTGCTTATGCTATTTCTGAGAGAGAGGGAAAAAGATTCCTCCTCTTATCTTAAAAATACGTTGCCAAATAAACTACCGCTGACGGAAAGATAAACTACGACGAGGTTTGTGCTGAAGGGATACAGTCAACCTTCCCAAGGGGGGTTGTAGAATTGATGAGAATAAATAATGTGGGGTTTGCGTCAGGATTTGCAAGTTGACCAATGGGCCGCACGGTGAAGGATATGCCGTCCGTGGCAGAAAACTCCAGCGGACGCGGTTGGTTTCCCGAGATTTTTCCCAAGTACACAATGTTTTTGTTACCTTTCCCCCATAACAGTTGACATGTTTTTGTCATAAATGTTTTGGGTTTCATTTTTTACCGGGATAAATTCTTTGAATCAAAAGTTGCAGTGCTTGTAATGTGTACAAAAAAGCCTTTTCGCGAGTTGGAGAAAGTGAGAACTGCTGCAGTCCCTGTAAATTTGCAGACCATCCTCTAATCTGCGCTCGTTAAAATAGCTTGTTGTTCTGACGAGATAATTTCTTAGAGATATTTTTCTCTTCACAACCGCCCACTTATTACTTTCACTACACAAATATAAAGCAAAAATTTTCTTTTGGAAGCTCGCTACCACTGAAGATTTAGAAGTTAACCCTCCTTTCAAAATACATGCATCTAAATATTTAAATAGCATTAGCTGCATTTTTAGATAGCAAATTATATAATTTTACAGATGAGGTGTACGCAGAAAGTGTGTACATCTGCAAGTGACAAATATTTTCTACTCCCCCCCGCAAAAAAGGGCGTCAACCATACCTGCGTAGCCACGATTCTCCTCATGGTCGAGGACTTGAAGAAGCAATGCTGCAACGTGGCTGCAGCGACCGAGAGCCCTTTGTCGACACTCACATATTCCCTCAAAAATGTAGCCCGTAGATTTGGAAAGGGGAACGAATACTGTGCACTGCCTTTCACGGTTGCTACGGTTCTTGTGGAACGATGACAACTCTATTGCTCTGAGAAAATAGTGCGCAGCTGTTGAATTATCGCCGAGCTGGAGGACGTGACCACTTTTACGATACTGTTCTCGCGTTTTAGGGGTTTGCGAGTGCCCACACTCATCGTGTCCGGGGCCGCTAGCTCTCCATCGCTGTCGACTTCGTCCAGGGATAAGGTGGGATGACGCTAAACGAGGTAGCTCTCGATCAAAGAGCGGGAGAAGTCTTCCGGCTCTGAAACCGCCGGAAAAGATCGCCACCCAATAATTAGGAGAATTGATGGTCTACAAATTTTTGGTACATCTTTGAGCACTTCGTCCCTATTCTGTCTGTACCATTTTCCCATGTCCACAGCAGGATCGACAATCTCCAGCCTGTTGTTATCAATTGCTGCTTTACATCTGAAATATAAACAAGGGGATGATAGTAACACCCTTGAACCAACTGCGTTACCTTGCAAATTGTTTATTCCATATTGCTGAACTTATGCAGGATTCAATCAGGAGTGCCCAAAGTTTTGTTACTATTTCTGCACTAATTTGCGTCGTCTTTCGCAACTTTCGTCTTTTTTAAAACAAATTATGCTGTCGGTAGTTTTCCCAAAAACTTTGTGAAAGGGTTTCTTGAACAAACGTACACTTCTGTACCTTCACGCAGGCCACGAGGAACATATACCGCATGGAATTGACTAAAATTCCAAACTGAAACTAGTAAATAGAATGCTAGGACGATTCTTACACTTGTTCAAAAAGAAAATCCGTACGAGTTTCATGATAAATTCAGGATAACTAAACACCATAAAAATAGGGTAACTAGACACCATATTACTTTCACTGGTACATCATTCTTTAATAATTTAAACGAGTTTTACTCTCACCGAGACACAAGTTGCTCTTTATTCAACCTGCTGTGCGTCATCCCTCTGCAAACAAGCCACCTTCTCAGCTGCTCAATGGTTTGGTCTTCAATGTTGTCATGAATGAGCTTGGCGCCTGGCACATCGTCTTGCGTAAGATATATCGGGGTAAATTTATCGGGAACTCTCGCCACTGCTGCAGCACTTGATGCCACTGCGACACCTGCAAGTGACAAAATATTTCGTTGCACTGAAAGTACATTCGTTTCTCTAACAATTTATCAACGCTATCCGACAAAGTAGTTAAAATAAACTACACTAAAAATAACGTGAGTGAAGTAACCCAACAACGCTAAAGAGTTGAGGTAATTAAAAAATAGGTACTCAGTGGTATTTTTCAAAGTGGCATAATTATGCTCACGACAGAAAATCGCAAAAGAAATCCTTCATTTACAAAAAAAAGTTAAGAAAAAAAATCCGGCTTTCCAACACAACCTTTCCCGCTTTCGGTTAAAAACACTCCCGCTTTCCTCACGGATTTCCCGGTTCTCTCCGGGCGTAACTCTGCAACATACCACAGTGATGATTACTTGGGGGTGTTATTGGCGTTGAAGATGAAAAGTATACGTTCGATTAAAAGGTATATACTACATCTATCAGGGGTCTATCCGCGTAACTTAATCTTCCGGTGCCCGAGTTCGACTGACTTCACCAAACAAGACTCACATTGTACCAATGCAATTTGCTTGCATCAGCGGGGGAAAGACCTACGTTTTGCTAATGTGAGAATAGTGAGATCTCTTGCTGTGTTTATTCCAGGAAATTTTCTGGTGGCGATCGAAGGAACTTCAGCTTTTTTCTCACGGCGACTCTTTGGTTGGTATGTTCGCTCTGGCGAAGTACTGCGACTAGGTTTGTAGTATAGTGTATGGGCATACGGCGGCACTGAGTCAGCACTTTTTTTGAACGGTGATATCAATCCCTCGCGTCAGCTGAGAGGGTCAGGTTACCATCGGGTAACTTTTAAGGTCTTCGGCTCCCCCTCCACCACTTCGGGTCGCCCTCCCCCCCCCTCTCCATACCGGCTGATACGCTGATGGCGTAGGCCCTGCCCCCCCTCCCTACCAGCTCATACGCTGGTGGCGTAGGCCCTAGGTTCCCCCCTCCTTCGGATGTATTCGGACAGTGTCGGGCTGTCTCCCCCCACCCCAGCTGATGTCGCATCACAGGGCGGCGTAGGCCCTAGGTTTTCCCTTCAGGAGTGTACGGCCAGAGTCGAGCTGTCCCCCTCAACCTCCCCAGCTCCTACCGTCTCCAGGCTAGTTCGATCCCGCGCCAGCAGACGCGCGCCACCGTCGCCTGCGCGCCGCGCGGCTAGCCGCTCCGTTCAACGTCACCCGACATATAGCAAGGATCGGAAGTTGCCAACTTGCATTTTTTGCCTAGCGTCCCAGACGGAGAAGCAAAATGTTGGAAATACACGCATTATGAGGTAAACAAAATCGGTAGTCAGACATTAGCTGAACAGGTGCCTTGAGCATCACTCCGATTTAACTCCGCTTGGCTGGACGAACATATTTTTATAGTTATCAAATAGACTCGGTAAAGGCGAACTAAAAAAAATGTTACTGTAACGTGCCGATACTCTTTTTAAAAACTATTTTTTTATTATTATTTAATTGTGATAGAAGAAGAACGGTATTTACATATACTGTATTTACCTGATGCTTAGCTCTTAAGGGGAATTATAGTGCCCCCCCTCCGGCTTACATCTCTACCCCACGTCTTTCATAAAAAGGGGGAAGTAATTTATGGAAATACTTTTTACAGTGTACATATCGATGGAGCCGGTACAGTCGCTTTTGATGGATTACCGTTCGTGGAAAAGATACATTTTATATTTTATTTTTAAATATACACTCCCCCTGTCCCACACCAAAGCTATACGTGTCCCCCAGCCCCGCCACCCCAGCTGATGTCGCATAACTGGGCGGCGTGAGCCCTAGGTTTTCCCTTCGGAAATGTGCGGCCTGAGTCAGGCTGTCCCCCTCCATCTCCCCAGCTCCTCCCGTCTTCAGGTTAGTTCTGTTCCGCGCCACCATCGCGCGCGTGGCGTTTACGCCTTGACACGCTTGCTTCAGCGTTTTTATGCAAACCTCAGCAACCGAATTTCCTATAATTCCGTCTGGAGAAACAACGGCGTCGAAGCGCATCGTTACCCAGAATTTCGACTGGAAAAACAACGGCGTCGAATCGCATGGCGAGACGCAAGTTTTAGCGGTTTTATGCGAGTATCATCATGTGGCTAGAAAAACAACGGCGTCAGATTACATCGTTTCCCAGAATTCCGTCTGGAAAAACAATAAACAACGGGATCAGGTAGACTTACCAGCGCTATATAAGAACCGTTCTCAGACGAGACGCTTCAGTCTTTTTTCAATCGTCTACCATGTGGCAACAACAAGACTTCCTACGTTTCGCCGACGAGACGTGCCTTCGGGCCCAGCAGATGGCCGGATATTACCCGTCATCGCAACGGAATGGCAGCACCGCGCCACTGAGGCTCTGCGCCTAGTATTGCAGAATCTCCAGATGCCAGGGATGAAGATCGCCATCAAACGCCAGCTTCAAGCCAAGCTCAACTTGCTGACTCCTCTTAAGGAGCAAGTTCGCACAGCCAGCACATCCGTGCTGGTCATGAATGGTCCGGGAACCGATACAACTACCTCAACGTATTCAATGGGACGACGTCAAGTCGGCGTTCAAAACTCTGATCTGCACCGGCATCGTGTCCAACCTACGTCACATGATTATTCACGAGTTCCTGGAAGATGCCGCCCCCCTCGTCATAAGGAAAATACAAGACGCACTCGGCAGCGTCAACGCCATCAAAGTGAAGACGCTGTTGACGTGCAACTTCATCCAAGTGGGCGAAGAGGATCCTACCACCAAGGCCTTCAACACCCGGAACGTGCCTTCTACCCAGCGACGGACCTCTCTGTATGGTTCAGGAGGTTCGTTGTGGAACCCCTCTTGAAAGACATGGACGAATTCGAGAAACGGGGATCCGGCTGGACGCTTCACTCCATCGTCAACTTAGCCATCAATGCCAATAAACACAACCCGATGCGAGGGAGCTCCTATGTTGAACTGCCTGACATCATTAAGAAAAGAGGAGCATACATCAATGTCCGCAACTGAATCTGGAGTGCTTCCGGTGAGCTATCCTCTCGGTGCTACATCCAGTGGGACATCACGACCACCCAGATTGTGTTCGAAACTACCTATCGTACAAGGATAAGCTAAATTTCCATGGCCTCATTTTTCCCGTCATGCACAAGGACGTCAAGAAATTTGAGAAGCAAAACATGTCAGTATACGTCTTCATGCTGATGCTGCAAAGAGTGCTATACAGTGCTTCCATGCTATGTCGGATCGGAGAAGGAACGTCACGTTAACCTCCTCCTTATTCAAGACTACTACGAGGATCAAGATCCCGGCTTTGCGGCAGCAGCTTCCAGACACGCCGCAGAAATCCGGACCAAACACTTTTCACGCCTCCTGCGGCCTCAAGTTACCAAACATCACGGTTGTGTATACTTTTGCTTCCGATGCCTGCATTATTTCCACTTTGAGTCTATGCTATGGGGTCATAAAGTGGACTGCAATCAAATCCACACGGCAGGCCGTACGCGACTACCCAAGGGCATCCTCACGAAAAGGGGCTTCAGGGATGACATTGTGAAATTCAAAAACTACGAGCACAAGGAAAAGGTCCCATTCATCGTCTACGCCGACTTTGAGTGCATCCTCCTCCCGGTGAACATTCCGCCAGCCAACACTCAAGTGGTGCAGCGCCATAAACCCTTCAGCGTGGGCTACTACGTCCACTGCTGTTACGACACCAGACTGTGCCAATATGAGGCCTACTGCGGCCCAATTCCAGCCAAATGGTTCGCTGATCGAGCTCTCCCGATCCATCGCTGGCATTTATGCCAACAAAAAAGACATACGTTTGACTCCAGAGCAATGGGCGGCTTTCGAGACAGCGACGCAATGTCACATCTGCGGCAAGGATTTCCAGCTCGGCGAAAAATGAGTCCGTGATCACTGTCATCTCACTGGTAAGTAAATCTCATCATAGAGTTCATATTTT
>Ga0058701_10006172_pt1 | contig 10070 bp, 8 predicted proteins | sample AgamicOrMae_FD_97039 | JGI IMG/M metagenome (GOLD analysis project Ga0058701, IMG submission 97039) | Agave microbial communities from Guanajuato, Mexico - Or.Ma.e | ecosystem: Host-associated > Plants > Phyllosphere > Phylloplane/Leaf | place: Guanajuato, Mexico | collected 2012-06-04 | reverse complement strand
TCTCTGTCGCACTCGCGCGGCCGCTGCGAGGCGAGGAAGGTAGGGAGGGGGAAAGCACATGTGCCGGGCGGCGCAGCGCAGGGGCGCCCGAGCGCAGTGTGCTCGAGTTGGAGAGACCAAGGGGTAACAACTTACTGGAAATCTGTACATCGCTCAGGATATCAATGATATCAGCCGGATATCAGAGGGAAAATAAACGGATATTACGTAAAAATTGACCAAATTTCCATTAAATATCTGACAGATTTTGGCAGAATATTAAAAAATGTCTGCTGGTTATACCTAAATATTAGCTAGGTATTAGTGGACAAAGATGACGGAGTAAAAACCTTGAAAAATCGCTGAAAACAGCCATGTTTCGACCAAATCCAACAGGTGTATATCAAGGATATTAGCCGGATATCAAGGCCTGACTTTTGTACACTGGATATCATGAGTTGTCACCCCTTGTTATGGACAGATCGAATCAAATTACGTATTTCATATCAAAAGCGTAGTGTATCTGCTGAAATTTCTAAGGATTCCCTTGCTTACACGCTAAAAAAATTAGCAGTGAAAATTGCTTTAGGAGAAAAAAATTACTCCTAAATAGTGAAAAGTGAGCCCTTACTTTGCTAATAGTGGCTAATTTTTCAATAATTAGGGGTGATTTTTCACTCAGAGCAATTTTCACTTCTAATTTTTTTAAAGGTTTGCAGCTATGCAATGTAACTCCATGGGCTTTTCGATCCAATGAGTAACATATTGCTTTTTTCCGCCTAACAGCGTTTCTTTTTGAAGAAAATAAATTCGTTCTTCCTGTGTTAATATGAATTTTATAGGCTTCTGCTAGGTAATAGAACGACCGATCGAGTGATCGGCTTTGCATAAAGCTTATCATTAGAGTGTGGCAATGTCTTTCGTTTCATGACTTAAAGGGATGATTTCACAGTCCTTATTTTTACACTAAAGCTGTTCAAAAATGGACGGGTTTACCTATTTTCGTCAGGCAAGTTATTACCAACCGAAATCTTATGTTTGTCTCAAGAGTTTTCTTCAGGCTTGTCTTAAGCGTTGACGTCAACACTTTTCTTTATTTTTTCAGGTCAGTGCCATTTTCATCGTCAAAAAACTGCGTAATTCTCGGAGTGCGTCGCCGGTAGCTACGTTTCTAAACGAGCCAATCGCTTTGTGATTTACCGTAAGCGGCGAAGGTTTTCTCCAGCCAATCCGATGTGATATATAATTAAGAGAGCTCCTTTCGAGGCTATTGCAATATTTTCGTCAGAGCGACTGCTCAAGAATACTTGGACGATTTTATCGGGTCGCTGCTTGTACGAACTCGTTTCTTTCCCGGAGAAAATAGATTTCTGAGAGACAAAGCCAAAAACACAAAAACGAAAAAAAACAAAGAAAAAAACAAAAAACAAAAACAAAAAAACTGCGACCACATCTTCGACATTGCCCCTTTGCAGACAACTGATATCTCCGAAGCTCTCCTCTGGCCTAATTCTTCTCGATTACAAATTGGACTATCGTCCTTTGGAGCCAGCCCACCGGTCTACCGTATCGTCCCATACACTATATAGACGTCTATTAGACATCTAAAATTGACGTTTAGAGTATATAGACCCCACGTTCGGATTCGAAATAATCTAGACTTCCTTAAGTCCATCTCCAAAATAATCACAGGCTTTGTAAGTTAGCCTATAGTCGCAAATAACAACCGTCATTAACGGTTTCAAAAATTCGGGAAAATAGATAAAAACACAATGATATCTAGGCGATTAATTTTTTAGAGGCTATCTTAAGAGGTTATTGTAGCGCTATTAATCAATTTATTACCTAGCCTTTTAGATAGCCTACAATCTAAATTTAATTACTGTGAGTCTCTGAGATTCAGTGAAAATTCACTGACTTTCAGTCAATGTCCACTGACTTTTTTCACCACTTTAGCACCACTAAAAAAATCAGAGGTTCTATATTGACTAAAATTAAGTAAATTTTCACTGAATCTCAGAGACTCTCTCTGATTCAAATTAAGAGAGTAGGCTACGTTAAGCTACGTAGGTTCCCTCAGAATATTCTATTCCGACGTCTAATGGATGTCTAGTTCTTGTTGTTGAAAATTTCCCTCCTAGGCCCCTCCCCCTCTGCCACCCCTCATTTCTTGTCCGAGCAGGTAGCTTCAAATCATCCTGCGTGGATCAATAGATAAGACATCAGTGATTTACTACCTAAAGACTTTGTACCTCAGTGCAGTGCTCTCACGCCTGTTATGTAACCTCGATAGCGAGAGGGGAGGGGGGAATCTCGGGACCACGTGACCGGGTACTTAGTGAAGAGAAGTTTTCTCGTCCGGCTCATGCAAGCGGGTACCGCCAAAACAGACCAGCCTGCGACCAGTTCAAACAAGGGGCACACTTAAGAGAAATGATACTTGTCAGCGGAGTATTTTAACTTTGACATCCCAAGGTAATACTCACCTGGTGTTCTCGGCGAATTTTCAGGCATTGAAATATCTTACTATACGAATTAATTTCTGTCAACGTTAATCATAAACGAGATATCAAACAGACTCATAGAACGTCTCAGAACCTGTTAAAACGGTACGAAATTAATGTGACATTATTTATTGAAGTTCGTAATGAATAAGCCTAAAACGCCGGCTTGGTTAACTTGGTAATGTTTCGTATAGGATATGCTAAGGTTGCCGCCTTGTTGACTCTGTGATTCATCCGTCGTGGATAGCCTAGTGTGGACACAGCTTTGCCTCGTTATCAAGCGATTACTTAGCAGTTACTGGGCTTCAGTTTCTCAGACATTCGATAAAAAGGAAAAAAAATGACGGAAAATATCAGTAGGAATGCCAGGCGTCGTGTCGTCTGCTATCAGACCCCCTCTCCGCCTCAAGGTCACAGATGATGACTCTCGGAGCGGGATCTCGCACCTTGGCGGGAAATTCAAAAGAAGCGCACTTCGTTCAAACAAGAGTGCTTTATTCACGTTCACTTTGATAGTTTTATTCCACTCTAAATTTGAATCAGTGAGATTCAGTGAAAATTCACCTAATTTCATTTACTATAGCACCACTGAAAAAACTCATTGATGCTTTATTGCCTGAAATTCAGTGAATTTTCACTGTATGCCAGAGACTCTCATGATTCAAATTTAGAGTGTCGATTTTCGTCTGTGATCCACCGTGGGTGAACCTATTTTTAGCGACTGCAAGGGTTAACCCAGGTCAGGAAATTCATGAACCTAGTGCTCCGCTTCACGGGCGGTCCGGTTGGCGACCGGAGGTGGAACACAAAAGGTAGAATATTCAGCCTTTTAATTTTACAGTTAGAAAGGTTGGAGTTGATTCGAAAAACACATCAAAATTTGGCGCTTGAGTGTTAGTAGAACCAGGAAATGTGCTTACCGGGGGGCGAATTACTCTTTTGGGGCTTACACCGGATTTCAGGATCTCAGGGATTACAGGTCGGATTTCAGGGATTTCAAGGATTTCAGGACAGACTTTGTGGATTCCAGAGATTTCAAGGATTTTAAGGATATAAAGTTTCCTAAGGGTTTGAGGCCGGATTTGAAGGCATTAAGGTCGGGTTTCAAAGATTTCAGCGATTTCAAGTCGGGTTTCATGGATTTTAGGTAAAATTTAAGGGATTTCCGGTCCGATTTCAAGGATTTTACGCCGGCTTACAGAGATTTTAGGTCGGATTTTAGGAAATTAGTACACCGGATGCCAGAAGTAGTTTGCCTCTCGGTGTTTACATTAGCTTAACTTGGAACGTTTGATGGTATTCCGACATGGAAGGAATATGAATGGGATGTTCTCCGTTTCTTCCAGTCTTTTGCAATGAAGTGGGTAATCCTCGTAGTCCTTGTTGCCTTGTGGACGCCCTCCGTCCAACCGGCTAAAATCCTCGCTATAAACGTATTCAACGCGACAAGCCATTCCTCATGGATATCAGCTCTGGTCTCAGCCCTGGGCCAGCGCGGTCACACAATCACCTATGCTGATGCAATGCCGCCCAAGAAACCCATCCAAAACACCAGACATTTACTCATAGAAGAGTTCCCCGCGGAGGTGAACGAGATCGTGCTCCGCTTTGTCGCGTCGCTCACAGAGGGCACTGCCTTCCAGAAGGTGGATAACCTCCAGGAAAGTGAACTCAAGAGATGCGAGCACTACTACAAAATGGCGCCTTTTAAACAACTCGTTTCCAACCCCAACGAGTCTTTCGATCTCATCCTCTTAAACTACAACCTCAACGATTGTCTTTTCGCGTTGACTCATCTTTTCAACGCACCCATGGTCATAGCCGCGCCCTTCGCCTCGAACCCTTACTGGGTGCTGAGGGCCATGAGCGCCCCGATGTTCCACGCAGTTCCCCATTACTTCGACGACTATAGCATGCCGCTAAGTCTGCTGCAGCGGCTCAAAACGTTGTGCACTTATCTGTACGATGATTATCGTTACCGCTGGAATTACGTACCAGCGGTTGATAAAATCTTGAAGGAGACGTTTGGAGGCGACACTCCTTCAGTTGAAACGCTACAAAAGAGGGCGCCACTGGCGCTTATCAATCTTCCTGCTACGAATCACAAAATGCCGTTGCCGGCGAATGTCATGCCCGTGGGAGGTTTGCACATCGCCCCGACGAAACCTCTGCCTCAGGTGAGCGTGAGCAACCAGCAAGTTTTAAACTTGGGTTTAAATTTGATACGACTGTGAGTTGTATTTAGATTTGATTTCGATAAAGACCAATTAATGGAGAGCTCTCCGAGCGGTTTTCCTTATCGTTTACCTTTCCTTATAATTTTAACGATAGGTTTATGCCTCATAAAATGCATACTCTTTCTGTTTTATTCCAAACACTGGTGTAAGATGATCCAGATACGCATTTTTAGCCATTAAGTATGATTGCTCTCAGGTTCGAAAATTACCAGTAAAATCGTTTTAGCGTATTTAACGCTGTATATTGAGTGGGTATAATTCCGTTAAAATTTAATGAATCAATCATCAAAGGTGGAAAAAAGACAATTTACAGTAAAACGTTGGGTAAAAAACATATGACATAATAATAATAAAAGAAAACAACCTAAAGTCACAAGTTCATATAAAAGTAACTTCAAATTTACGGTTTCTAATATTTTTTTCTCAAAATTTCAATCATTTTCAATTAAAGAGTATTTTACAGGGGAATTTTTTTGTACTATTTTTTTCTCTTAACTAATTTTCTTCTAACTAAGCGATCAATATGTTTTTTTTTTCCTATTTAAGAAAAAACTTTTCAGTTGAGAAACTTGAAAAGTCACATCGAAGTTTATAGATACTGGTCTAATACTAATCTTAACATTTATCTTTCGATCAATATTTACGTGCTATTATCCTCGTCATTGTTTAAAGTTAAAAACAGTTTTTTATTTCAGGAGTTGAAAGAGTTTCTGGACAGCGCCAAGGATGGGGCGATTCTCATGAGCTTCGGAAGTGTTGTGCGTGGCGACAGTATCGCGCCCGAAAAGCGGGCGGCAATTCTAAAAGCTTTTTCCAAGATCCCGCAGAAAGTTCTCTGGAAATGGGAAACTGCCGGACAAGGAGACGAATCTGATGTGCCTAAGAACGTCAAACTTCATCCGTGGCTCCCCCAAAATGACATTCTTGGTGAGTTCCATGCGGTGGCCACTAAGACGGTCCTTGCCTAGAAGGTGGAAGTTTGAAAGGTGGAATTACCCATCTCGCGTGTTCCACCTCTCGTCGAGCTGAGCGATATAACCGAGCGAGTCTTGAGGAGGCCCATAACCTAACGGTCGTCAAGCCTGATGCCGCTTAACTCTCGGTGGCAGTTACTGCCGCCGAGGCGTATGTCGTTTGAGGTTTTGCGACCAGGTTAGGTTAGGTTTTGTGACTCGTGCCTGCGATGCCATTCCATTTGGCTTCTTTAAGCGACGAAAGTTGGAGCACAAATATTTCCAGTAGGCCGAGAACAGTAGGATGAGGATGAGACAGATCATCCTTCCTTCTCGAGCGATTATCTGATTCATCATCCGAAATCCTTGCTCCAATGCTCCTTAATTCTCAATGAACTTCAAAGTCGTTCTCAGTGAGATATGTTCAGCATCTTTAATCCCAATTTCTGATCAAACACAAACTTTTACTAATCCTCGTGAACACGAAGAATCTCATGGGGAACTCAACGTCTCATTGCAGCTCATCCGAATATCCGACTATTTATTTCCCACTGCGGTGGCATGAGCTCAATCGAGTCTGGGTACCACGGTGTCCCCATCTTGGCGATGCCGTTCTTTTTGGACCAGCTGGTGTCCGCAGACAACGTTGTCGCCCAAGGCCGAGGTCTGCGTCTGGACATCAAGGACGTTACCGAACAGTCCTTCTACAACACTCTCAAAGAACTTCTCCAGAATACCAAGTAAGTTTCATTTGACTTTAGCTGTAAGACTCTGTCATGAAACTCTGCCATGTCGCGACGATGGACCACAAACAGGTGGAATAAAGGTCACACCTTTTCGTTTGTTTACAGGTATCGCGAGTCAGCGCGAAGCTCGAAAATAATTTTGCAGGAGCAGCCTGTTTCGGCCCTTGATAGGGCCGTGTTCTGGATTGAGTTCGTGATTCGTCACCGGATCGCGCCGCACATGCAATCCCCGCTGGCGGACTTGCCTAGCCTCTACTCCCTCCATCTTGACTTTATCCTTCTCTGTTTGTTAGTCGTCATTTCTGCGAGGGTTTTGTTCAGTGTCACTGTGTATGCCGGCTGCTGGTTCAAACGACAATTACTTGCCTCAAATCCCGAAGAGAAGAAGAACAACGATTCTGAGAAAACGCAATCCAAGAAGAAACAATAGTGCTTGCCTTCTTTTTACTTTTTTTAAAAGTGTTACGATTTTAGGGAACCGGTACCTTACTTTATTTATGACCCTCTCCCCGAAGAATCATTTGCTAGGTGAAGAGTTTTACAAAAAGAACTGCGGTGTTAAGATGCAACTTTGACCTGAGTGAGTGGTTATCTATTTTAACTGTTCGACTGTAAGTTTTAAAGGTGGAATTTCATATCTCGCGTGTTCCACCTTTCGTCGCCAAGCCGAACGATAGTTAAGCAAGGCACAGGAAGGGAGAATGTGCAGTAAGGTTGTTTAAATCAGATTTCCACGCCCCTCCTCGAGCTGAAAAATTATGATTTATCTCGGAAAATTATAGATATCAGCTCTTAGGAGAACTACTTAAGCTTGAACGTAGCATTGATGTGATAGATGTTTCCTTTATTTCCTTCCATATAGTATCCTAATGTACCTTTTCATCGTTTTTATATTTTTTCTTCTTGTTGATTTGTGTATAAAAGGCGATGAAGTTGTTCCGTCTGTGCGTTACATTGCCATTTTTTTCCTGTTAAATTGGTACGTCATACCGCTTTATATAAATACCCCGTTACGAGCTGAGAGTTCGCTGGGGGTTAACGTTGATAAAAATGAAATTAAAAAAAACGTCAGGACTGTAAGCTGTACTCATGCCCGTAGATAGCTGTGTAGTATAACCTAAAAAAGAAGTTATGGGGAATGGGTAGGAGTTGAAGGGGATTATAACCCTCCCCGACCCAGTAGTGTCATACAAATTCACTAATTTATTTAAGAAATTTTTCATGCAGTATGATAATTTAAAAATAAATATTTTTCCTAAAAATTTCAATTACAAAATTACCTAACTTCCAAAAGACGAAAACGTACATTTTAATGCAAAAAATGCATCAGTAGGCACATTTTAATGAAAAAATATGCAACTTCAATGCTTAAAAAAGTAAATTTTTTCTCTTGATACCTCAGGCCTGATAAGATTGGCGTTTGGCGTCTGAAACTGAAAACTTTACTCTTAATTGAATTTCTCCGTACATAAATCACTTTGCAGGCGAGGTCATACTTGTCGGACTCGCCGTTAGGGTAACTAGCACTCGCAGTCACATCATATTTCATACGATATATAATCATATTTCATATGATTCATACGATGCTTACTTAAATTAATTGGGTCGATCGTAGTTTTTATCAGCATTCTTGAACTATGCAAATAATTGTCCATCACTAAGCTAATCGTCATCTAAGAATTCATGTATAAGTATAATTATGGATTCCTTTTGCTTTGCGTGAAATGGCAATGATGGTAAGAACACTATTCCACGCAACGTGCGTTCCACGGCCAAGTGAAAGTAACGGGTGGTTTCCTCAAATCCTCATAATCAAATAGTATAAACCAGGATCAAAAATGTTCAATTCATATAAATAAGATTGGTATTACATATTAAATTTTTAAGATTACAACTCCGACCTCTTCACGGAAAAAAATGCGTTAGTTAAGTTTATTAGAAGTTAGTAAAAAAAGCAACAGCCAACTTGGGTAGTAAACGTTGCCAGATTTGGCAGTAAACGTTACTGTAAACAGACTGTCTAACGGTACCGCTTAGTAGCTAATCTGGTAGCGTTTACTAGTGTGGCGGTAGTCCGGCTTTTGGGAATATTAGGTAAATATTAAATGATGGAGTTGACGGAAACTGGCCGAGTACTTACAAATGTGGTTTGTCGGCCTCCCAGTGTATGACAAATGTAGGTGTTGATTGGCCGAACGTCCGGGACTCTCTGCCTCTACTCAGCCTGAATCGTCTTCCGACTCGCTCGGATATTGTGCTGACTTTGCAGCGACTAGTTTGTTGCCCTTTTCCGCCAATGCGGATATTAATATAAGTTCTACCGTAACACTAGCCAAGTTTAGCTGTCGCACTTTTTAGCTATTTTCGCAAATTTTTAGTAAACTTAGCGAACCCTTTTTTCTCAGTGTTGTTTTGCTTTACGTCAAGTCGAGCGCATGCGCTCGAGCTGCGGCGCCCAAGATTAATTCGTTTATTCTAAATATGGAAGTAAACATGAAATCGCGGTAAAAAACACATAAGGTAGAAAACGAAACTTGTAAAATTCACAAGTTAAATTGTAAAGTTACAAAATTTCCAGTTAGGTAGTACTTGGGCGACTCTTCCATTGTATTATCGTCCCGCGGGACGCGACTTCAATACGCACGCGCGAATACTATAGTATTCACCGAGGTATTCACAGTTTTGTTTATTTTCTTACGTAACTGCGGATTCTTATCGTCTAGCTGATATGACCAATTCAGTGTCAAACTTTTCAGGGGATCTCATCGATCAGACAGATTAAACGTTTACTTTGACTTATTCCCTTCGGTCAGCATTTATGGGACACAATTAAGGGACCCGCCTCTCGGACACACGATCATTTTGTTAGCCTATCAGCTCTTTTCAGGGGATCAGCACGTTTTAACTTCCTACGCGTAATCTAGATTATCGTCTGCAGAAATAACGAATTTCTTATCGTTGATTGGATTACATAAACTGAATTTTTTTTTAATTACGTTTAAAGAGCGGAGTCATCCTGGATCATTTGATTTTCGTCTAAATTCAAACAGCAAAATCGAAAGTTTAGAAATTTCGACCCATAACAGCCCTAAGTATTTGGAGTGAAATTTAGCGTAAGACAAATTGTAAGGAATCTGCCAATTAAGATACGAAATTTCCAGCTTTGAAAAAAGCCCCAATTATTACATTTCGAGTTTCCAAAAGGGTGATATTTTTTAAAATTTTAATCATACTGAAAAAAGATCCTCTAAAACACTTTTTTTCTGTTTCCAAAAGGCATCGATAAGCAGCAGAGGGTTGATAAAAAATAATTTAAAAAATGATGATCATTCCCTGAAACGTATCCCATGAAACGTATTATGTATTTTGAACAGTTTAAGATAATGATTTCGAAAAATGGAACGCTAGCAATTTGGATTTTTTAGAAGCTAAACAACTTCAATTTTAAATAGGCAGTGTTTAAATACAGTGCTCTCCCGCTAATTCGGACATGCGTTAGTCCGGACAGCGCGGTAATCCGGACTCTGGAATCCGCGTTAACATAGGCAACACTGGTACCACAAGCGGCTCAGGCGATACTCGGACTTACCAAGAGCCGGTACTGTACTTCCGTTTTTGGTAGAAAAATGACCAAATTGTACTTTTTTTCAT
>Ga0058701_10006171_pt1 | contig 10071 bp, 6 predicted proteins | sample AgamicOrMae_FD_97039 | JGI IMG/M metagenome (GOLD analysis project Ga0058701, IMG submission 97039) | Agave microbial communities from Guanajuato, Mexico - Or.Ma.e | ecosystem: Host-associated > Plants > Phyllosphere > Phylloplane/Leaf | place: Guanajuato, Mexico | collected 2012-06-04 | reverse complement strand
GAATATTACGTACAAGTGAATAACGAATAAACGACACTTTGCTGCATTTAAAATATGACATTTATTAGACATCTAATAAATATCATTTTGCTATGTGGGATTGAGATCGAAATTGCAGGCAGGGATATGGGCGACAGATGGTAGATGGCTAAGCAGGATTGTTCCGAATGGGCTGAAATGCCAATCTCCAAATTACCCTAATTGGATTATCTTTGATTATTTCATGTAACGCAGATTATCGAAAACTTGACATTAAGAAAGGGAAGTTTGTGAAAAATTATTCTCAGGTTGCAAATAGACGTCTATACTAGACGATCCATAGATGGGCTAAGTGGCCGCAAATCTGATGTCTATTAGACGTCTATCAGGCATCTACAGACGTCTATAAGACATCTATTAGATGTCTACGTCTACTACGAAGTCTAATACGTCTACGGACTAGTCGTGTAATAGATGTCTAATAGACGTCCAATAGACATCAGATTTGCTTTCACTTAGCCCATCTATGGATAATCTCGTATAGACGTCTTTACTGTCAGGGTTGCGCAACACAATCTGACTGCGACACCTAGGGGCCACGTCCGAAAACACTTTCTAGTGGTACTGTGTCTCTTTCCCACTCGTAAAGAGCTTAATGTGTAAGACACAGACGGAGACACTTGCAAGGCTGTTTCCAAATGCAGCGCAGAGGGATGGCAACTTGCAAGGCGTCCAAGCGATGTGAATGGCCTACCTCGCGAAGGCCGGCCGGGCGGCGCGAGGAAGAGTGAGTCACTGACCGGAGCGGGCTCGTCCGGTGGGAGGGCGTTGCGTCGTGAGTGCTCCGCCGCGATTGGCTCGGGCCAGTGACGTGGACGCGCACACTGTCAACAGAAAGACCGTTCCAGAAGGCATCCGCAATATACGTCATGCTACTCCGGGATTGCGAGGTGTTGCGTTTCACACTGTCACCTGGAGAGGTTGGATTTTTCACCTCTTGTGTTCCACCTTCCACCGCCGAGTGGAAAAACAATGAAGCTATGCAAAAGGCACGAACCTATCTTCATGTAGGTCTAGGTCAACACTACCAAAGGGTCGCCTTGCGATGTTAGCCTAGCGAATTGTCAGCGGCAGTTATACAAGTAGTAGGTAAGCTGCATCTGGATTGGCGGCAAACCCTATGGACCGGAAACGAAGCACGGCACGTGCCTAACCTGATCACAGTTAACCTAACCAACATACCTAGCCTGACCTTAAGCTGTTGCTGGTCGTCAAGCCTCAAAATGTCATAAAAAGAAAAAAAGACTGAATTGAGCGGATGGGTTACAAGCGAAAATTATATATTTGACATTCTTAGTGTAGCAATAGGGAAGGTTATTTGTTTCCAGATGCAATTATGCTTTAGCAGCAGAAGAAAAACCAACCTAGAGAGACTTTCGGATCTCAAGAACACAAAGAGTTAGATCCTAATATGCGGAAATTCGTAAGCTCTAAAAAAGCATGAAAGAAAAAAGAAAGTTTAGCTTTCTGAGCCATACAAACTACAAAATGTACATATGATTGAATATGTATGCAATCACAATTTGTTACAATACCTCTGAAAGAACTTCCGATTCCGGTTCGTCAACTACATGGGAGTTTCTGGAATGTAGGGATTTTGGTTCTCGTCATTGAACTCAAGGTCACTATACTCTGGACCAAATCATTTACGAAAAATCGGTGGTCGTATAAGTGATTCAATTCGTTATGAATAAGTGAAAATTGCTTAATATTACTGAGTAGCCAATGCAAAACTTTCCAAGATCTTTGAATTTTCGGTCTTATTTAGATTCCATTGCAATGCAAGAAAACCATCTTATGGCTGTCTGAATAGGTTCTTTAATTTGATTCCAATAAGTTGACATTGCTTGATTCGATGTTCAATGAGGTGTTTCAAATCGATTTCGATAAAATAACGTTATAAAAACTTATGTTTGAATAAATATCAATTTTGATGCCATATTCAACAGACAATAAATACCAACGGGTAACACCTTGCTGGAAATCTGTACACCTGGTATAACGATATCAAGGATATCAGAGGTATAAAAAACGGATATCAAGAGAAAATTGACCAAATTTCCATTTAATATCTGACATATTTTAGCGGAATAATAAAAAATATCTTCTGGATATACCTAAATTGTAGCCAGGTATCAGTGGACAGTTGTCATAGAGTAAAAGACTTAAAAAATCGCCGAAAATAGCCATGTTTCGATCGAATTCAACAGCCGGATATCCTGGACAGCAACCGAATATCAGCCGGATATCAACCGAATATCAGCCGGATACCAGCCAGATATCAGCCGGATATCAGCCGGATGCCAGCCAGATATCAGCCGGATATCGACCGGATATCAGCCAGATATTAAGGCCTTTTGTACACCGGATATCATGAGTTGTCACCCCTTGATAAATACTGTATTTTAGGTTCGAATCAGTATCTTGATCCGATTTAAATAAGGTGCGATTCTGCACATTCGATGTTCGAATGATGCTCTTAATTCAATACGAGTGGAAAAAATCCTACATCTACGTTCAAATCATTTGATAATCGAAAAGGTGTTTCGTTTCAATTGAAATCCGTGAAAATTACTCACAGGATGGCAGGAGAGCGGCCCACAGTTTGGTTGTGAGACGGCGGAAGGCGGGCGCGGCGGCGTGGGCACCGGCGGAGTCGCCGGCGTCGAAGACGGAAGCAGAGGCGGCTGCGGTCGGCTTCCGGGCAGCCTTCAAGAGCGCCAGCTCGCGTTGCAAGAGCGCCGCCTCCTCCTGGAAGAGCGCCGCCTCCAATTAGAGGAACGGAGAGTCCAGCATGACGAGTGGAGAGCCGCTATGGACAGAGAGACACATCAAGTGGACATGGATATGAAGAGATTTTTACTCAAATATATGCGTCGAGCCGATTCGAACTGACGGCGTTGCCGCCCTTACGCTTTAAACTACGGATTCACCTTGGATTCTGGGGTCTCTTGAAAGCCTAATAAAATATGACAAAATATTTCAGGACTTTTATTTGATATTTTCCCGTGGAACAATGGAAATTTCAGAGAAGAACTTTCGGTTTGGGCAATTTCTTTTTCTAAGTTTTATTTTTATTTAAAAAAAATGAACACCGAATGTTTGAGGGGCGTAAAAATACCACAGACGGTAAGATCATGAGACTAGAACTACCTGTAGTCTCATGGTAAGACCAAGGGGTGTTAACACTTAACGGTACAAATCACGCTTCACTCCTATTATTTTTCTTCTTGTCAGGACAGTTTGCGATAAGAGATCAAATGTTGAAATTATCAATGCAGGTTTAAAAAAATACCAAAGAAAACATACTATAAATTGAGCATTTTTTCAAATAAAAAAAGAATTATTACACCATTATGAACTTATCATGTATAAAGCCTCCAATAATCGATGAATTAAATAATCGGTATGTATTAGGGCTTCCGAAACGCCCTAGGGGTGTACAGCACGTAACGAAACAGTCACGTTAAAACTTTTAACAAACACGTTAAAATTAAGAGGTTAAAATGATTCCAGGAATAATGAAAAAATATCGAACTCCGAGGAGAAATGCCTACTGAGCATCTGACGCAAGTTTTTCATTTCCTCTGAAAGTCGGCACCAGCGTGTGAGTCATACTCCTGCATAGCAGATCACCGAATGATATTTATTTCCGTGGATTTAATTTTCCGCTACGTAAATCACCAAACATATGTAGTACTGATGAATTATTTGAAAAATATGTGATTTTGAAAAAGGTAGAAAAGCCTTTGAAACCGAACAATTTTTAAAATGAGGTGAACAAACCAGGATAATAAATATATAGATAAGTTGCGCTAACATACACTCACTGTACCGAACCTTATAGTCGACATCACACGTAATGTCACCTTACCAATTGGATGTCCATTTACTTGACTCACGGGACTATATAGTAAAATGCCCTAAAACATGCCTGCTGAATTGTTCAAGACAACGAAAAAATTGAGTAGGACAACTAAATAAACCAGGCTTTTTTTTCAGAGAGCTCATAAGAATCAGCCTAAATATATTTATTGGGTGTTACTACTGACCTGACATGCACTAACATATTGAGACTTGAACGCACGTAGCCAACCTAATGCATAATAAATGGGAGGTGCCTTGAACGCACGGAACAACCCAACCTGATTCATTTTAAATGGGGGCAGTCGGGTCAATAGACACATATTTATTTTCCAACCTCATTGCATTTTAGCCACTTACAGCTAATTTTTAGCAAATCTTTTTGTTATTATCGTATTATTGGGAGCGTCAATTGGTCTGACTGCCCATATAAAATGTATTAGGTTGGGTTCCGTGCGTTCAAGTCACCTCCCATTTGAGATGCATTGGGTTAGTTACATGCGTTCAAGTCTCCCTATATTAATTGCGTTTCGGGTCAATAGCTACACCCTTTAGTATTTTATTTTTTGACCAGTTCAAGAAAATGAATTAAGGGCTCTTGGTATAGAATTCCGCAGGTTTAATAAACCTAACAGCGCAAATGAAGAGATGATACACGGTAGTTTAAAGGGTGCAAGCAAAGTTTATCAGAGAGTGAATATAATTGATAAATTATTTCTTCGCTAACTTTGACGAATAGAGTCAGAAGACCGTTAATAGGACTTGTCTCCAAGGAATTCAGCCCGTTCTGGTACAGGGTGACTAGCGGCAAGGTCCAGTTTCATACCATGATTTTTTTTAAGTTCATCAAGGTCCAAAAATATACTTATTTGAGGTTAACGAGAAATTGTGTCGGTACCGGCATTTATCGCCCCTCATACTAACATAAATTATTTTATTCAACCGTTATCAATGACTTTTATTGCTAACATACTAGCTTTGAACATTCCACGACGATTTTATCACCCTTATTTTCTAAAAGGGTGTTGCTATTGACCCGACTTGAATTAATACATGGAAACTTGAACGCACGTAACCCACCCAATGCATTATAAATGGGGGCGGGAGGGAAGGAATGGGCGCGCAAGATGCATTAGAAATTTCAGGCAAAATGGCGATCAGTAAAAGGATCGGGCGTGATAACTCCGATCCTTTCCGGGGTTTTCAAGATTTTACTTCATTACAGGTTTTTTTTTTCTAGACTTTCCAGGTCGCTAGCCATGAAAGTAGGTAAATTACCTTTAGTTAGGTTTCTACCAAGGTCTTTCGTGCAGATAAAGCAGGTAACGTCTGAGATCTTTAGTAACCTGGCACTTTTACTACGATACTAGAGTCCACGGGAAAATTCTTAGTGAAGCCCTGCTCCGTGACGGAATTCCGTTAAAATTGTAAAAGATAAAATACGGGGCAAACATGTGTAGTGATACGAGAGGGATTAACACCGCGCCATAAATATTATTAGAACGCCAGGTTGAGACAAACATTTGAGAAAGATAAAATCTTTGCGATAAATCGGAACCCGAATACCATCAGGAACATTACCCTATTCGGTCTCATTCAAATAACGCTAATGTGCAGCAGAATCAACAAGACCGATCAACGTTGGCATATCGTATTTTTTGCTTCATCACTCACTCAATTGACGCTATCACCGGTTTAACTGAAGACTGTCCTTGATCTTCGTTCCTCTTCGCCTGTCGTCGCATCTCCGGATTTCCTTTCACCCTACAGTTATAAAAAATAGTTCAGTTAAGTTTGGAACAGGCGGTCGCGAGCAATAACTACACTTACCGTTCAGGTTTCCTTCTTTCTCCTCACTCTCTCCGTGGCACTTGGGACCAGGCCAGGATACAAGTGAACAACTTCTTAAGAAAAAAATAAAACTGTCCCAATAGTTAACGACCTAAATATTCGAGGGATGCAAATTAAACGTTAGTTACGTATAGTAATCAGATATCCCTTCACTATTCTTTTCCAGCGTAGTTACACGCGCTTACTGTCATAAGGAAATGCGAATGTACTTCTACAATCCAACTTGTAAGCGTTGGCAGCTCGGAAGAGAAAGCCAACGGACCTACGCCGCCAGGAGATAATTCCTCAAAGAAATTCTTTAAGACTTTCCAATTAACGATAATTTTTTGTGAAAGTTCGTGACGAAGGGTATATTACATCTTTTCTACAAATATTGAACACTGCAATCACCTTCATTACTTTCATTCCAGTCTAACCACATATTTTTAACTTGTCAGTCCAGCATTTGCAATGAGGACGCTCACATCTCCGACAGAACGATTTAATAGGGTAAATGAGAACATAGTAAATCGGTGGTGGTTAAAATAATTTAATACCTTCTTTGTCACTTATGAAGTGATGACCTTTGTACAGTCGAGTTTTGGTTTCGTTTCCGCCTATATTACGATTGACAGAGGAATTTGATATAAGATTTTAAGACATGAACTTTGTTCAATCGACTTCTTCGATGGTTGGGCCGGCACCTCCGGGACCTCCGGGCGCAGCGCCGCCCGCTCCGGGGAAGCCGCCGGGCATGCCGCTAGGCATGCCTCCGGGCATACCCGCTCCACCGGCGCCCTGGTACAGCTTGGTGATGATTGGGTTGCAGATGCCCTCCACTTCCTTCTGTTTGTGCTCGTATTCTTCCTTCTCGGCAAGCTGGTTGCCATCGAGCCAGCGGATTACCTCATTGCACTTGTCCAGGATCTTCGTCTTATCGCTTTCAGAGATCTTGTCCTTCAACTTCTCGTCTTCAACGGTGCTCTTCATGTTGAAGCAGTAAGATTCCAGGTTGTTCTTGGCAGAGACTGTGTCCTTCAGCTTCTCATCCTCCGATCGGTACTTCTCGGCCTCGTTCACCATCCTCTCGATATCCTCCTTGCTCAGACGTCCCTTGTCGTTGGTGATTGTGATCTTGCTCTCCTTGCCGGTCGACTTGTCGGCGGCACTCACGTTCAGGATACCGTTGGCGTCGATGTCGAACGTCACCTCGATTTGGGGAACACCTCGCGGCGCCGGGGGAATGCCGGACAGCTCGAACTTGCCCAACTGGTTGTTGTCCTTGGTCATGGACCGCTCACCCTCGAACACCTGGATCAGCACACCGGGCTGGTTGTCCGAGTACGTGGTGAAGGTCTGGGTCTGCTTGGTGGGAATGGTGGTGTTCCTCTTGATGAGCACGCTCATAACACCTCCCGCAGTTTCGATACCAAGAGACAGGGGGGTGACGTCAAGAAGCAGGAGATCCTGGACAGCCTCACTCTTGTCACCATGCAGAATAGCGGCCTGGACAGCAGCTCCGTACGCGACGGCCTCGTCGGGGTTGATAGACTTGTTGAGCTCCTTCCCGTTGAAGAAGTCCTGGAGGAGCTTCTGAACCTTAGGGATACGAGTGGAGCCACCGACGAGGACAATCTCGTGAACGGAGGCCTTGTCCATCTTGGCGTCCCTCAGGGACTTCTCGACGGGCTCCATCGTCGACCTGAAGAGATCGGCACACAGTTCCTCGAATCGGGCCCTAGTGATGGAGGTGTAGAAGTCGATACCCTCGAACAGGGAATCGATTTCCAGGGAAGCTTGGGTGGACGATGACAGTGTTCGCTTCGCACGTTCGCAAGCTGTGCGGAGCCGTCGGAGAGCGCGCTTGTTGGTTGCCAAGTCCTTCTTGTACTTTCGCTTGAATTCCTGGACAAAGTGGTTAACCATTCTGTTGTCGAAATCTTCGCCTCCCAGGTGAGTGTCACCAGCAGTGGACTTGACTTCGAAGATTCCGTCTTCAATGGTAAGGATGGACACGTCGAAGGTGCCACCACCGAGATCGAAAATTAATACATTCCGTTCTTCTCCCCCCTTCTTATCCAACCCGTAAGCAATGGCAGCTGCTGTGGGCTCGTTGATAATTCGGAGGACGTTCAAACCGGCAATCGTGCCGGAATCCTTAGTAGCCTGACGCTGTGAATCGTTGAAGTATGCAGGTACCGTAATGACAGCGTTCGTTACAGTCTTGCCGAGGTAAGCCTCTGCAGTTTCCTTCATCTTTGTAAGGACCATGGAGCTAATTTCTTCAGGGAAGAAGTTCTTGGTTTCACCCTTGTATTGCACTTGGAGCTTGGGCTTGCCTTCTTCTGAGATGACAGTGAAAGGCCAATGCTTCATATCAGCCTGCACCGTGGCGTCTTCAAATCGACGACCGATCAGTCTTTTGGCATCTGAAACAAAAGCGAAAATCACAATGAGGTTCCACAGACACTAAGATGACAGCATGTTGTAGACCAGCTACATAGCCACCAAGCTGGAGTCTGGAAAGAACTTGGCCCTGCCCCCACCCTGAACATCTGTATAGTCCACTCTGATTTAAAGAAAAAAAAAAACTCATTGGCAATCAGGATTTGGAATATGGCCAATTTCATGACTATCTGCACCTAGGACTCAAGAAAGCACCTTGAATCACCAGCAACAGACAAATAGCCCACTTTGAAAATGTAACATTTACAAAATGTAACATTTACAATGAAAAGTTCACAGGTACTTGGATGGATAATTGAGAAAAAAAAATACCGAGATGGTAATATCTATGCTACCTTGATAATGCCCAGAGCAATCCTGTGTGTGTGGTATTACGACACAGTTGCAGCTAAAGTACAGACATACTTCAACTTCATTGAGCCAGAAATCCGTAAACAAATGGGTATTGTGATTCACTTAGTCTATGTTAAACAGCAATATTTCCCAATTCCTGAGCACTTTAAAGTTTCCAATGACCACAACCACACAACTTTAAAGGAGAAGCTTAAGGCTTAAGTAAACAGGCTTGAGGCTTAGACAAACAGGACTTGACACTCACCAAAAATTGTGTTGTTGGGGTTCATGGCCACCTGGTTCTTGGCAGCATCTCCAATAAGACGTTCAGTGTCTGTGAAGGCCACATAACTGGGAGTAGTGCGGTTTCCCTGATCATTGGCAATGATTTCCACCTTCCCGTGCTGGAAGACTCCGACGCAGGAGTAGGTAGTACCAAGATCAATACCTATCGCTGGGGCAGCCATTTCTGAAACAAAAGGATCAGGTTAGGAAATTATATAAAAGTCAAGGTTGAAGACCTGAAGTTGAACAGATTATGCACTTGGGATATACTTAACAGCAAATTGAACAACATGAAAGAGACCAAAAATAACCTTAACCCCCCCCCCCAATTCCAACTTCAAAGGAAACTTCCTTTCAGGCATTACTTGAAATCTATGATAAAGAACACTGCTGACTTACAGCCAATCATTGAGCAAGATAAAACGGGATAAAACATAAATGAATCCTCTTTAGACATGTGCTCATAAGAAATAAGTCCAAGGTTACAGGACCTTTTGTAGAATTGGTACAGAGTAGTTTGACAAAACCTCTCGACAAAACAGGATAAGCAAGCCCTGCTGACTGATGAGACGTAATTGGTCACAACGGCACGCTAGATCAGCGCGGAGAACGTAAGATCACTGCGGTGAGTGCCCCCACGCTAATTGACATCGAAGGTTCCAGAGAGGCCTAGGAAGGTAGGTGCGCCGACACCTTCACTTGGACCACAACGAAGCATATATCCACAACTTGAGAGACTGATCACAGAAGTCTAACCGCAAAACTGAAGTGCACCGAGCCGAATAACAAAATTAACCAGTGACCACACGATGAGCCCGCGAAATACACGAGTTACCACCCACGTCAAAAACACGTAACAAACTTGCCGGCAATTAACCCGGTCATAGATAATACTAGAATCTACAGCGCATTGGGCACAAAAGAAATGCAGCAAACGGCAATAAAATGCCTAAAATCGATCGGCACGTGACTTGAAAAATTTGAGCCGACAGACCTGATGCACTTAAGAAAAAACACCACTACTAAATTTAAACGACGACTTGACCGAAATATAACAATCAGAAACATTTCGCACATCATCACTTACTTCAGTAATCCTTAGTTGGCTTACGGCAAGGAACAGAAGAGGAGATACGGTATAAGTTCGTCGCACAGATGCGTGACGTGTTCACCACTGGAATCAAGGGAGAGATGAGTCACCAGTCGATTTTATAGTGCGGCGAGGGGCGATGAGAGGGAAGGTAGCCACTACAT
>Ga0058701_10006170_pt1 | contig 10072 bp, 8 predicted proteins | sample AgamicOrMae_FD_97039 | JGI IMG/M metagenome (GOLD analysis project Ga0058701, IMG submission 97039) | Agave microbial communities from Guanajuato, Mexico - Or.Ma.e | ecosystem: Host-associated > Plants > Phyllosphere > Phylloplane/Leaf | place: Guanajuato, Mexico | collected 2012-06-04 | reverse complement strand
TTTAATCCTTTTTTTTTTTTTTGTAAACCATTTCCGACTCAAATTCGTTGACCAATACAGTTTTTCAACCGATCAAGGCTAGGCTTTCAGTATTCAGCCCGCTTAAACATATGTCAGGAAGCGCGTGTAAAGTTGCCATAGGAGTAAAACCTGTCCGGTTGCATGCAGTTATACAAAGTCGTTACATCAGATTTTTTTTACAAAATAAATTTAAAAGTCCGGATTAGCTTAAAACTTGCATGATAGGCTTATTTAACTTACGTGTCCTTTACCTCACTCTGCTCGGTCACCGATGAGCCTCATGCCGCTCATTGCTCAGCAACACTCTATGGCACCAGGCTCGTCGACGGAAGATTAGTTTGTTCACTCTTAATTATTCGAAAAATTTTCATCGATTAGTATTCTGTAAAGCCCCGCCTAACGAAAATGTACAGTGACGCTCTGTCGGTACTTCCCTATAATTCCCATTATTCATAGGTGAAGCACATTGTTGAGGTGTACCTCTTGAGTGGCTCACAATCAGAGGAAAACAATAATGGCAGGCACGAAATTCGCACATGCGCACATACATATGGAGTTTGTCTTGCGCCAGTTTTTTGTTGTTTTTCTTTTCTCCACTTCCTCAAGGCACTCTTTGCGTCCTCCTCAACGGGCTCTTTACATTATTGTTTTAGATTACATGATTGTTTGTTGGCTGCACTGCGCGCGACGCGCTGCACGGCGTGAAAGTGCCAGGATGGATAAGGTGGTGCGTTATTGGAGAGATATCGAATCCGTGCGCTCTTGAAATGGGGACATTTCTCGTGCGTCATTAAAATACGATCTGCATTTTTAAAACCAGAAATTCTCTTTACAGTGCGCTCCGATGAAAGGAATGCAATGAAAGGTTCAAATGTTTAAAAGGGTGGAACGCAGAGGTGGAAAATGCAATCTTGAACACTGAGAGGAACGTTTCATAGCAATTTTGCACTGTTTTTCAAATGAGGTTAGACTCCTCCGCTTTAGGTGGAATAGAATTGTCATAGTTTGTTGCTCTCCAAGTGAGTATCTAGCACAGGCCATGTCAGTAATTCTGTCATGACATTTTCTGCACCCGCCAACTCGTTGGCCATGTTTTCTTCGGTTTCAAATGTTGCGCCGTCTCTGGGGTGCCTTGCGTCCTCGTGCGGCGCAAGCAATTCTATCTTAGGTTATTCCTCCGAATTTCGTCGATTGACTTTTGTTTCCGCCACAGTCGCCTACGCTCGTTCAATAAGTTTTGCGATGTCGGATCGCTTATCAGGACCTATGAAGATATCGATTTATGTTGAGCGCGGCGGTGACAACCATATTTGAGAACGTGTAATTTAGGCCCAACTCTTTTTTATTAAATTTCTTTTTAGGTTCGACTGACATTATAAAACGAGCTGACTAGTACAAAATGTTTACAGAACCCTGGTAACTGATAGCGAGTGAATTAACAACTACGCCGCTGAAAGGTTTTCAGCAGCTACGCCATGTCTTGGGATCCTGAGAGTCATTTTTTATGAAGACGCTCATGCTTATATTGGATAACATTGGAGGCCTTGTATGCGTTCAAGTCTGAGAAGTGTACATAACTGCAGGTCTTGCAAGCTTGAAAGTCTCAGTAATGTACCTACCTATATGCGCATTAATGTCCCAAAGATAGCGTCGCTCGGACGATTCCATGCGTTTAAGTCTTCAGGGAATACATTTTTTGGGACGCTTTCCGTGCGTTTAAGTCTCCAGGAAATACATTTTTGGGACACTTTCCGTGCGTTAAAGTCTTCAGGAAATACATTCATTAGGACGCGCTCTTAATGCGTTCAGGTCTCCAGAAAATACACTTTTTGGGACGCTTTCCGTGCGTTGAGGTCTCCAAGAAGTACACACATTTGAACGCTTTCCATGCGTCAAAGTCTCCAGGAAATACATTTATATGATGTACACTTTTCGCGCGTTGAAGTCTCCCAAACACTCAGGAGTTAAGATGTATAAGAGCATCAAATTCTCTGTGGGATTCCTGTTACACGCACGGATACTATCCCTGTTCCGAACCTCCCAAGAAAAACACACGCTCGGACCCTATAAGGGCGTAGATAATTACCGGTAATTTACGCTCTTACTTGTTAGACTCCCTCCGTTCAAGTGAACGCATTACGTATAAATCTAAATAAAGTTCATTTGCACGGTAAATAATTGTCATTCTCTTACCAATAAACATAAATTTATAACTTGCATAATTTCCTCATTGGCGCGTAAAGTGAGGGGCATAATTCGGGTCAGGTCAGGTCAGAACTCGACCTTTGACCCTTTTTTTTTTAGAAATAATCACCTCTCTTCATTTCTAACGTCTATAATATTTTTAAGCGATCCCTGTCATTTCGAATTTATTGCACTAACATCTCTGCCTAACCTCTGACATACTTCATCCATAACTTCTACGGCTCGGTCGCTACTCTACTGCAGCCCAAGAGCTGTCACTTGAAGAGTGACAGCTGTCGCAGATACTCCGCAGAGTCGCGTATTTTTTTTCCTGTTCTTGTAGCCAATACCCTGCCCGTCTTTATGTCCGGACGTGACACATGATCATCTCTTGGTGTAGAGAAGTGCGGGATGAAGTCAGGCTGTGAAGCGATTAGGTTATGTCACCGTATGGTGATGCTTGGCAACTGTCAAACGAGGTTGTAGCATCAAAATTTGTTAGTCGATATGGGATAAGTGTGCATTCTTTATACCTAAAACCTCGTGTTCAGTTAAAGTGTCTTTTTATGCGCGTGACTGCTTAATCCACCTTATGTTCAAGCTGTCCTTAAAGTATGCAATCTCTGATTAGCTATATGTCCTACCGTCTACTATTTTGATTTATGTCATGTCGCTTGTCGATGTAGCACCTGAGCGTAAAAACTACATGTTGTTACTATCTGCGTGTTAAATTATCTTCATCAAGCGTATTCATTCAGGGCGCTGTTATTTCTTGAAATCCACTTGTAAATGAACGTAAATGAATTTGGCTCTTGTTTTAAATTACCTAAATCTTCTAGGCATCAAGATTTAAGTGACAAACTTTCTTACTCAAACCCATCTTAAAAGTAATCTCGCTCCTTTTATCCTTTGATTTATAGCTCAAGCTGAGGTGGAAAATGCCCTGAATTGATGTGCTTCCTTCATCTAGCTTGAAGTTTCTCAACTAAATTTAATCATCGAGGAAATCAGTATTACGCACGTAATGTTCATCTCTTTCTACCCGTGAGCCGTGAGGCCTATCCAAAACATGCGTTTTAGAATAAATCATTTTCCCTCCGATAAATATCTTCTATTTTTTGGTTACCTTACCTAAACAATCTTCTTGATTCGATAAAGGCACGTTTAGAATGTTCAGTTAACGATCTCTACGGATTAGTGCATAGTTGAGGCCTAAAGTTTTTTAATCTGTGCTAAAGTTTTCTAACCCAACATTTCCCATCCTAAGCGTGCGTATCTTTTGTAACCTCACCTCTCAAACCTCTCCAAATCTTACTTTTCATCACTACCAAACTTCTGGACCGAGTATGAAATCATCGCGAACATAGCTTTTCTTCATAGAACTTCGAACTGTCTAAGCCAAAACTCCCCTAATCTATATTACAATTCGATTCCATAGTTTAACGAGACCAAGTGACCACCAAAGACCGGCAACTCGGGTGGATGGGGGAAGGGTCAATGTTCGGAACAACTCTATGGTGCGTGTGCCGCAAGTCGATCCCATATTCTAAGCAAAATCCGTGCAGTGTTTCCGAGCGCTCCAATCCATCTTCTGAAATCGCCATCACACCCTGAACTTTCGTCAATCACAACGCTTTCAGTCAAGCAAATAGCCTCACCTAATGTAATGTAAGTTGATCTACTTTAACGTAACCTAACGCAGCTAAATTTATATAAACGTGTCCTGATGTATCTTAATGTAGCCGGGCATAACGTTAACAAAGGGTGGTTACACCTGAGAACTCGAAGCGGCGCCGCAGAGAGCATGCAGTCAAATGGAGTGATGCGCCACTATGTGCGCTACCCTACACAATGTTGCGAAATATTCTGTTAAGTCGCAAAGTGTCCTCGTGTGTATTAACCCAAATCCGACCCGTAAAAACCTATTTGAGGCCATTAAAAAAAAACAAACAAAAAAACTGACCAAACCATATTCTGCATAACCTATTATCCTAAACCAATTTTGTGATCGCCAAAATCGTTACCGAATAGAAAACGTAACCTCTGACCTAACCACCCAACTTAACGTAAAATAAGAATGGTTAATGGTGTTTTATTAATTAATCGCGAAATCTAGGTAACCTCTTATTCTCAATTTTCAGCTATGCTATTTTGCTGACAGGAAGACTTTACGATTTTAGTTACGATTTTAGGACAGGGTGGAGCGTTGAGTACTTTAGGAATTCGTAGGAATATTGGATGACCTGGGTTAATCTCGCCAAAGTTCTCGGTTTCTTATGACGACATTATTTATCCTAATTACCGAATTGGCGGTCTCGCTTGACGCCCCAATCCATCCCTAACAATGTCATTAACTATAACCAATTTAATGGAGCCGAAACTTTTAAATAAAATCTTACTTCCTCTGGTGACTCTTTATCTTAACACGCATAACCTAAGCTACGCTACCCTTGATTAGCCCTCCGTTGGAAAACATCCTTATTCCCAATCTCGATGATGTTGGCCAATGTCAAGTTGTCAATGTCTATCACGGTTGTGATAGATATCAAGCTTGTGAGAACCAGTTTATCCCGCTGACTTTTATGTAATCCGTGCTAACGGATTTGCTACCTTCTTCATTTCCTCTCAACGCGCCGCGCGTTTTTGACTTCTGTCCCGAAGTTCATGTCTTTGTCTAACCTCTTCCGACTTGTGGGAGCCCGTATAATATGTCATAGCTACCAGGGGAAAGTCGATTGTATATGCCTTAGCACGAAGCTCCAGAGATCTTCCATAGGATCGCGCCAAGACATATGCCCACTGAGGTAAGGAAAAATACACCGATCTTTGGCCTAACGAAAAATATCCAGTACAAACCTAACAGGCTCATGACTCACAATTAAGAAAAATGTTATTGCGGTCGTCGGTATGTGACTGGAGTTTGAATGGCTGCCGATTGAGAATTTATCAATGTCTGATTTAAGTGAGGTTGTTCAAGTCAAGAATGATTACATTGGTGTCAAAGCAATTATGCTGATGTTTTTGGTCAACAGCGTTGCTGAAAGAGATACCGAAACAGCTGAGAGATGTTTTGACATTGTAGGAAATGGACTTCAAACAATCCATGGTTGCCGAAGAGACCTATTCAAAACCTGGGTTCAAAAAATAAACCCTCTCATTGGAAGTGCCATACCTGTTTTCGATATTAATGTAAAACAGGCATGGCGCGTATTTTTATTTGTTTTTAAGATGAACTAATCATTAGCCAAATCATATTGAATGGGACTCGACAACAAAATCTCCAGCGGTACGGCAGTACATCATTTTAGTTCAAAACTTTCCCAGAATACGTAAAGTTTACTTGTTCAAAGTGCCCATACAGGTACAGAATAACCAAATTGAGATTTATTTTCGTCAGTCCTATGATTTATAACGGCCATGATCAAAAGTCTTGTCACCCTCATTATCTGACTTGTGAATGGTCAATTTAAAAGGTGACAAGACTTCGGATCTGAATTGTACAGACTTCTCACTTTCTTCGGCTGTAAGACTGATGTTCTCTTCTGTTTCGGGAAAAGAACTGGTAACTTAACGGGCCCCTGAAGTGCTACTTTGTGCATCTTACAAGAGTAGGGAAGCTGTTTTCCTGCGACCCATGCGATGGAAAAAAGTAAAAGTGTTTAGGAAGCGATACTCCTCGTAAGCAGCTGACTATGGCTCTGCCTAGTGAAAGAGAGTATCGCTGAAGCGGACATATACTCTATAAAGTTTCTTTAAACTTTTTCTTTCCTTTCTCTTCATTTTTTTAAAATTATTGTTACGCGTTAATTCTGTCTGTGTGCTCCAGCAAACTACCGTGGAATGTTTGAATTGAAGAAAACAAAAAAAAGTATGAAATCAACATCCTCTCTCGCGAGAAATAGATAACGATCAAGCTATATTTATATAATTCATAATATATATGATTTGTCAATTGTAGCCTAAAAAGACCGGTAAATGCAGTAAATAAAACTATAGAAGATATTTTCTAATGTTTTGTTGTGGAGACATACCTACCTGTTTAAGACGGGTAAGTAGCGGTCAACTAACAAAAAGAATTTTCTTCCTCTCAATGACATTCATTCGTTACTTCCCTATAGTACATAAATATTTGCATTTATATCAGCAGAGTTACTTTGATCCTTATATTAGAACATATCTTGTACTTACTTACGTAATTACTGTACTTAGGGATCTAAAGTAGAGAGAGCCGTTTAGAGATCGTGGTGTGCATGTAAACAAACCAAATACAAATCAATTTTTGATCTCCGAACCAAAGCAGTGGCCAAAATTATGCCACAAACGAAGTCTCAAAAATGGGCAAGCTTCTTGTAATTTCCTTTGGGTATTCCTTCTACAAAAACTCCCGATTTTGACAGAAACCTCGATTTGAAAATTGGAGGTGAGCAGCGCAGACAACATCGGGACAACAAACTGTAGGAGGTCGTCGTCTGCTGCTCACCTTGGAGTTTCAAATCGAGATTTCTGTTAAATTCAAAATGTTTTATTGAAATGTGACCCAAAAATAATTACAGGAGGATTCCACAATTGTTCGGTCTGCCTTCATTGGGTGATTTCGTAGCTTCTTTAGCTTGAAAATCAAAATTTCTTTTGTGCCCGGTTTGTTTACATGCACACCACGCTCTCTAAATGGCTCTCTACTTTAGATCTACATTAGCAACGAATTCTCAGATATCGACGAATTTTCGCCCGTCCATGCGCTTATTGAATCAATGAAAATTTACTAAAAAGGGTGACATTTCTCCTTTTTTTATTTTAAAAAGCCGTCAATTTGAGGCTTTTATTGTCAAGATGGTTGTTTAGGTACCCCGTTAAAGATAGTAATTAAAAATTCTGTGTGTTGTTCCGTCTTTCTAAAGCATATCCCTCCTTTACGGGTAACAGCTAATGTTCAAATAACATCTTACGTGGTATTTTCGTTGTTGATTAGTGGAAGACCATCACATTCGCTTGTTTCACTCCTTTCCATATCTGCTCCAGTATTGTTGAACGTGCCCGTTATTTCGATAAGGATAAACCTAATTATAGATTTCATCGCGTACAATCCAATACTACAATCTTTGTTGAGGAAGTTGGTCAAACAGTCGAGTTTAAGACAAAAGGCTGGAAAGATAATAAATATGCACAAATTAATGACCTCCATCGATCCCCAGCAAATAATCATACCCTCACCGAACTGATTTTGACACCGCACAGAGCTTCAAAATAACGTTTTTTTTTTAGTCGAAATACATGCATTTAAATGGTACCTTCGGAACCATCTAGAGTCGAAATATGGGCGGTGAGGGTACATTTAAAAAATGGAAATCGGAACACCATGCTAAATTTTACGTCCGGTGAGTTTTTCAAGTCCCATTCTTTGATTGTATTATTTTCCATTAGCATACATTGTATAAAATAGACCATTTGATCAAACATCCTTAAGGCTGGAATCTTCACCTTGGCCATCTGTTCATTACACCAAGACGATAAACGACTTACAACCACGTTACAAATTAGGGTAAGTTGGATAAGGTTGTGCCCTATCCCTCGCTTTGCTTGGAAATACGTCGTACTTTGCCTCGCTACCCCTCTGCGTGGTTGTCGCCAAGCTTGAAGTATGCGGCATCGGGCTACGCGATCGTAAGGTTGATTTACGTGCATGACGTTTGCAGGTTATGTTACGTACCTTACTCCTCGACTCGCTTGGCTTTTCGACGAAAGCTGTAACCCGAGAAAAGGAAAAGTACGCCTGTCAAAGTAAGAGTGCAAAGGCTTCTTTTCACATTTTCTCCCTTTTTGTTTACAATGCACTTCTTGATAAGGTTATTTGAATCTTCGATTTGATTGCATAAGGATGCAGCTGTCGCGGAAAGCTCTTAGTAGCTTGCGTGCCGCATATCTTTCGTAGAGCACTTCAAAAGAAATGTAAGATGTCACGTCCGTTACGCAAACTTCTTGTACACACCCGTCTAGCCCTTTATTGACTGTGAATGCCTATCAATTCTACGCTGGTTTTTTAGAATAAATCTTCCTCTAGCGTAGGTTTCACTGAATTGCATGCGAAAGTCGATTACTTTTTATTATTCTAAGCTAAAGCAGCATTAAATGAACTGCCACGATTATTCATGAAATAATTTTAGTTACAAGTGCAATGAAAGACTGCAGGCCTGCAGGGATTCGAATCCTCTTTGGCAATCTATCACTGTTAGTGAAATGTTTATAATATATGTACCTTTTTATGCGTGCGATTCCGGTTATTACGCATACATATATTTTGGCCCAGCAATATCATTGTGTTTTAGTGAATCCCGATAATCCATTGTCGATAGAGTTCATTACGTGCTGCTTAGGACCAACTCCCGATAACGTAAGTCCTTCCTTCATTGTGCGAGTACTTAAAGAACATATTACAGTTGGTTGTTGTGCTTAGATCACATGGTCTTACTGGAAAATTATTGCAGCGTATACTGTCACAGTCTTAATATGTCGTCCTTGCCGTCTGTTGTAAAACTCTGCAGCAACAACTGCGAGTTGCTCTTATCTTACCTCAGCAATATATTCGTAGAAACACTTTTTGTTCTGAATCTGCCGAGAGGTCTGGTCTGACACATTTGGGAGGCACAGTATTCTTGAAAGTAACAGTATGATGTACCAACCTGATTGGAAGCTTGTGGTGTTTAAATTATGATAACTTGTTTACAAAAACGTCAACGTATATTTAGTTTACACATATGTACATGCAACGAACACAACAAAAACAATGATGTCATAAATACAAAATGGCGACGGAGCAGGTCGTCTTCCTGAGATGAACTTCCTCTTTGGCACTTGATCGGACAGCGGACCTCACCTCAGACCCTCTTTCCAGGAGGAACTATGATCAGGTCCTGATAAAACGGGGCTCGATGAAAAGGACGCACGTTTTCAGTACGGTCCTCCACTAGCATACGAGCCATCTCCGTTGTCTCCGCCGCCCCCAAGGCTGTAACTGCTGCCGCCGCCACTTACGCTGTAACTGCTTCCACCTGACGAACTCGAACTTCCGCTGAATCCACTTCCGCCTGATCCGCTTCCACCAGCGTATCCTCCAGATGCACCACCGTCCTTCTGTGTTTTGTACCGAATGAAGTAAACCTCTGGTTTTGATGGAGTCGTGGGACTGGGAGGGTTGACTTGGATCTGAGCTTGCTCGTCAGGACGCTTCACTAGAACGTAGATGAGGGTCTTCTCCTCGTCTTGTTGAGGGAGTTGGACTTGGGCTGGAGCCTGGGCTGCTGGTGACGGAGCCTTGATGAAGACTATCTTGTAGTGCTTGCGAGGTTGAGACGGGACAGTGTGCTGTCGTGGAGCCTGGTTAGATGGTTCGTCTGGTGCCACGTGCACGTAGATGTGCTTCTGGACTTGCGATCCCTGCGGGAAAAAAGATGAAACTTAGTTACCCGATCTCTTAAATGGTGTTATGAGTAGTGATTATTGTTCCTAGTTAATTTGAAGACGGGAGTTTTTGGAGGAGAGATCCACATGTGAGATGAAGCATTCAAGATGTGAAGCTGTTCTATGATAACTTGGTGGTGTTTGACTTCTAACAGTGGCCTAAAGCTTATAGTAAAGTGGTGTGGTCAACTGCGGTGCATTTCCTGTGTTGAGTGTTGAGAAAGTAGCAGCCAAAACCGCAAGTGTGGCTATACCGGCACTTAGGACTAACACAATGAAGGTGGAGGGTCTTTCGAGCTGCTGTGTATAGTTTGCGGTTAGTGGACAGTGACTACTAAAAGCTAGTTTGCTGTATCTATTAACAGTTTACCTGTGAGTAACCTCCGCCTCCGAAAGAGGAGCTGCCGACGAA
>Ga0058701_10006169_pt1 | contig 10073 bp, 6 predicted proteins | sample AgamicOrMae_FD_97039 | JGI IMG/M metagenome (GOLD analysis project Ga0058701, IMG submission 97039) | Agave microbial communities from Guanajuato, Mexico - Or.Ma.e | ecosystem: Host-associated > Plants > Phyllosphere > Phylloplane/Leaf | place: Guanajuato, Mexico | collected 2012-06-04 | reverse complement strand
GGAATACAGTAATAGGTTTGACTTTAAGGTCCTACGACTATCAGCTCGCTTTAGCGACGAAAAGTGGAACACAAGTAGAAAATGCAACCTTAAAAAAATATAAAGTGAAATAGTAAATAGGCCTATGTTCTGCGTAATAATAGCAGGCCGGTTTTGCAATGGATTGACCTCGCTTGAACGGCTCCAGGGCCATAGAATCATAATTATTAACTACCCACCTGGCGAAAATGATTTCATCCCCCTTTTGGACCACCGCACCGTCCGGCCGACCAGCACACACTCTTCCGTGGCCATTTTAGCAGGCACCCTTGTCCGACCTCGTTCGACCTCGTCCGACCTGCAAATGACAGCCTTTTAAAGGACCGCTTCGGCTCAATTCGCCAAGGCTATGACTCCATCTCACAAGTTTGTAAACGTCAACAGACCAAATCACAGCCAAGTAGATTCTCCTTGATTTTGGCCACAAACAAAGGCACCGTCTATTAAAATCTCGGCAGGCAACCACTGTTTTCAGGCACCTCCAGGTCGTCTTTGGGGCTCCTGTAATTTATTATGTTTCTGCTAATTAACGCACGTTTGAAAACTCCCTATAACTGGTCGATCAAAAAGTGTGATTTGCCTGAGTAATTTATCAACTGAGCGCAACTTATTCTTAGGATTGTTCTTTAAATTAGACGTTTCGCTCTAGTATTAGCAATTAGGATACTCTCTGCTCCCTCTCCGCGAGTACCTGCATCACGTCTGGCTTGACGCCACTTTGGGGTACTGCATCTCAAGTGACAAAGAATGATTACGTATGGTATGATCAATAAGTCGAAAGCAGATTTCAGAATACTGAAATGCCTGAGCAATAATGTCGCAAAGCGACAATAAGCTTCCCACGTGAAGCCATTTTTCATTCTGATTAGCCCAGTTAAAACAAAACGCTTAGTCTTTCAAAGTCTCGGGTTGGAGGGCGTGGGCGATCTCAAAATAGAATCTACACCATTTTTCATTGCACCCCGATTTAGTCAAGAGTTCTTGGAGGGGTTCTGAGAAGTCACGAGTTGTGCGGTTGATTTCCATGACGGCACTCATTTCACATAACCCGCGGTAAATTTCAAATCATCGTCTAAAACGGAAAAAAATAACAGCTCGGATTAATTCTCACAAAAAAGAGTTTGGCTTCCCAAGAGTGAACAATTTTTGGGATGCATTTGATAGCGCCAAAAACCGCAAGCGCCAATCCGTAACCGCCAATAAGGAGAAAAGTCACAAACGCCAAAGTTTGTAACCGCCAAATGATAGGTAGGCCTATCATTATGTAGGTTAGGTTAGTATAGCGGTTACGAACTTTGGCATTTGCGACTTTTGTCCTTTGGCGATAACAAATTGGCGCTTGCGGCGTTGTCGCTTGTGGTTTTTGGCGCTGACAGCTACCCACAATTTTCACTTCCCGTTTGATTTTCCCGCGGAAATTCGCCTCACCAAACCCGCGGCATCTTCACTTCCCCCACCACCTGCTGCAGACTCGTTTTCTCCTTCCCCGTTCCTCGTCACTCCGCTCATAACTGGCTAAACACTTCAGGACTAACAAACGCAGAACTTTGCCGACTCAAATATTTTTAGGCGGCATAATGTAAATCTAGACTCCTCTCACACACAAGGGGTTTAAATGCTTATCCTTTAATCGGGCTCTGCCTTCGGGCGTGCACACGTTAATTAAAAACACACATCCCATAAAAATCACATGCACGCCGTTTAATTTCGGCACATCAACCCCGAAGACATCGAACCGAGATAAATTGCTCCCAACTTTTCACTACATTCAGCCGTCCTTATAATTATTTTTATTAAACGCCCTTCTTTCGGGGAAAGTTTACACGTTTTCCGGAAAATCTTGTCGGTTTAAAGTTGAGATGAATGGTCTTAAATGGCTGGCGCTGTTTGACTTCGGTCGACGAAAAAGTTTTGAGCGAGCGATTAGCACGACTTAAGAGAAGCCCCCGAACAGATCACTGGTCTGATACATAAATGAGCTCCTGTTTCAATACGAGGCCTCGCTATAATCGGCAGCTTATTGCTGCGAACAGTAAATTTTAAAACTAAGAGCCTTTTCTAACCTTAAAAGCCAATCTGAGTGAAGTGAGACACAAGTCAGTTAATTTGAACTTGCCGAGCGGAGCGGCAAGGATTCAACGTCTTGGCGCCTTAGGGTAGGAAATGTGACCTTGAAATTTGCAGTAGATCTGCTTATCTTATGGAGGCAACGTACCGAAAACACGCTGAGGGGAAGCATTATTCACAAACCCTCACAAGGTTTCTCGGAAAATATCAAGGGCAAAAGTGACGCGATTGTTAAAGGGATCTTGCGTCGAGGATAACATTTGTTTTCATAACACCCTGACTCTGCTTGAAAGTAAGTATTAACAATATTAACCCCATTTCAGGTTAGAAAAGTTAACACTGTCAGCAGTAACTTTCCTTCAAGGAAGCTTAATTGAAACAAAACCTAGTGGATATGTACTGTACGATGTCTCGATTGATCCGAGTCAAAACGAGGACATCAGGATAATAATGTACAAGGGACCACAAAAGTCATGACCCCTGCTTCCGTGTATTCCTTATGGAAGCAGGGGTCATCACTTTTGTGGCCCACTGTACACGAAGGGAGAGCACAACTACGTGCATTTTGAGGAAAACGAACCGATTTCACAAGAGCGATTCATGAAACTAAACTTTTTCGACAGACGATACGCGGTATTTTAATGCGTTTTGAGACTTCATGTAAAAATGGAAAGGTGAAGAGAGCAAAACGATCAATTTCCATTAAACGACAGAGCCTTAAAGAAAACAGGAGCATGGCTCCCTTGATCCATGTATTTTACATGCAAAGTGGTAAATTTGAGAAGCATCTTTCGCTTAACGAACAAATCGATGTCTCTGTGAACAACAGCGACTCTCCGACAAAACTGACGCGGAAATAATGGCCACTGTCTACAAACAGAGCACCAACTCACAAGAAGAAAACACTATATTATTCTGAGTCAACTAAAAATTGCTTTCAAATAAAGTTCCCTTTTTAATATTTTTTATTTACTTTTAATTATTTTTTTGCCGGGCAGGTATTTCGAAGTACTGGTGAGAGTTAATGTTATAAAGACAGTCTCATCTACAGGTACTTGTACACTGAAATTTAATAAAAACAGAGAAGAAAACACGAGAATTGAAAAATTTCAACATGAAAATCTGCAGAAGTAATCTCTCGAGGGTTCATAAGACGAAGATACATCCAACTTTTTAGGACTTTCTTTTCACTGTTATACGCTTCCTTGGGCTTCGCAAGGTTATCTGATGAAAAGATTTAAACTATATTTCTTTCATAGAATGAGAAGGCCAAGGCTGGTGCGTTGGAGCTCAGTTCCTGCACGTTAGTGCCTCAAGCTGAGCAGTAAGTTTCAGGCAAAGCGCTGTTGCGGCAACCGATTTACCCAATGGCCAGGTTAAGCTAGGTGATTCGCACACACTGATCTTCTCATGGGCGCAACATTAAACAATCGAAATTTCGCAGTAAAAACTAACCCCTGGTTTAGGCAGTCTCACACCTGTTGTAGGTATGAAGGTGAAACAGGGGGAGAGCGAAGTTTTTTCTTTTTTCTTTTTTTTTAAATATAGAAACATCAACAACCATATCAATAAAAACGGCTCGTGAAGAGCTTTCCATTGATATGGTGGTTCACAAGGGTATCTCTAAAAAAAAATAACCTAATTAAGCTCTTCTCCTGTTTCACCTTCATACCTAAAAAAGAGATTAGTTTTTACTGTGTTGTTTCGACTCGGAAACGGTTTGAAAAGAGTCAAAATAAATATTTATAAAGAAAAATGCTGTGAGTGGCGAAGAAGCTATCAATAACTACCCATTAAGTAACCGCTGCCCGGTAATAGCTTGTGATCGCCTAGGACAAAAAATTAATCGCCCTCATAAGATTACTGCACCCCGAGGGAGAATAAATATACTTCAAAAATTGAAGTTTAAATTCTGTCCGAAGCATGCTTTTGGGCCACCGCACGGATCGGGGCGGGAAATTTAAAGTGACACGAGAGGATGCCGTGAGCAGACTAATATCAGCGGGACAGCGTCGTGTCTCAAAGTTTTCTAATACGGCGCCACGCCGCCAAAGTCGGTGGCCGGCGGCGACGAGGGGAGGCGCCAGCAGGGGGGCGGGGGGGGACTAGTTCTGCGGGACGCCATGGCAAGACCAGCTGCGGGATGTGTGAAAATATTTCCGCGAGAAGTGTTTGCAAGCCCGATTGATTTCAAACTTTTGCAATTCGTCCGGCTGCATCTCCCTAACTCCAGATGTTCGCCCAAGAAATACGACCTCGGCCAAAACTTAAAAACAAAACACTTTTTTTCTCCGACGCGGAAGACACATGCGGTATTTTGAAACTTTTTGGCCGCTCGGGGCCTTCTCTAAGCTACGTAAACTCAGAGCAAAAGTCAGTTTTGGGGGAGTTAAAAATGGTGCATAAATGGATTTTACATTAATTTTCAAGTTAGAATAGAATTATGTAAGGAATTGAGGCGACAAAAACGTGAGTATACGGGTAGCTGTCAAAAGCGCCAATCCGTAACCGTCAAACGAGAAAAGTCGCAAATGTCAAAGGTCTTAACCGCAATACTAACCTTACCTAACCTAACTTAACCTAACCTTACTTGACCTAACCTAACCTATACGAACTTAGGCGTTTGCGACTTTTCTCGTTTGGCGGTTACGGACTGGCGCTTGCGGCGTTGGCGCTTGTGGTTTTTGGCGCTATCGAATGCCCCCCGAGTATACAACACACGTTGGGTTATGTAAACTTATGTTTGCTTTCGTGCGTTTTGCCTTCACGCATCGTTCAGCAATGAAAGGTGGCACACAAGAGGTGGAGAATTCAGCCCATCAAAATTACCGTCAAAGCTACTTTACACATTACTTGGCGATGAAAAATGTCGATTAAAACGGAACAGTACACGAAGACAAAAGGCTTGCTTTTGATGTAAATGTCGAGAAAACTGCAGCCTGTACACAGATTTTTTTTGGCATAAAACCATCAAATTTGGCGCTTTGAATGGGCGTACAGGCTGACGTTGTTTGATCACGGATGGCCACCCTTGCGATAGGCGGACGGGTTGGTCGGGACGGGTTGGTCGGGACGGGTCGGAGCGGGAAGGTCTGTATTGCCTCTGATACGCCCTATGTGCTTCTGACATCTAATGCCAATCACAAAACAGGCCGGATTCACTCAAAGAATTTTCGAGGGCAATCGTCTTTCATTTGCCAAATTAAGTTCACCGGCCCAATCACACACTCATTGTTTATACGTCACACAAAAAAAATACCCAGAGCTCCACTTTTTTTAACTACCGGTATACTGCTTGTGGTGCTTCCCTAATTGAATAATCTGGCAAAAGATTTAATTTTTCGCTAAAAAGAAATATTTAAGAACTTAATTTTTCGATGCAATCGACGAATATTTTTTTGTTCGAATCGAACCAAAAATGACCATGGGAAACAGTAACCATGAACTCTTTCAAATCCACCCACCATTTATGCCTTGTGCAAATGCGATTTCCTTGATGTTTATTTGTTTTTTAAGACTGCTCCTTAGTAGAAAAAGACTACTTTAAAACTTGAGTACGTCAAAAAGCCTGTTGAAAGGTTTGAACTTCGAATTGAAACGCAGCTCTTGCGCGGGTGGAAAATTAAGTTAGAGCTTAGCAGATCTTTCAACGAATACCTCCCTTCGTTTTGCCTCAAGGGTAATTTACGTTCCGCAACTATGCTTGACAAAAGGTTTCAAAGAAAAGGCCCGTTAACCACAGACTACTCCCAACTAACGGTTACATTTACAGGCCAGATGATTATTTAATAGGGCAATAATTAGTGAAATGCGGGCAGGTGTGAAGGGACTTAATTCGCGCACCAAGATTACAGCGAAAAAAAGAACATTTTCGGGCTCAACTGAAAATTTGACCCTGAGCTACGTCGGTCACTGTGCTGCTATTAGCTTTAATACGGACTTCAATAGCACTCGAACACGCACCTATGCTTACTATGCAGAGAGTGAAATTGAAATACACGAAAATCGGACTACCGAGCGGTAAACACAGAGTACAATCGAGGTCAAAAATCCAACGTCCCTCATCAAAACAGTGACTTCAAGATTATTGATATTTCAGACCTCCGAAAAAAAGGGATCAGTAAATAAATGCTTCCATATTTCTCTAATAATAAAACAGGTCCACTGTGTGGTAAGGTGCTTTTCTTGAGGTCTCTTAGGTGAGTTGCGCTTTACTAATTAGGCCTATTAACCTATAAGAGCCCAAAGTATTTGGAGTGAAATTTAGCTTAGGAAAAATTGGGATTTTTTTCCCACTAAAATACGCAATTTTGAGCTTCGGGAAATGCCTAAATTATTAAATTTTAGGCTTCCAGAGAGGTGATATTTCTTAAAACTTGACGATACCGAACGGAAAAGATCCTCAAAAATATTTTTTGTTTGCGAACGGCATCGCAAGGCGGTAGTGGGTTAAAATAACTGATTTACAGTGAGCGTTCATGTAGGCTACCGCACACGTGATCACCGCAGTTGAAGAAAATTTATTATCTTTAAAATTGAAAACTGTTGAATTTAAGTTAAGACAAATTTTAATTTTAAGAAAAAATGAAAGGGGCACTTTGTAGTTCATGTAGGCTACCGCACACGTGATCACCGCAGTTGAAGAAAATTTATTATCTTTGAAATTGAAAACTGTTGAATTTAAGTTTTAAGACAAATTTTAATTTTAAGAAAAAATGAAAGGGACACTTTGTGAAATTTTAAGCATAACCTTACCAACATGGTGTGCAAACTTTTTTAATTTTTCAGGATAAAAAATGTATTAAAAGATGCAAGTACGACTTTAAAAACTGAAAAAGTTATTGGTCAAAATATTTTGTTCGTTTCTCATATTTGAAAGCCTGGTCCGTACGTTATACTTGACGTCAGTAACTTCAATGTAAAAAAGCCACTAAAATATATGATCCGAAATTTAAAAAAAATCAACGATTACAAAATAGCAGGAAAAATAATATAAATGTAATTACGATCAAGTATCACGGAAATTTTCTACTGCTAAAAACAACCCTTAAGTGTTTGCTGCATAGATTAAAAACGGGAGATTCCTTTTACCTTGTTAGTCGGCCCTTTAGCCGGAGATCCGCAAAGAATCTGTTCCCTTGCCTGTTTACACGGAATATGGAAAAATAAACCCCTTTAAAAACGAGGCCACTGAGTAAGCGAAATATGAACGACCAGGACACGTCCTTTAAGCTCGGCTTCACGTGAATTTAATACGGTTCACCGCCAAAAATGGCCTCTTCTTTCCCCAAATTGATCAACAACCTCAGGAAAAGGGTTTCTGTTCTTCACTACGACGGCGAATTAAAACATTGAGAAGATAAGCGGGTGCTATGTTACTATTGTATCAAGATAAGCACTCGTTAAAATTTTACTTAACACCGCTGCGGATGCATTTTACATGGAAGAATATTGACTCCTTTCCCCTAGAAAAATTTCTGCACGTACCGAAAAGAAACACATTTTTTCAACATATTTTTTTTTTTTGCATAATGAGGCTAGCAGGCAAAAACCAACCCGGTTTTGGTAAATAATTAATCCTCAAAAATATTTTAAAAAATCACTCTGCAACTGTTTGTATAGTACGTAGTGCAACAGTATGCAGACTTACTTAATTTCGTCGATTTAGCTCAGTTGGTAAGGCACATGCTCAACGTACGAACGGACGCGAGTTCGAATCACCCGAATTCAACATGTTTTTTCTCACCTTCCGAGGGCGTTTTCGACGCAAAAGCCATGAGCAAACACAAAGGTAAACACGTTGATAATCCTGGCAATCACCTGCAACAAGGAAACATGCCCGCAAATAAGCAAAGCTCAATTTTATCCACACGCTCTCGGCCTTATTGGTCGAACTCTTTTTAGATTTTCGAGGTACTTAATAATCACCGCAAGAGCCGTCATAGGCTGATGAGCGCCCACCCCTTAACAATGCCACTTTATCCCACGCCCCCGCAACCCCCCCCCCTCCCTCGTTTGGCGTCTGAATGTTGGCGCCCGGCGCCTCTAATCAGGAACCAAATACCCGCGACCTTAGAATGCCCTTTGTGGCCAACCCCCCCCCTCTTCCGCATTATCCAACAATGGTATTCGAATTTCTCATCCCACCTAAGTTTGCGCCCAACATAAATGACAAACACGCGATGGTACAATTGCAATCAATTACGGTGCACATTGGTAAATTTACGAGAGAAAATCGTTTTACAGCAAATAGAAATGTTCACGATTAACACCTTACGTAATGATACGGCAAACAAAAAAAAGGGATTAAAAAAAAGGGCCATTTTTTTCTCCAGTTCATTGAAATGTCTTTGAGACCAACATGCGAAATAGGATGCAGTGATATTTCCTCGAGCAAACAATGTTCTTTCCTGAGACATGTTTTCAGGAGGACAGAAACCTCTGCATTTGCTTGTTAATAAAAGGTCTAACGCACCAATAAATTTTCATTCTATCATCAGTTCTGATAAATTTTAACATATATATTATTACAACGAGTCATCGAAAACAAGGTACGTCAACGGGTTGAGATTCGGCGAAGCCCATTATTTAGGAAACCTTCGTGCTCAGCGGCGGCGACTTAAAAATGGGGACTTAAGATTGTAAAATAGCTTATCAAAGGCGCAAATTTTAGCAAGAGACTTTCGGCCAACGCGGCGCGGAACTGATAAAAAGTACCTTGAAAATTTAGAAGGCATACATCTTAAATTGATATCAGTATTATGCATCAACACGAACCTCAATTTCAGGGAGAGAAGATTGTAATACTTTCAGGGCACACAGACAACTTCTATCTTTTATTGATACCTGCTCCTTTCATGCGCTCCGCGCTACTTTGCGACGTCTAAAAGAAAGAAGTATTCTAAAAAAAATGGCTGATTTTGTAATTGTATAAACTGTGAATTTTAAGGTTTGAATTTTTCCGTGAGTTCCAGCTTTCGACATTACGCAGGGCGGAGACAGGCACACACCTACACCACCCCAAGTAAACCTAACCTGACTTAACCAAAGAGATTGCATGCCGTTAATCACCTTGATATAATGAATGGCTGAATCAGGGTGGAAAAGGAAATTCCAACCACTGCAACAAAAGGACTTTTGTCGTGGCAACGAAAATTGCGTCACTCAACAACACCGGTTTTTTGAATTAACGGGATATTTAACGCCTTGTGTATCAGGCAAATACAAATGACAATCAAGGAGAACGCCCGTAAAATGAATGCAAAATAGAAGCCAGCAACGTCCAGAAAAAAAAAGCACTACCCGAAGTGTTGCAAGTGCCAATCAAGACACGAACAAGGCGTCATTTTGACATTCGGTGTGTGTAATTATGTGATCGGCAGGCGTTTCTTGCGAGTGATAGATAAGGGAACTCCGATAAATTAGACGCATTTGCATATATTCTAGTGAATCCTGGTGGAACTTGTCTAGGACCAATACGGCGGATTTGCATAATCCGAGCGAATGGCGTAGGTCGAACGGTCATCTCTGGATTGAAAGGCGATTTCCACAAACTCGGCGCGATTCCAAATTAATTTCGTGAACAATCATATTAGTGATTCGCCACGAAATGGGCACCCCACAGCGCAAACCCACTTCCCGTTTCCCATAAAGATCTTTCGCTGCCAAAATTATTGGCATCCAGATCCAAATGCTTCGCCCCCGGACTTACTTCACTCCGGACGAACTACCTTTAAAAAAGTTCTGTACATAGCACGTTCGAAGCACTCTTAATTTTAATAGGGAAAAAACCTCTTTCATTACTTACGAATATTTGAAATCAAAACAGATGATCCGATAAAAAATTGACTCGATCAACAACTACTTGAATATTACTAATATTTACAATTAATACATATTTCCAATCAGTATTTACTATACCGGAGAAGGTCAATACTTACTATTCCACTTTTCATCCTAATAAAATG
>Ga0058701_10006168_pt1 | contig 10073 bp, 7 predicted proteins | sample AgamicOrMae_FD_97039 | JGI IMG/M metagenome (GOLD analysis project Ga0058701, IMG submission 97039) | Agave microbial communities from Guanajuato, Mexico - Or.Ma.e | ecosystem: Host-associated > Plants > Phyllosphere > Phylloplane/Leaf | place: Guanajuato, Mexico | collected 2012-06-04 | reverse complement strand
GCGATAACGAGCGTCATCTAGCGTGAGGCCTGACCTCTGGGAAAAGTATATAGCTGGCGATACCCCGACGATTTGGATAGGCAACCCAAACCACACGGCTGTATTTCAGACTCACCCGGTACATGGGGTTGCGAGGGGAAGATGAACGAAATTGATCTTTTATATGACCCCTTATTCCGGCACGTGGCGGGGGATAAATCCTAAAAGTAAGAACTAAGGTCGCCCGCAAAAATTTGACACGCAGTGAGTCAGCCCAGCCACGGATATTATATACTTCACGTCCAACCTTTCCTCTCCCACCGCAAATAATAGCTCAAATGCTGACAGCTTGGGATAAATATAGTTTACAGGAGATATTGCCTTTTCCAGGAACATTACACGTTTACGACGGTTAACGTTCTCGTTTTCCTGGAAACCAGACTTTCCTTTTTTAAAGCCCTCATATTTTTTGAGTGCAAAGAAATCTGGTTTCGAAAGAGCTCTTGTGTAAATTTATGATGTTTCTCAAAATCGATTCTAAAAAAATTCACTGCAACTTTGAAGGAACAGTTGAGGAAACTATGAAGGTGGTCAATTATTGCTTCTTTAAAAATATTCTAGTTTCGATATGATGAGAAAAACATTCTATGAAAAATGATTTTTTTCGTAACTTTTAGTGGGTAATTTCCCGTAATTTTAAGTGGGAGAAAAAGCTTGGGTTAGTTGAGAATACGTTAGGTTTGATGAGGTTAGGTTAGATGACGTTTGGTGAGGATAACTTACATTTGGATTACTCAGGCTAAGGATAGGCAAGAATAGGTTAGATTAGATGAAGCTAGATTAGAGTTGCGGCGGCTGATAAGATTGAATTGAGTTAGGGGGAAGCTAAGTTAGATTGCATAAGTCGGAATATTGTCCTCACCTCCTCAAAATAATCCCCCCCCCAAAAATCTTCTCGATTCGCACCTATCCGCGACAATCATCTAACCCGGCTGTACGCACGGCTCGCGCGAATAAATGATGACAAAATTCCGAAATTCCCCCACGTCGCCTCTGCTCTGCTTGCGTGAGTCCAGTCAACCAATAAGTGCTGTACACAAGTGTGTGATGGCTTGCATTGTTACTCATGCGTTCCGTAGTGAAAAAAGTAATTCCGATAATGAAATTTCAATCAACCCTCAGAGAGGGAGAAATAGAGAAAAGTGCAGTAAGAAAGAGAGGAAAATAATGTACATGAAGCTTTATACCAACAGAAGGAATCCACGGTGACAAACCATATAAACGAAACATCGGGCCTCCTACAATAAGGCAACGTTTCCTATTCCATACATGGTTTCCAACTTGAGTCGTTTTATTAAAAAACCTGCTCGTCTTTCCTCGGATAACCGCAGAATGAAGACACGAATTAAAAGGGCCTTGTTGGACAACTGAACTAATGAAAAAAACGTACGACAGAAAGCGAGAAAGATAATCCCTTTTTTCTACCACTCGCATGATTTAGGTACTTACAATATTTATGTCCAGTCTTTACATTACATTCCTTACTCAAATGCAATAATGTCGAGAGTCGAGCCACAGAGCTTACGTTAATGACGAGCCGGGAAGCCCAGGTCACACTGGTATATTTTAAAAGGCGTTAATTAACTGTGCATACAATTAACATGGAGGATTATTTGCCATAGACGACTTCGAAACCCGTACGTAAAAAAAGAGAGAAAATTCAATTATATATGGCTTAGGTGTTTTTTTATTATAATTATTTTTTTGAAGTGGTTGTCTTAGAGTTATATTCTGAACTGTCTTTAAAAACACAAGTCAATGAAATTAAAATTTTATTATAAACATAAAAAGAAAAACCTAAAAAAATATTAAGTTTAAAAAGTCGGTTTAGATTCAGTTATTTGGCCGAAAATTCCTGATTTCAGAAGATTTTTAAAGCGAGAAAACTTCCGAATGTTACGGAGGAGTTTTACGTACGACCTCAATATTCCACGTAAGCTATATTTTGAAAGACTGTCGTACCTGTATAATACATGCTAAAAAATTAATAGAGAAAAATTTTCACTACTAGCTTTATGGCATGTACAGACAGGCATCAAGTATTTATCTTTCTCATTTTAATCTTGGAAATTGTGGTTGATATTTTGACGTGTATCGTAATTCTTTGTTGAGACATTTTTCTTGGAGTGTGGATTTTGATCAACTGCATTTTGGGGCGAAATCGTCAAATTTTTGGGAAATCTCTGGAATCCTAAGCAAGTCCCCCCTTTGTCTCCACCGCATAGAGTATCGGGCGAGTTGCCAGGGAGCATTCATATTTCATTGTGGCCCGAAGATTATTTCACAGGGCTCCGCCAATGCTCACCATAAAAATATTATTTAAGCCAATTTGCCCGCTTGCGAAGTGCCGTTCCAACGACCGTTCCTTACTTTTACAGACTCCTCGCCCCGAAAATTCCGAATGGCGACATAAAATCTTGCTCCATTTTTTATTCCGCAATTGAATACAATTCCCCTCTTCGTAAGTTGATCAACGCCCCCTAGACCGGCTTTCCGAAAATAAACATTTTCTCCAAGATTCCGGCTTGTGTAAGTTTTGGAACCTTTATTCTCTTCCTTCGTGTTCTACCCTGCTTCAAGCTATAATTAAATCACGATAACAAAATACACAACCGTTTAGAATAAATTGATTTTTGCATCGCACTGTCGGTCCTCGCGGCTAATAAGCCTGATGACGCTTACATGAACGGCGCCACCGAGACGTAAGCGGTATCAGGATTAGATACTTTTAAGGTCAAGTTGGATGCCCTGTTCCTTGATCCAATCGGCGTGGCTACGGATGGTAGAAAGAGGTAGAAAATTCTACCTTTAAAATATAGAGATTGATTGTCGGATTATTGCGGACTTATGTAAGACAGCAGACATCGTTCGATTACATTGGTAATATCAAGCTAGGAAAATGTTGCTCCTCGTGTAAATAACTGTTTTCTAGACACGTTCAAAGACGGAAGCTCGCTTCCGATGCCTGTAAAATTGACTTCCGCGCCCAGAAACACCGCGTCGCAGCTCCAACAGAAGAAAATAATTCAGGGACTGCCACCACAGAGATATACAACTAGCGCGCAAAGATACATTGCCTCCGCAAGTAACACGAAAACGAGGCAGTACCTTCGACTAACCGACCCCTCTTTCCACCTAACCGCGGTTTAGGGCTTGTCAACTTTGAAGGTAGGCAAAGTTAACTTGCATCATTTCCTACTTCAGCTCCACGAAGTCCCTTTATATAAACTTTGTGGTTAGGGTTTCCCCTCTTTAAGGGCTACGAAATTAAAACATCGTTTCCCGCCATTCTAAAGAAGACCGGAAATGAAACGCCAGGAAAGACTTAAATCTTGCTCGAGGTAAAGAAAATCTGTATGCGTGAATGACTACGAATAGAAAGTGATTTAGGAACTTATTTTAAGAAAAAGAGCAGGCTATAAGCGTTGTTGCAAAACGCTGTCCTTGAGATTGCAACGTTTTGGTATTTTCATTCAGCAAAGAAAAAATTGAACAATAAGTTTACACGCGGACTATTTATACGGCTACAATGTGAGAACTGGTACCACCACGCGGTCAAACATCTCGAGAAACAGTCGCACCTGTCCATACGAGTCTCTACCCCGAGAGAAGCCGAACGCGTCTCTGCTATCGCTAGCAGAGCGCTCGGGAAAGATCGTGAAGTGGTGGGGGTAGAAAGCTAGACACCGGTCGGCAAGAGATGCGACAGTTCCGCTGAGAGGCGCGCTGACCGCCATGATGGAATCTTAAGAAGGGTTTACTGGTTGTTTCCCCAATCGTTTGATCACGACGAAAGCGACCGACTGCACAGGTTGGTAGAGAAAAAGCGGAATGAAAACAGCAGGGCCAGAGAGAGTACCATCGGGCAGGTGCCGCGGGCGCGGGCCTCCGTCGAGTCGTCAGAGTCCTGGTGGTCGGCGAGGTGGCCAGGCTTTCATTCGCTCACCGTCGGCGAAGATGGCGTCTCCATGGTCCAAAATGAACACCTCCCGCTCCGGTAAAATTATCATCCAGGTTTAAAAAAGTTAAAAGAAGGCGACTAGGATAAGTAGCCGCTTCTTGCGTTGCGCTGCCTCTGCGCCCCACGCGGTTCAATAACTATCGAACCCAGAGATATCCATACGAAGACCAGTAACGGTGATTGGATCGGGAAATGGGACATGATATAATATTTTTCTCATTGTCAATGAACCCACGATACCGTATGCACACAATACTTTTAAAATGTTTCATTAATAATAATTTTTCCTTATCATGTGATTTGGAACCATCCCATTTGAAAAGTAAATATTACGCAAAACATCCTTAGTTTTTATTTTACAGAGATATTTTGAAAAATTCAAAGAGAATATGAATCAAGCAAATTTAGAGACAAACCAATACATCGATTAAAAACTAAGTAAAAACATCAATCAAAAAGTCAATTTAATATTCCAGCGGATTTTTTTTTGTTACGCAAGTTAAGATAGGTACAAAGTGCTCAATATAATTTAAACCCAGACCTTATCAGACCTCACAACGTATCTCTAATTACAGCGAAACTCAGATCTCACTTGAGATCCATGTGAACATCCTACAGATCGCTTGGGAGGTCCCAGGGTAAAGATATTCAACCATAAAGATTGAACATTGAAGGCGGGGCTGTATGAATATTTTTAAGGGATTCGCTTGAAAGGGGATGTCGGACAAGGAACCAGCAGAGGGGAAAGGGTTATTTGCACCAGATATCCGCGGGGGCTCCTGAGGCGACGCAACTGCATAGCAACGCAATGGCGATGTCACATAAAGGTGCGAATAGGCGGTCCGACTCGACTCGAGCCGATCCGATTCCGCTCGAAGGGAGCCGAGTTGAATCGACTGGAAGCGACTCAGAGACAAGTACAACAACATGCTTTCCGGGGCCCGTCGTAAGCGGCCCGGTCGTCCGTTAAGGATCGAGAGCTACGCACGCAACGAAACGAGCGCAACGCACGTCTCTCACGCAGCCTACGTTGGCCAGCGAGTCAAGTCGCTGGTAGCTTGGTGACGCTAGCGATCGTAAACTTGTGCTTGAAATGTGGAACTCCATTCCGACGAATGATCAGCCTATTTCAAACGCAAGCTAAAGTCAGCCTTGTCGGTGTCAAGCAACACACGGGCGGTGCTCGCCGGCGGGAATTCGGGGGAAACGCGGACCGCCACCTAGCTATTCTACCAGACTCAAGCAGAGAAACTAGGAGCTACGCTGTGCACTCTACATTAAAATTAGTGATATTCACTGAATTTCATCAGTAAATTTTCATTGATTTATCAGAGAATTTCCATTTTTTTTTCACCTTTGAATTTTCACAGATTCCCCCCCCCCAAAAAAAAAACAAGAAAAAAAAACAGTGAAATATATAGGTGCGATAAGGCATCTCTGAATATCAGTGAAAGGTCACTACATAAATCAGTGACAGTATTTGAAAACTGAAAATCAAAGCTTTTAGCCCCGTAGACCTGTGAAAAAAACAACTGATTTTTCACTGAAATTCCAGTGATTAATGCTCACTGATTTATCAGTCAGGTCTTCAAGCGGTGTCTAGCGATTTCCTCAGATTTTCACTGATTTTCAGTGATTTTATTGATCAGTGAAAATCTCACCGATTCTAATTTAGAGTTCGTGCAATCGCAGCGTTCATGTCAACAGATCATCCTCAGGGTGCCCGTATCGACACGGGCCCATAACCTGTGTTCGGCGCTACGCCGTATTTCACGCACCTTAAATCGAACTGGGTTCGATTCGGTGGGGCGAGGATACGAATGAGGTGAAGTCAGGTGCAGGTAGCTTAGATGAGGAGGAAAGTTCAGATTTATTAGATGAGGAATGAGATTAGGTTAGGCTGGGAGGTGAGGTCACAGGCTGGGGCGACGCGGGCCACTTACGAGGAGATATACTGAGCGACACAACCCTTCAGTGCCGCAGCTACCCGGAGTCTCTGCTATCTGTATCTGAACACGGATGTGTTGGTCATGAGGATCGTCCGAAGTAAGAACTCGACTTGGTCCGGAGAGGGACGATTCCGAGCAGAGCGCCACCCGAGTGTGTCTACTGCAGCTGCCGATCTCGCAGGCAGGCCGAAGTGGAATGGAATTTCTCATACATGCACATCCAGGATGAGCATTTCCACAGCAGAGCGACGGAGAGGTTTTGAGAGGGGTCGACGCCGCGCCACTCACCGTGCACGTCGAGAATGAACCACGACGTGGTGGTCGTGTTATCGTAGTGACTCGGGTCGAGAAACACCACCCTGCACCCGTACCAGCCCCGGTCGGAATAGATGATGTTTGAGAGATTGAGCGAAGCCTGGCCAAGTCGCGATTCGTCCACAACTCGGGACACACGTTCCTTGTATTCATCCGGCACGTGTTCGGGGTAGTTATCGTACCAGATGTAAACTGATTTCGTTTTCTCCTGCCGCAAAGAGCGCATAAAGCCAGCCACCTTCCGAGTCGCCCACATCTTTGCCCTGCTGCTGCCAATTCAACCCTCAAGAAGCCTGCGCGGTCAGTTTGCAGCAGGTAGCTGCCTTCAGTTCTCGGGCCCGGCAGTCGCTTGCTTCTACAATCTCTACTGTATGTACAACGGCAACAGCCGAGGAGGGGAGCATGCATGTGAGCCATGGTGAAGTCGTGGTCCCAGCCGTCCGCGGCACAGCCTCATCGCCAAGGCGATCAGTCATAGTGCAACTAGTCATGCTTCTTACCAGCTACACACTTCTTCTTCCTCCCATCTACCGCAAACCCACTTCCATATGATAATCCTGCCGCTACAACTGATTCTTATTGACCCTGCCCGCTGTCTCCTGAAATCTATTCTGAAAGCAAGCGCGAGGCAAGAATTAACGCCTAAGAAGAGGTCCATGCCTTACAGAACTCCTCAAGCAGATACACAAAAACTAGGATATGAGGTAGAGCTAACGAGCCTTTTATCGTGGTGTACGCTCCAGCATTCAAGAAGAAAGGATCCTGCCGTAAGTCCTAAGGGTGGGTCTACTCAAAAAGCAAAATCATGGAAACATCAAAAACTGGAGTACGATCTTTTCCGCAAAGCCCGACGGATGTGCCGGGATGTGCGGAGTTCCTTGAATGACAGTCAAAGCGTGTTTCTTGTGGGCCTGAGAATTTACAACCGTCGTCCGCGTTTCGCGAAATGTAAACCTCTAAGCAGCATGCATATCGGATTCGGTAGGCCTAGTTCTGTGGGCGCGCGCGTTTTTTTTTTTACACGAAGAGTTAGCTCAGAAAGCGCTTTCCAACTGGAATCATGGCCTTCAAGGTGACACTAATCGTGCTCAAAGTTGGATCAAATTTCAACATTCAGAAAACATGCGCCAATATCGCTCCTCTGTTGAATGAGAAAACAATGATTCATATGAAAGCCTGCGAGAAGATATCCTGCTCTCAGGATCTATAGGAACACACACACCTACACACACGAAGTATTTCGGCACGATAACACTGGGTAGACATTCGCGCTCTGTTGAGATTCCTCTCAGCTTGAACTCGAAACTTTCGTGACAACATCCGTTTTGTGGACTGGCTGAATGTGCCGATCCTCGCAGGTATCCCTGCGGTCCTCGTTAACAGCATAATACCTCCTCAACTGCTGATGGTAATGTAGCAAATACTCCCACCGATTTGGGTGGATGTTTTTGCTTACCAGAGATTACTCGACCTCAATCGTGCCCATATACGTTCGTGAGTGAGGTACAAGGTTGCCTAGGGCAACCTATTCACAAAAAACCTCTGTAAGACCGGCCAGGTAAATCGGCCGGTTTTAGGCAGCAGTTGTCAACAGACAGATGAGATGGAACTGGTGAAGTGGCAACTTACCTCGCCTACCTTCTTCTCCCACTGTAACACATACGGGACGGGTTGCTCGTTGGGGAAATCCACGTTGCAATTGAAAACAACCGATTCGCCCAAGATGGCAGTAATGTGCTGGGCGTCATGGCTGCTGCAACCACCTGAAAAAAGACATCCACTTTTTTCAGCGCCTTCATCCATGTAAACGAGCCAACACAAACAACAACTATTCCAAGCTAAATTGCTTTTAGAGACGCGCCACATGTTGCTACAGTGGGTTAAATCCGGCCTCGGCCGCGATGGCCGGCTCTGCTGTTTGGAAACCATATCGTCCGCTATTAGAGCTCAACGAGAGGGCCGCGAGGGAGCCTCCGATACCTGAGAGGCCACAACCTAATTTTAGTGTGTAGGATGTGCTCTTCAAAGATACGCCTCTTTGAAACAGGAAAAAGCGCATTGTTAAGGATCTGTTTGCTCAGGAACAACATGAACCGTGCCAAACATCTTCTAGGGGAATCCCCCCATGTGTTCCAGATACGCATACCACGGAGGTCCAGGTCCCCAATAGACGAGGTACCCGATCAAAAAGGCACTATTCCACGTTGGATCACTTCTTATGAATGTGATTCATTGAATTGCCTTCTAGTTGATGAGCCGCCTCATGAGCTCCTACCTTTAAAACTAATAGGGAACTGGAGACAATGGAATAGCTGGTTGGTTTCTCCGTACTGTTCGCAGGAGTGTAAAATTGGAGGTATTACTTACGTAAATGAGACGAGTATTAATCGTAAGGGCGAAAAAAGCGTTCCCTGTTAAGTATTTTCTCTTTGAAAGATGATCGTGTTGACATTTGGCAGAGCATTCCATTTCTGTATTCGCGTATTGGAATCGGATTTCTCTCTTATTTATTTTCCTGCGTCTCGGCGAAGACAATTCTTCGATACATCACGGCAGCGCAAACAAAACCACCTTTAAAGGAGGAAGGGGGAAAACGTCGGGCACTCCCCGCCGGGGAAAAATATTACCCGGGCGCTAGAGACAATCCTGCATCCCAGAATTACTTTCCTACAGCGAACAGAGGGCTTTTGTGCCGCCGCTACGAATGTAGCTTCGACCAGGTGTACCCGAAAACCGCAACTCTTTGTTTTTATTGCAGCTCTGATGGTTATTACGGCGCCTGATTTTTGAGGTTTCTCCGAGGCGTGGGTTCGTCCGGATGCCGAGCACGTGGGCCATGACAGCCGAGGCGCGGGGGGCGGCGGAAGGGGATGGAGACATGCGACAGTCACCCGGAAAAAATGTATCAGACGCCTGCCCTGTCGTATACCTTAGCAGGATTCCGAACTCGGTTCGGTCAAGTTCGGTTCACGAACCGGTTCGGTTCGGGAGGGCCGGCGGACGGGGGCGCTAGCGTCGGGGGGGCGCCGCGAGTTGGAGGTAGGTAGGTTGGTTGCACTGCTCGCTAGAGGGAGCCCGCCAATCAATAACTGCTCACGGAGCAGCTTACGCAGCCTACACCCCCCTCTTGCGTCCTCGTGCCCCCTCAGTAACCCCCCCACGGGCCCCCCCGACTGGTACGGGGTAGTCGACATCGCTCTCACTTGGGGGGCACCTCACTTGTTCCGTGTTATCACGCATGGCCTGACTTGGTAAAAATGTTTGAGAAAGCACGGTGATTGTGGTCCTTCCTAAGTGGGCCATCTATTCTTTAGCCAATTACAGCCACGCTGCACCTCCCCTTTTGGCTACCCCTCCAATTAAGCCACCCCTTGATACATGTTGCCAACACCAAAATCTTCTATCTACGATTGACTAACCATTATTCGCGACAAAAGGGGACTTTTTCTTACTTAGACAAGTTTTTCTACTTATTAGAGAACGTTTCGAATACTCCCGAGAATTTTTTTTTTCATAAACGCAAATCACAACAAAGGTTTTATTTTGGTTCATTTTAAGTATTTTTAGCCCTCCGCAAAAATAATAAAAAAAAAGAAATCTCCTTCGATAAATTGCTTTATTTTAGAGATTGTACAGGGCGGTCCAGATACCCCTATCGATTTTGTTTTAGGCAACCCGGGCTCGGAGAGCCATGTGGGTTGCCTACCTTCGCTCCGCTCGAGCTGTTCGCTTGTTCACAAGTCTGAAACTCGCTTCAAGGCCTTACAAGCTGTCCATCTTTTATAGTTACATTGCCCATACAAATGAAT
>Ga0058701_10006167_pt1 | contig 10074 bp, 9 predicted proteins | sample AgamicOrMae_FD_97039 | JGI IMG/M metagenome (GOLD analysis project Ga0058701, IMG submission 97039) | Agave microbial communities from Guanajuato, Mexico - Or.Ma.e | ecosystem: Host-associated > Plants > Phyllosphere > Phylloplane/Leaf | place: Guanajuato, Mexico | collected 2012-06-04 | reverse complement strand
CCCCCCCTCCCCCTCCCCCTCACCCCCTTAGTCATTGTATCCCCGGAAGCCAGTCTCAAAGGGTGCGTCCTTAAAATGGCTCCGTAAAATTAAGATGGAAGGGATTCGTCCAAGTAACAATACCGAAAGAGTTTGACCTAGCCCTTATAAATCCAACGAAATACTTGATATACTAATTCTAAATACAGTAAATCAGGCTCTACTGCTAGATATACACTATCTGGTTTATTAAACGAAGTTTAATCTTTACCGCCAGGGTTGAAAGGGTTGCCTATTGAGTAACGTCGTCTGCCGGCCACTGGCTATTCAGGTGCACAGTAGGAGACTATTATAGGGCGGCAATAGCCAGACGTTCTTTAATGAACGAGATGAACTTTACCCAAATACATTAGACACTATCCCCTGTTTTAGGTAGTCCCATACCTGTTTAAAGCGTCAAAGTAAAACAGGGGCAGAGCGTGACTTCATTATTTTGGAAGGTTTCACTATCAAAAACCATATCAATGGAGAGCTTTAGACTACACGTTTTCATTAATATGGTTACATAAGTAACCAAACATGTGCTAGTAAAACCAGACGTTAACTCTCTCCTGGAGCAACGTATCTTAGCGGTGCGCCGAAATCACGCTTCAAATAGGAGCTAAACTCACAATTAAAACAAGCCCATTTTTAAGGCAATCTCAAGCCTGTTTGGGGTAAGGCAAAGCACGGGAGGAGGCGTATTTGGTAATTAATTTTCAAAGGTAAACCTATCAACAACTCTATCCTAGATATCCTAAAAATAACTATGGGGATGTCCTAAAAATAGCTAATTTTTATGTTGGGATGTCCTAAAAATAACTAAATTTCGCTCTTCCCCTTTTTTACCTCCTTTCCTGAAACAGGTATAGGACTACGTATAAGAGGTTCGAACTGTGAGTTTCCTACAATAATGCAAGCTTTTCTTTGAACGAAAGCACAAACTTCTAAAATCAGAAGTCCACCGATACGTAACAACTCCCACATAAATTATGAGTTTAAAACTGATATAGGTTTACATCAGATTTGGATATTACATCTTTGGCTGATCTCTATGAGCCCCCACATCGAGAGTCGCGTACTCATATTGGTAACGCGTTTGTAGATATGGCAACAGCGCTCATGCAAAGTTCCATACGGTTTGAAAATTCCTTTCTTATTCCGAGCTTATTCTTGTCGAACAAAACGGGGACAAACCTCCAAAACGGGAACGTTGACCCTGCGCTCCCGACTCCACGAACAAATTAGTCTTCTTTTAAGTCAGCGATTAAGTAACTCATTTGATTGATGATTACTCCAGTTCATGGAATATTCCTTGAGATTTGACTGGAACCGCCTCGGAAAGGTAGTAAAGGGACAGTCGAGCTACGATAAGCGTGCGTGCGTCTGCATAGTTGCTTGAAGGTTTTGAAAGGTGGCATTTTTTACGTCTTGTGTTCCACCTTTCTCTCAAGGCTCTCGACTTTGTCTTACCTGCTCGCCAAGCCTGATGCCGCTTATTTCTTGGTAGCAGTTGCTGCTGCCCAAAAGTAAGCAGCATTAGGTTTGTAACACAAACAATTACGACCGACGTGTTTGTGTCGTAAATCCTGCTCATAATATCCTGAACGACTAGACAAGAGTGGAACACTAGACGAGTTCCAGCTTACAAAACGCGGTACAGAATATATTACTGCGATTTCTATCAAATGGATCCATTAGAAATTGGATTTGTAAAGTATCTGAACAGAAACCATGCAGAGGTGGTAATAGAAGTCCGTGATTTTAGTGTGTGGTCTAATACGATGTGTGAAGAAAGACGGAGCTTGAAGCATGCTGTAAGAAACGCGGTAAGGTTGTGTATGAAGCTTAGTTGCCAGATGATCGTCCAGTGAGGTTGCCACACCCAACTGTGCAGCCAATCACAACGGTGGCCTCTTCTAATCAGATACCGAGATCTTAGTATCTGGTTCCAAGTTCCAGAAGCCTTGGCAGTGACACGAATGGATCACTTTCATTAGTTAAGTAGACTGATCACTATTCGGTGCGCTGAGGTCGCCCGCTTTCCCAATGTCCTCTGGAAAATAATAACGGTACGCTTAACTGTTTGTTGTTTGAAAAGACGGTACGCTGATGCCCAGCTTCCGCGTTGGCCAGCAGAAGAAAGTGTACTGTACATCAGCAAGGTGGCGAGCGAGGTTCGCGGCACCAAGCCAGTCTTTGGTTGGACGAGAATTCGATTCCAGACGTGGAATATTTCTCTGCGCGGTCTATTTTAAAAAAACTGGTTCGGTTAGATTAGGAGGCGACTTTGTTTTCGTCTGTAATGTAACTAGAGGCCTGGATACACTAGAGACGAGGCATTGGGAAGCCATTTTGTTTTCTTATGGGACCATGGAAGGCATTGTAGCTTACGCAGAAACTTCGGAAACAAGATGGTGGCGCCCATGGTTTAGAACCCTCAAAGCCGCCACTCTAGTATATCCAGGCCTCTAAAATATAACGTGTTCTGGAATTATCCGGAGCGGTCGACCGTGCGGGAAAAGGTTTCCCGTTCGGATAAAAAAACAAGCTGTATTCGTCTAGTGTTCGCAACGATGACCGCACAGTTGATTTTTGAGGTTAGTCTATCCAGCTCTTCTTTTCGTTGCCAAGAGGAAGGAATTGAGGCACAAGGCAACAAAGCTGACAACATCGTCACCCTCAAGCTGCTTGCTGAGGTGAGGTGGCAAGCCTTACATCCTGCTTCAGAGGGCTGTCTCCAAGTCTGATGTCACAACTGCCGCCGAGAAGAAAGTGGCATCAGGCTTTGCGACCGTTACGTTGAATTCCGTGTCGTCTGCTACACTCTGCTTGGCGATGAAAGGTGGGACACAAGAGGTGCAATATGAAAACTTGCGTTATAAGAGCAGGAAGTGTTGTTGGTGAATGTTGCATGGACCGGATGCAATTTTTGTCTGAGAATCGGCTGTCTTTGTGCGGAAGCTCACAAAGGGTCGTTTACCGCGACAAGTGGGCAGATTTTGCTAGACAATGTCGCGGCAAGGTCGGAGCTGTACAGTAGGCCCAGTGGGCAGGAAAGGCCGCGACGGGCGGCGGCGGGCGGGCCGGGGCACGTCCCAAAGTGACCGGAACGTTATTTTGGGACGGCAGCATCGGTCGTGGGCCGGGCCGCGCCGGGACGGGCACGCGCTGGAGGCGACAGACTGTCTGACGGCCGGGAGGGAGGGGGACGGAGGGAGTCTCCTAGAAATGCCTTAAGTGCGCACCTGCGTGCACCTCACCTTGGGTTCAATACCAGCACCGATACGAAGGCATGGCTGGGTTGGGTGGCCCAAGGCATGGTTGCCGGCCAGCCGAAGGCCTTCCCGCTCGTCAGCCTTGCCTCGCTGGCCGGTCGGTACGGCGGGGCGGTCATGGCGGTGGCGCGGCGGTCCCAGCAGCGCAGCGCCAAGCTGTCTGCGACAGGCCGACTGCGTCCGTCTGTCGTCCGACGCGGCCGGCGCAGCGGCGCGGCGGCGCGCGGGTCCCGCAGCGGCGGCGCAGCCACTTGTGCCGGCGACGCCGACCTCGCTCGTTCCGTCCAGATGTTTCTTAAGGGATAGTGGCCAAATTATTCACTTGTGTACATGGCGCACGCGCAAAGAGGTGCCTTCCGCTAATTAGTACTTCCTGGAATCCGAAGCCCGTGGGTGTGCTGAGCTCGCTGGTCGGCTCGCATCGCTACCAGCGGCGCAGTGGAATCGAGTGCACCTTGGCCGGCGCGCCCCGCCGCCCCATGCCGCGCCAAGCCAGGCAGTCGGCAAGTCGAGCGACGAGAGCCGAGAATGGCCGAGCCCGACCGTCCGCGTCCATCGCGGCGCGGCTCGCTCGCTCCGTCCATTTTCTCAGCAGAAGAAACAAACAGCGCAGTGCGGGGATCGCTATTTGGGGAATGTTGAAACATTGAAACGACAAGGGACCTGTTCCAACTCAAGCAGCGAGCGAGGGCCGCGGCACGGCGGGCGGGGAACGGCGGGACGCGGCGGGGCGCGGGGCGGAGCGGGCCGGAGAGGAGAGGCGGCCAGAGGGGAACCCAACCCATTGCTAATATGCAAGGATGCCCAAGGCAAGCAGGTCGCCCGCCCGACTCGGCCCTCTTCTCTTCTCTTCGCGTGGCGTGCGGCTCTAGTGACGTTTAGAATTGCGGTGCGCCTGCCCAGCCGTCCAGCCGTCCAGCCGCAGCCGCGGTACAACGCCGCAACGCACCATCCGCCCAGTTCCAGCTTTAAGTCGGTTATTAACCCTGCCTCTGCCTCAACTACGCGATGCGACGTAGGACGGTGGTGATCACCATCGTCGCGCGCCAGTGGTGCGCGCCAGCGCCTTAGCTTTTCACAAATCTATCATTACCTTCCAAACCCCCTATATCAGGTCAAGTCTCTACTTTTCCCGCCGCCGAGACTGGCATTGCAGTCTCGCCACCTTGATACAGGAATCCGCAAGGTATCCCCAAGGTAGAATTCATATTCTTTCAAGATATCCGAATCGAAAAGCCCCACGTGACCGCCACGTCATCAAAAGACTTTGTGCAGACGCCGGACAAAACACGAGATATTCGCGAAAAACTCGCAGATCCGGGGATTGGAAACGTGCATAAGCATTCACGGTGAATAAAGCAGATCATAAATGAATAGACAAAATTCCATAAAACCGTGGATTTGCGCAAAGCTATTTTTATGATCTCCACTCTACAAAACTAGCGAACAGTGCCCATAGGTGTCCAACGCGTTATCTTGGAGTGTACCCAAAATATCTGAATACAAAGTTCACGAGTCAGTTGCAGAACTCCTTTTACGCCTCTCTGTCCCTTCTCCATTCTTCCTTGCCTTGCCCTCTCTTCCACCTCCCCCTCGAACGCGTTTCCCATCTCATCACAACTATCTCGAGGAAGAGTTCGAGATGATTTATAAACAAAGAGATAATGAATGCTTGTTAAAGTAATGCGGGTTTACTCGAAAGTAATTGCCAGGCCGTTCTCGAGAGTTATAAAGTAACAAAAAGAACGCTGGGTTGGTTATGCAAATAAAGCTACAACATGTACAAGCAACCGGAGGAATGGACTGGACCTAAAACGAGCAAAACGGTTTTGATTTTAAGTATTATTCAGGCAAAACTGATTGGAAAATACTGGTTTGACCTTTACAGTCGGATTACTTTCGTAGTCGTAGACTTACGCTGGCGTTCATTTTTTGTTTGATTTAACTTGAATACTATTATGTAAGATGATCGTATCAAAGGTGGCCCGGGTTCGTATCGTAACGTAGTTAGGAAACTATGGACAAACGGAGTAGATCCAGTATAGAACTACATGACAGTGGGATAACTACACAATGATGTTTGTGAAAAAGCAACATGACACTTATTTCATCGGTAGGTCTTCTAGCTGATGGGCTACTTTTCCACTTCGAGCCACTTTCCATGCACCATGCCATCGAAATACACAAATAAAAGGGCGGGTTACATTGTGTCCCCGTTCATTGTGTCCCCACACCCGTTTCATTGTGTCCCCTGCTCGTTTCATTGGCACATCAAATGATTAAACATTTTAATGATGAAAATTACAGGAAACATAAAACACATGACCGGAGACCTTATTTCAGGTTAAAACAATAATGGGGGATATCGCTTAATTCATCTTTGGGACATCGTCTCAAACTGATAGACTTCGTCAATCATAAAAGTCAAAGTTCATTTTAAAGTATGATGAGCACTCCCGCTCAACATCAGCTTAGTAGAGAATTTCTATATTTTATCTGAGAGACTTGATATTGCCTCCAGCATTAGCAACGCCAATACATCGAACCAGGTGAGGCGAAGGATCCACCACAAGATGAGGTGGAAGTGAAGTTCAAGAGGTAAGAAGATTTTCAGGAATATCCATAGACGAATCTTCCACCAGAGTCGTTGGCAAAACAAGGCGATGCGGAGACGGTAGATCCTCAATGTCAAGTACATGGCCACGAAGAGGATCTTCATCCAGTTGAGGACGATCATCGTCTTCCACCAAAGCTTGATACGCAGCCTGAAGAAGAACTGGTTCGCCGGCTGAACCCGACGCCAGAATTTTAGGGAAGTCCAAAGTATCACCATCCGCCACCATGTGAGGACATCCAACGCTCTGTGACACAGGACAATGTAGGCATCCTTAAAATATGAGCGATAGTAGATGAGTAAGAAATCTGTGGCACGGGCAAGTTTCACGCATTATCAGAAGAATTAGGAGAGATCAATCTTCTTCTGTCCGCGCTTTTTGTAGCTATTATGGTTCACGGCAACTTATTCTGGTTCCTTGGACATTTCAGACAAGTATTTAAGAAAATCCCTAAATTCAACTAAAATTGGACAAAATACAGGAGTATCAATCCATGGATCAAGCGCTACACATTGATAGGCCATCTGAAATCACGAGAGACGAATACTGTCTGAAATGCCAACGAGCACGATATATGGGTGGAGTTCAAACGAAAGTAGCTTTGCCTTGCTTGACGAAAAAACATTCCCACCGATCCACTCACACTGTGGAGATGTTGTGAAACATCTAGCATCAGGATTCTTGAATGGTTTCTTTATAGAAAAGTGTGTCCAAAGTTCCCGATCGTGGACAGCGCCTTGTATATTACACGGATTGTGTAGCAGATGTGGAGCAAATTCTGGAATGCGATGGTGGTTCGGACTGATGTTTACACGGGTCAAGTAAAACTCATGCGTAGATGTTGTTGATACACCACTGGCAGGAACTGTTGAAATTTCTATTGTATATAAGGTATTGTTAAGATAGTGCATGCATGATGAGGGCAAAGATGAGGACGTTGGAGGAGTAGGGCAGACAAGTACACCGCCCGCCTGCAGAGGAATAAGCTTGAAGTACGACGTTCCTTGCTGAACTATCGACGATGGATGTACGGTGATGTGTACGATCAATACACTGCCAGCTAAAATCAGTTTCAATGTCTGGCAATCGCTGAAATAGTATCCACAACTGCCCCACACCCGTACGTCGATGACATGCGAATTCGAGACGTCCGATAAGGAGATGGTCTCAACAAGGAAATGGTACCTGAAGAAGGCTTGCAGGAACTCCTTCACACTTGCCAATGGTGACTCCAACTTGTTTCATTTACCCGATGAAATACAAGGCGCGTTTTCTATCTCTTGTATTCCCATCGTACGTCGATAAGGGATCGCCATAAACATCGCGTTACTGGGGAGAATGAGGCCGAGGCCGGACGTGGGTCGTGGGGGGAAGGGGGTAAAAATATTCCAAAAACAGCGTCGTGACATCATCGATGTCCTCAGGCCGAGCAAAGCGACAAAGAAGCGAGGCACTAGGCATTTCATCTTGCGTAGCATATCAAATCAAAGCAAAGTTAACGTAATGGCCACCATAGCCTGATCTCTCGACGGCAGTGACTGACGTTGAGCAGCAAGCACTTTTCGCAAGCTGAGTGGACGTAGTGACGCGAGGCAAAAGACACCTCACGTGGGTTTACTTATAACCTTCGAGACGTCAATCTTCACCATAACAGAATGATAAAAGGTCGAGAGAGGATAAAGTTTAAGAGTTGGGAAAAGTCACAAGTAGACTGAGAACTTGGCTTAAGATTCACTGGACGTATAAGTTCTGTTTTCTTTCCAGCTGTTGGACACATCTCACAAAAATTCCTCCTATTTCTGGGAGTAAAGGTTCCACCCATTTCCGGCCTATCATCTCGCGTGCCTTTATTTTCCCAAAATCGGATGTAATTGGTCCATCCAGGAAGCAAAAATCGGGATAGCCTACCCACCTACAGGGTCAACCGCACGGACAAATTGTCGGTTGTATTGAGCAAGGCCCCGATCGTAAGGAAGACAACTTTTTATTTGCTGTTGCGCTAAGCAGGAGCCACATTAAACCATGCTTGGCAGACAATGCCGATGGAGAGATGAGATTACAAGGCCTACAATGTTGTCACTCGCGAACGAAATGATTAAATTACTGCTTCTTCTGGTGTTAGATTCTACTTAACCGCGCTCGCAGCAGGCCGTAAATATCATCATTTCCATTATTCCGTAAGAATTTTTATTTTCAAATTAAGATAAAAACTGTCACAGCAAAAAAAAAAGAGGGTAATACAGTGCATAGTTCCGTTACTGCTAATTTTGCAGCTTGTACCGTACATTTCCTCGTGTCCTAGCTTTTCATTCTGTTTTCCTCAATCCTTGTTGACTAACACTTATTGAAGGTTTAATTTTATTGCAAAACATCGATTAGGCATGGGAAATTAAAAAAATCTTTATTTTAGGGAACTAGAATAAATAAAAAAAAGACGGTAACTTTCATTAAAATTGACGTTTAAAGGACGAGCAAAATGGAGCATTTTTCCTTAACGACGGCGGAAAAGATATACTAGAGTTCAAGCGCATTTTTACCAGGGCGGACTATCTCTCGACCCGTTCCAAACGCACTTCGCGGATCTAGCATCTCCCTGAGGCTTTTCTGCCGCCACATGTGCAGGGCGGAGACTTAAACGCAAAAAACAACAACAAAACAAAAAAAACACCGTTTCTTCTTCTAATATTGTTGACCGAATGCATAGCACAGACGAACGTATGAACATGACTCAATACTAACCAAAACGGTAACAAGCGCCGAAACCTAACACAACTCAACCAGATCTAACTTAACCAAACCCGACTAAGACTTAGCCCAACTATGTCTACATTTATTGTCGAGTCTCTACACATGCACGGAAGACGAACTATGTTAGACAGTTCTGTATACGATTCAACAAAAAGTTAGATTACGTTAAGTGTCCTATACCTCGCTGCACTACCGCTCCATCTGATGACAATCAGTAGAACACACGCGGCGGAAGACGCACCCTCAAAAATCAAAAAGCGAATAGGCGATTATCAAAAAGGGGTCACATTTTAATTGACGTCGTTTTAGGGTTGTGCGCGGACGGAATACGTTAGCGCTTGTTGAGGCTGACAGGCCCTAGAGGGGGCCCTAAGCTCTGGGGCTCGGTCGTCCCTGGGCCCAGTCGGCTCTGGGCCCGCGGGCCGAATTCAAATCCCATCGAAGAGACGATGCGACGGACAGACAGATGGACGGACGTCTAGCAGACACGCGCTGCGCTCGCATGCCTTTTCGTGTAAAGTGGAATCATTAAAATTCCAGAACCACATCAATACTCAACAAGGTAAATACCGCGTTATGTAATTTAGCCCAACGATTAAAATAACTTCCGCCGCGATTATGAGTCATCCGTAATTTAGGGTCGACCCCTCGTTTAGTGCCACTTGACGGAAAACCGCCATATGCGGTCTCTTGGTGGGCAACATTCGCCGATTCGACTAGACTCTCAAAATCAGTTTTTGGTGTGAGTTTCCCTTCTCTGTGATCCACTTTCCGTCGCTAAGTTGAGAGAATTGATAGCGGAGCGAGGCACAAGGCACTTCAAGTGAGGTGTGTTAACCTATTCTAACGGTGCCACAAGCCTGATGCCGCTTTTTCTAGTAGTTCAGGCCGACGCATGGAGCGGTTCGTCCGCATGGCGAATGGAGCGAGGCATAAGACTTGCATTTACACAATATTTGCAGGGCTACTTCCGATTGGAAGGCAACAAATGTAAATCGCTTTCCGTCCAAATACAGTGCTCTTCCGCTAATCCGGCACAAGCGGGAGAAGAGGCTGTCGGATTAGAGGATTTGTCCGGATTACCGAGTAGTTTCTGTGTTTTGGTCGGAGCGTAGTCTAACATATGAATAATAGGCCCCCTTTTACTTTGATTTTATGTATTCAAAAATAAACGATCAAAGAACGACAAGCAAGAAATTAAATCAAACACGTTTTAGGCTAATCAAATGAAAAAAAGGTACAGTTCGATCATTTTTCTACCAAAAACGGAAGAACAGTACCGATTCTTGGTAAGCCCGAGTATCGCCTGAGCCGCTTGTGGTACCAGTGTTGCCTATCTTAACGCGGGATCCAGAGTCCGGAGTACCGCGCTGTCCGGACTAACGCATGTCCGGATTAGCAGGAGAGCACTGTAT
>Ga0058701_10006166_pt1 | contig 10074 bp, 9 predicted proteins | sample AgamicOrMae_FD_97039 | JGI IMG/M metagenome (GOLD analysis project Ga0058701, IMG submission 97039) | Agave microbial communities from Guanajuato, Mexico - Or.Ma.e | ecosystem: Host-associated > Plants > Phyllosphere > Phylloplane/Leaf | place: Guanajuato, Mexico | collected 2012-06-04 | reverse complement strand
TGAATAATTGCTACCGGTATGTCAAAACCATCATGGAAACGTTTTCAGGTTTACGGATCGTCATGAGAGATTCCTTCCCTCAAAGCATGGAGGAACGGAACGGAGCTAAATCAAATTTTTGCCTTTGGTGTCCGGCACCGGTAATTTGAATTTCTCCTTCTTTCTGAATTAAGGTCTTTTTTTATGTGGCGACACCGTGTATATTTTACCAGTTTGACTCGAGGTACGATTTCCTTAGTTGCCGCATGAGAGTCCTACTCTCATGGTTGCCGTTTGCTTTTGAGGAAGGAGTGAGATTTCCGCGGCATGGAGAGGTAGGCAACCGCGTGGATACAGCTGTTGAGTGTGCTGCCTAACAAAAGTCTGGTGCGACGCAGCGGGCGATGCGGATCCCGTCAAAAAAAGAAGGGCATGTCGATGATAACACTAGCCGCGTTTATCAAATTATTCTGTACTAGCAAAACATTGGTGATCGGAAGGAAATTTACCTACATTTCGACTCCGTTGAAATAGCGAATCCTCAGTGCCTGAGGGAAAGAAGAAAGACAGCTTGTTTCGATCCCACAGCCTTCCCGAAGTAGTGAACATTTGGCCTAAACATTCAGAGGCTGGCTGCTGATAAATTCGGTCAGTCGTGATTGTATTTATAAATAAATGTTCGTCACGTATGTGCTAGCGTTTCCTTAAACGTTAATTCGACTGAAGATACGCAACTACTACAGTATTGTAAATTACTTTTGGTACCTTAGTACCAAGTTAACGACGTATCCCCGAGTTTCAACAGAACTTTGTGCATCACCGACGATAACCTCTTAAGCATCTAATGTCAACTATAGACTGAATGAATCGATTGGATTCTCTCATATATCAGCAGTGATCAACAAAATGGAAGGTGTCGGCGCTGAAGTTAGCCAAAAAATCCAAGTAAGTTCAATCTCACTTTATTTGAAGAAAGAAAATTTGAGTCATTGTTATTGATGAGAAGTCTTAACCTCCTCGCGTTTAGTTGGCGTACGTTGCATAGAAATCTCCTATGCTCACTTTACTTAGACAGTTTTAGGTTGAAAACTTTCATATCTTTTTAATTTGTGTATGCTCAGTATCAATTCCTTGTTGTTGATTAACCTACATTTGATTGCCTGATATGAGTTTATTGTATTTTAATATTGTTTTTCAGTCTGCCATCAAGGCTAAATTGATGGAACTTGGAGCATATGTCGGTAAGTAGCTGAGCCAGGCTGTCAAAATTCTCCCTTAACTTATTAAGTAGTGTCTCATTTTTCCCTCATTCTTGCCCATCATGTTCTCAGACGATGAGCTGCCGGACTATATCATGGTGATGGTAGCCAATAAAAGATCGAAACAACAAATGGAGAATGATTTAGAGCTATTCTTGACTGACAATACATCTGCATTCACTACATGGCTTCATCAAGTTCTCAATAAACTTCAGGAAGTCACAGTATCATTAGGTAAGATCTACAATGAATTTTTGCCTGGTGTCACCTCAGTCATATCATTATCTTTTGACATTGAGCACATACATGCAAAGCAGTAGTCATTGCCTGGACATTCAGACTGCTTATTCCAGTTTACATGCACAATTTATTCAGTTTAGTTCCATAGGTGCTCTGTGTATTATTCATGTGTTAAACTTGGTTATTCCTTCACAGATAAGAAAAGTTCCGATAGTGATAAGAAGAAAAAAGTGATTGCGCAAGATGATCATCGGAAAGAAAAAGAACAAAAGAAAAAATCCAAAAAGGATATAGAGGATGATAAAAGTCGACCTACTAGTAAAATTAAAGACCCTGGTCCAAGTCAAGATGTTAGTAAAATGGATATCAGTAGTGATATTAATATTAATGGACTGGTTAGTGGTGAAAGTCAGAGTACTTCCACTGTAATAGCACTTTCTTCTGGTTCAGCTAAAGAACGTAAGTACTAATTAGCACTTTTTGCATGATGACCCTGCCACCATCTCTGAGATATACTAGACCATTTAGTTGAAATAAGATATAATGCTTAAGGTTTGTTTCTATCTTGAATTATATCAGTAACTTCTGTTGTATTAAATTAGGTGTTGAAAGCAAGAGCATACCTTATTTCCAAAACAGTTTTGTTAAGTGTTGTTTAATGTATTTTTCATTTTAACTTGCCTTACCAAGAACTAGGTGGACTTAGACTTGCCTACTACAGCGTTTTGTTTGTTCTGACATTCAGATATTGCTTTGCACAATAAGACCAACACTAACCTATCTATCAGCATTTGGAGAACATAAATAAGATTACTAAAATTCTTGTTTAAAGGACTTAATATCCTGTTATCCTCAAGCTGTTGCTTGTTTTCAGGTAGGGGATCAATGTCCAGACCATTAAGTATAGCAGATGATGATGATGATGATTTTATTAACTTGAAAGCTGATGCAGAAGCAGGTAAGAAACCAGGGCATTATTGTATTGAGATTTGTTATTTTATTTGTTTGAAAAATTGAGAAAATAATTTTTCACTATTTTTTCCAGACCTGTGGGAGGGGGAAGCTGATGAGATATCCCTTAACAGTGACGTTAAAGACAAAGAGAGTTTAAGGAGCGTTTCTCGGAGAGCTTCGGAGGCTTCTAAAGTAGACTCATCTGATGACGTAAGTGTTCCGAAAATGTCAGAGAAAACGGTAATTAGTTTTGCCATAATGGTATGATCGCTTTTAAAGAAACGGTTTCTTTAAAACGAAAACTTTCCAAAAGTTTACATCCAGCTGTATCAAGTTTAAATATAAAACTATTCACGAAAAGTCAATCGTTACCTATCCATGAAAGTTTTTTTTTTTCAAGGTGCAATTTTCTTTGACTTTTTCAATTTCTTGAAATTATAGTGTATTTATATTTTTTTAATACCCCAAGGTAGGGCTACCAGTGTCACTTTTATCGTTTTTTGTCACCTGAAACGATTCCTGCCACTATTTTTCAATTTTCCGTCGTCACTTTTTGTCACTAGGTTTTATCACAAATTCAAAGGAAAAAAAAGGGGGGGACCTAAAATTTAAGTCAACTTTGAAGAAAGGCAAGGGGTACTCCTTTCTTTTCTCAAACTTTGAGTCAATTTTTTTGTTGAATTTTTAATGTTTGATAGTTGGTACTGTTTAGGGGGAGCTAGAAGTGGTGTTTACCGTCGTCGGTTGCTTATTTCGTCGATTGATCGTGTCCGGAAGTGGAATATAAAATGTACGTCTTTCTCTCCAACCTCCCGCTCCCGTACTGCTCCCTCTTCCGGTCCGTTTTAAAAAGACAAATTGAGCAACACTTGTCGGTTTTAATCATTTTTAGTTTCCCTGAATCAGATCCAACCATCAAAATATACATCCTTTTTTAAAAAAAAATGTCAGTTCGAAAAATTGAAAAAGAGCAAGGGGTACCACTTGTCTTTTTTCAAATTTTTAGTTGATTTTTTTTTCTTGAATTTTCAACGTTTGAATGTTGGCTTTGTTTAAGGGGAACTAATAATTGCTTTCACCATCGGCTGTTGCCATCCAAGTTCATCACTCCTGAATTGAATTTAAAATCCCTACCACAGAATCGTCCGAGCACATACGGTAATTCAGCTTAGTTCGTGGTCTCGACATTTTTCTTAGCGGGTTTTTCTATATCGTTTGTATATGTTTTTCCGAGCAATATATACTATAGTGTAAATATAGCCCGAATAACCAATTGGAAGGAGTAGTTTCACAATTCCTATCTTTCCACAAAAAGATGACAAGAGTGTGGTCTCGCAGCGTTACTAATTTATTTTAGCACACATAGGCGTGAATTGTTTGTAAAAGGTCTCTGTTAGGTTACGGCTAGAGAATTTGACGTCAGTTTTATCTGGTGAAGATGTCTTTTTAGTCACTTTTTGGAGATGAAACTTGACTGGCAGCCCTGTCCTAAGAGTAAACAAACTTTAGGAAGGCCAAAAAATAGAATTTATCTCTGTTGATCTATTTAAAAAAAAATGTTTTGAAGATATTCCGCATTAGATTGCAGTTAATTATGAGACGAGTGTCTGTGCGCTTAATTTTATGACTTACAAAGTTTTTTCTTTTGAGCCTTCTTGATATAACTTCGTTTTATTAAGATGGCAACCCTTTTGTCTTTGTATAGCTGACGAAGTCGGCGGAACGAACGAAAAGTGTAAAGAGGGAACCGTCCGATGGACAGCAAAGTTCAACGCCGCCGGCCGCCACAACCGCAACCGCTGCCGCCGCAGCCGCCCCAACGGCGGCGGGCACAACAACGGCCTCGGTGGCCCCGCCTGCGACGTTGCCAGCGCGACCCCAGACCGCCATCACCACCTCTAGTCGAATAATCAAAATATCTGAAGTACTCAGAGAAGAGGAAGAAACGCTGAATTCGTCTATGAAACGGCACCTGGACGACAAAAGAGTAGCAAGGATATCAGAGGGCAGTGAGGTAAGGGCTTGCCGCATCTTCAAAACTCCCGTTACCTCTTTAAAACCCTTGCTCTGCCTCTGTTCGATGCGCGTTCATTTCAAAGTTCCTTCATTAAATGAATCATCACTCACTTCATGCTCATAATGCTAAATTCCTCGGGGAAGAAATTATTGTAAATGAAACTCGGCGTTTACTCTTAAAAAATGTTGTTTTAGAGAAATGGTTGTACTATCAGTCCAATAGGTATTGTCCGGTTCTGGTGCAATAAGGTGGTGGTCAATTTATTTCCCCATAAGGCGGAGCCTTCGTGCGCGAACAGAACCGGACAAAACCTTTTGGGACGATAGTACAATTTTCACTTTCATATCGATTTTTCAGGAAGATTGTTATGATAGGAATGACGGAACTTTGGCCTCAGATTTTGCTTAATCGGTAATTTTACATTGTAAATTTTCATCTTCAGCTTTGCAAGATGAACTTCAAAATTGATGAAGTTGTAGTTTTGGGGAAATATTCGAATGAATATCCTCTAAACAAAGAAGAAAAATAATTGTATGAAATTTAAGAAACATGTTTTTGTTTGTCGCACCATTTTTTTTAGATATACTGGAAGTATGTTTCGTAACGACGACAATATTTCGGTGTCGAGAAGAATGCTTTTTTAGCCCTGCGTTACGTTCTCGTTCACCTCTGTTGTCGGACGGTTTGGATCATAAGCCAGAGCCCAGACTATGCCGACACAGACACCTCGTATTTAGCAGCCAATCAAGTCCTCCCCCCTTGCAGTACGATCAAGTCTACTTGCATCGAGTTAAGAACGCGATATGCCTGTTTTTTTGTTGTTTTTTTTCAAGTGACTTGAGTTACGAAACCGCTTTCCTAAGGAGAAAGCTGATATTTCACCCGAACCACTCAGAGTTCATACCCCAATTGCACTCAGCTTTAGAGGCAGAGTTACCCACCTCTGTGATCCACTCTGGCTCAACTTTTTATCAAGTTTTTGGATCGACGACATAAATCGCGTGGTTTAAATTTACCTAGGGTAGGTAAAGTGACTTGTGCTTCGAATTGCTACGCTGTCTCCAAGCTTGATGCCGCTCACATCCCGGCGGCGGTTATTATCGCGGAGAAGTAAGCGGCACCAAGCGTCGTGACCGTTAGATTCAAGGTTAGGTTACCTGCCTTGCACAAGTATTCAAGGTTAGGTTACCTGCACCTCGCTTCATTGACGGGCTACATAAGGTGGAACACTAGAGGTGGGAAATTCCACCTTTCAAATGTACAGTGTCTGTAAGAAAAATGTGAAAACTCCTGGTGGCTTTGAAGTTTAGTCGATGCTTCAGTTCGCCCAACAATCGTGATAAACCATCGTATTTTGAAGATCAAAGCTCTTTACTGTCAAGATTACTCCGTTACGCTATACCACTACGCTATCCGTTAGTTCCAAAAGGTAAGTTTTAAGTGTTTTAAACTCGCTTAAACGGTTTATTAAAAACACCGATGTGTTAGCCATAGTGTGTCTGAAGCACTGAAAAGTCGGGAAAATGTACTAACCCTCCTTTTGAGGAATACTTCACTTGTGTCGTACGGAATTCAACAGTAACTCAGTCACCTTCGGGATATAAGATGTTCTCTGACATTGCATCGAGTGACGTCGAAGTGAGGTTAGATTGTATTTGTGGCGGAGAATCTCTTTCGTCTCTTACCAGCACCATGAATGAGTAAGACTTGTGAGGGGTTGTTGCACTGGAGTTACCGCTGAATTCCTAGTAAGGAAGTCTTCCAATTACTTGGAATTCCGCCTGGAATTCCAGGTAAGAGACCTTCCTTTGCGAAAGATTGTGAAAGAACAGTCATTTCAGAATGGGTTAAGAGTGGGTCTCGAATCTTATCGTCCCGTTAGATTTGTCAGTTTCCTCGTTTTGATTGCTGCAGCGTTTTTTGTCGACAGTATTGCAAGACTGTGCGGAGTGAAAAATTAAGAGACCGCCATCTTGCGATCGTACAAGACAACGCGTATATCTTATTATGCAGTACTTGACTGAATTGTAACCAAGACGCCGTAACTCTAGAAGTTTGACTAAAAGACCTGTGGTTAATTTTGCAATTTTAGAGTATTGTAGAAAAGCTTCTCTTGAGGTTTTTGTTCATTAGGAAAATTTTAGGTGACTTGAAAAAAGAACAGAAAAAAACAGAAAATCGTGAAGTAATTCAAGTTGATGCGAATTTTGGTTCGCAAAAGTTTTACCCGGAGTTTTCCCTTTTTCGTATATTTTTGGAACCAGAATTATTCCGGGTTATGTTTAGTTTTTATTTGTTTCCTCTTTCTTTGTCTGTAAAAAAAAAACTGAAACTGTCATTTTGGATACTAAGAAACTCCTAGCAAGCAACAAGGTTTATACGCAATATTTTATGCTTCATTGAAAAAAAATCCCTTCTCAACCGCCTGTCGGGATGTTCATCTGCGTATTTTTATCCATCGATGAAAATCTTATTTCAATTTCTGTATGTTCAAAAGAAGATACAAGTTCAAAATGTTTAAATTACTTGTTCTATCGATTACAAAACACAATCCCAAAAATATGTTGAGACATATTGCTATTTATGTGAAAGAAAAATTTTTGAAGCCGTCCCAGGGCACACATTTTCTTTTTAGATAAAAGAATTTTCACCTGTCCACCTGTTTTAACCTCTATTCGTTTATGTTCGACAGAGTAACAAGAAATTGAAACCGTCCCCCGCTCCCATAACTTTTAAAAGTGAGGAAGCCACGGAAGACGACGAGGCCGTCTTCGGCAAGCACATTGCCCATGAATTGCGACAGCTGCCCATGAGACAGAGAAGCCTGGCGAAGCTAAAGATCCAGCAAGTTTTGTTCGACTGCCAGCAGTCATCGCCTCCAAAGCCCGCACCTCAACCCGCAATCAAGTCGACCATCTCCGAAGCTCCGAGCAGCGCACCGAGTAGAGACTCTCTGCGAGACCGTCCCAGAAAGAGAGACCCGCGAAGGAACAGGTCAAGTCGGCAGCGTCGGCAACGGAAACAGTCGCCTCTTCGACCGGCCGACAGTCGCCGAATCCCCGTCGACCGGAAACTCTTGAGCCGGAAACGCTCCCCGTTGCGACTCGGAGCAATGCGCATGGATTCGCCTAAGTACAACCAACCGAAAAGACTGTCGCATTAACCTCTGGTCCGCGGGACCAAATCTGTATTTTGCAACATTCATCGCAAGTTGTACATATTTGAGAAACCTTTGTTTGTCGCATTAAGCGCAGGTCCACGGGACCGAATCTGTATATTTTTCGCAAGTTGTACATATTTCTCTTAATAGGGTAACCTTTGTTAGTACAAATGAATGTTATTTATGTTTTTGTTTAGCGCGAATGAATCGAAATGTCGAATCGAAATAAAACTACTTCAGTTAGCAAAAATGATTTTCATTGTTGAAGACCTATCAACTGCCATTGAACAAGTTTTCGTTATTTACCTTTCACAGAACTGTGAAAGATTAATAATACTTACGCTATTCTACTTAGACACGACTGTAACGGATGAAGTTTGATTGTAGATGAATACGTTCCATTGTTTGTTTTATTGCTTCTTAGTTCTCAGTTTCTCCGATGCCTTATGTCGTTGGAAGGAACGCTTTATTTTCGTTATCTTTTCATAGTTAGCGTCTCTTTTTTTATTATTTTTTTTTAGGCTTTGTCGGTTATCATCTGCTTTTCGAAGCATCTCGGTACTTAATTCGCAAATTGTATATCTCTTCCTTCATAAATTACGTCCCTTCTTTAACGTAACTATTACCATACAAACTATTTTATCCACCATTCGGAAATCAACATCATCTGTATACGATTGTCGAGGTAGTTAGCTAGAAATCCATATCCTTCTGTCGTTGTTTAAGTTGATAGACACACTTTTTCTATCAAAAATTGTAGGGAAAATACAATCGACCCTCTTGAATTAATTGTTTAGTAACTGAAGTGACGGAAAGAAGATGAGTTCTAGTCTCCTGTTTTTATTCTTTTTGTGCTAAAAATTGGGGCATTACGATCATATCGAGCTTTCAAGCTTATTCTCGATGGGACTTTATTAAAGGATAGAAAACGAAGGGGTACGGTATCATGGGGAGTCAACGTTCCACACCAAGAGAACACTGCAATTTTAAAAATGTATCCAATAGACCCCGAACGTGGAGGGACTCTTTGCGATACAACTATTGTACACGCGTTGTTTGAAACGAATCAAATGAGCTTTGTCCGCTTATTTTGAGCTTCACATCAAAGTCTAATAAATCGCCATTTCGATTTTTCTTCTCCGGTGATAGATTTAGGTCGTCTTTTTCTCTACTGGACGACTCAATAATATTACGGAATATTCTGGATCTAATGAACTCACGAATCGACCTCGAATCGACACAAGAATAGACGGTCTACCCATTTTCGTTAAGACGAATGAATGACTTTAACACTTAGAACTGAGTTGACAGGCCGTACTCTTTATTCTACGTCTATATGATATTACGACTTAGGGTGAGGTACGACGCACAAATTTGAAACTTTCTATCATCTGTAAGTTGTCATGTATTAACTGTTAAAACAATCCTCGTTTTTTTTTTTTAAATTTAATTGTCAGTTCTATTTGCACGCCTATGTCAATACAAGGGAGGCTTGAACGCACGGAAACCAACGTATTGCATTTTAAATGGGAGGTGACTTGAACGCACGGAAACGAACCTAATACATTTTAAATAGGACAGCGTGTGAATAGTCACTTCATTTTTTTTTTCATGAATATACCATCGAGATCGTAAGAAGAGTCCAAATACCGATGGGGTTTTCCACATGACGTTTGATTTCGACAGCTTTTACTCATGACTATATTTGATATCGATCACACAAATCCCTTAGAATACCGATCACTGCATGTCGCCTGTATGTTGAATGCTTGACCTATTAATAAGTTTGCTGACCTATTTATTTGGCTTGTTTGACCTAGTTATTTGAATTACAGGTATCGTTGAGCAAGCCCGTCCTCCAGGCAAAGCAGTCCAGCGGGCCTGTCGCTGGTCGCCGGGGTCGCCGCCATGTCGACAAGGTCACCCGACGCAGGATATCGGAGTCGGGGCTGTCGTCGCGCAGGGCCGCCCGGAAGGCGACGCAAGACTCCTCCCGCTCTTCCGGGCGCTCCGCCCGGGAGGAGTCCGGGGTCGCCAGCGTGATCCGGGTGCTCCCCAGGCCCCGGAGGCCCGCGGCGCTGCAGCCGAGCTGCTCGCTCATCCTGAAGGCCGTGGCCGAAGCAGAGAAGTCCGTAGCCACGGCGCGCCGCCCCAAGGAGGTCCGCAGGTCGCCGCTCAAGAGCCGCCAGGTCCCCGTCCAGGCCCCGCCGCCTGCGCTTCCCGTGGTCCAAACCGCGCCGCCACCGAAAGTGCAAAAGGTAGGCCTGTATTTAAGACTCACTCGTTGTGCACTGTAATTTTTTAAGGTATCATTTTCAACCTTTTAGTTTAAATTCGGTGCAACCCTCCGTCGTCAAGCCGAGCGGAGCGATAGCGAAGCGAGGCACAAGGCACCTAACCTAACTTAACTTAACCTAGGGTTACCCAACTAAACGGTCGCCAAGCCTGATGCCGCTTACTTCTCG
>Ga0058701_10006165_pt1 | contig 10075 bp, 4 predicted proteins | sample AgamicOrMae_FD_97039 | JGI IMG/M metagenome (GOLD analysis project Ga0058701, IMG submission 97039) | Agave microbial communities from Guanajuato, Mexico - Or.Ma.e | ecosystem: Host-associated > Plants > Phyllosphere > Phylloplane/Leaf | place: Guanajuato, Mexico | collected 2012-06-04 | reverse complement strand
TTTGCCGCAGCAACCAAACGTCTTGTTGATAGAACCGAACATTTTGTTGTTGTAACAAAATATTTTTGTTACCCTTTTTTTAAAAAATGACTTTGTTGGTATAACAAAACCTTTTTTTCCGTGCACAAATTTGGAGGGCAGTTTTTGTGACCTTTATAAAAACAAGGGCATTTTCATAACGTTCTTCCATGGTTCAACACTCAAATTTTTAAAGGTAGCAATTTGAACCTTTTGGTTCAACTTTTCGTCGTCAAATCGAGCGGAACGACAGCGGAGAGAGGCAAGAGGCATCCGACCTAGCTTATCCGAACCTAACCAAGCTCCTTGCCGTTTACCAAGATTAGTTTGTCACTTGTGCCTCGCTTCGCTATCGCTCCGCTCGGCTTGGCGACCGTTTAATTATGTAACCCTAGTTAGGTTAGGTTACGTGGCTTGTGCCTCGCTCCACTTGGCTTAACGTCGTAGCGGTTGAACCAAAAGGTTCAAAATGCAACGTTAAAAATTTAGAGTGAAATAGCATTTAATCCGCTGAATTTGTTTTAACGCCAAGTACTTCAACAGACTAGAAATACAGATATCACAATATTTGAGTGAAGTGTGAAAGCAATCACAAAATGCTATTTACGCAATAAAAAAGTAACTGAAGTATAGATATTTAAAACAAACTTTTAAGCAAAATGTTTGATAAACGAGAAAAACAAGCTACTATTGGGTTTGGGTTAAACCTTCACTACGAGGCTTGGCACGTTTCGGCAACCGTTCCCCTGCTTAAAAGACCACGTGATTTGTGTACATTACTTCTCAGAAAACTCATCCCTAACCATTTATTCTGCCGTTGAAAGGAGGCATGAATTGGAAGAAGAGATTTTTAAAATATAGAGTATCGATAAACAGAGCGTGATCGTGAGCTAACCGATAACTTCCTCATACGTGATACCTCTCGGTTTCGGTATATATCTTTAGATCAGTTGTTGGAAGAACTTAATTTTCTCGACTAATTTACGCGTTTACTTGAAACTACTCACGTTTTTTTTCGAACTACGTAGAAATACGTCAGTCATTTATTCACTCGACCGTACCATACTGTATTCATATACACTGCATTTAAGTGCAATACCCAGTAAAAACAAAACCCTCGATTTAGGGAATGCTATGCTTTTTTTGGGTGTGAAACCAAAACGGGAATGGCACGTATTTTGGTTATTTTTTTATGATAGGCCTATGTTCAGCCATATCATTCAAAAGGTCTCGGCGAGAGCTTTCCATTGATGTGGCTGAACATAGGTCTACATTGAAAACAACCAAAATACGCATTACCCCCGTTTTAGTTTCATACTAAAACAGTTATAGCATTTCCTTAAACGGGGGTTTGTTTTTACGAACTATTTTGCGAACTATTTGGAAAACTAATCGAGCATTGCAAAAGCTTCGGCGATCCTTGTAGAACACCTAAAAGTAGCCCTCAAAACTGAAATTTCGAGGATTTTGCGACGTTTCCGGCCGTTTGGCAGCACATGTGGTGAAGTGTATATCGTCTTTTTAGACGGGTAGTATAAAGTAATTTCAGAAACATGTTATACTTTTTATAGTTTTTATTTCTGTGAGGAACTTAAAAAAAATATTCATATTTTTTGAATTTTCGACAATGTATTCATTCTTTCCTTTGAGTATTGCGGACTTTTCTGAAGGTAAAACGTGCGTCAGAGTCTCCCCACTCACGGTATAAAAGGTTTTGTTATACCGACAAAATCATTTGTCAAAACAGAGAAAACAAAAATATTTTGTTACAACAACAAAATGTTTAGTTCTATCGACAAAACGTTTGGTTGCTGCTGCAAAATTTTTGGTTGCAGCAACAAAAAATTTATTTGTTGTCCCTAATTTTGTTGCCGTAACGGAACCATTTTTTTCTGTGCTCTGCGCTTTTCTTACAATTCAAACGCAGTCCTCCATTTGAAATAAATTTACATAGCTTTAGTTATCGCGCATATGCGTTGAAATCCCTACACATACATGCGTACTTTCCTTATTCGCCCGACAGTTCTCTCATTTCACTCACATAGCACTTGTATGCACATCCGTTGAAGTCACCCTGTATAGGCTTGCTTCTTTGGGTCAACGCCCCGCACTCTTTTATTGTGACGAAAACAATCCAACGGGGTCCAGCTACATCACTGATATAACGAGAGTCTCTTATACGTTTCGGTTGGTCTTTCGCGGGCTGTTTGGCGTGTGGATAAGTTTTACGCGGAGACTAACCAAAACGTTGGAGAGATCTTTCGAACCAACTGCTCATCGGCTCTTCAGGTGAACAAGAGGAAAGAAAAGAATTTCAGATAAGGTTCTATACGCGTGGGCACTCGATCAGATTGTTTTGTTATCTCGTTTATTTTTCTGGTCGTTTTTTGGGCTATCTGCTGAAAAGCAACTGTGTGTCATAAGACTCACACTTCACGAGGTCAGGTACTCGTTCTTTCGGCCAAAGTCGCTTTTATAACGGAGGAATGAACATCTCTGTTTGTTCCTTCATGCGCATCGTGCTTCATGGTTCAATTGGAACTTAAAATTAGCGGAACTTGCCTCCTGCTTGTGAGAGTATAATTGTCGCACTTTTGTCTGTTCGCGTGGTGAAAGTGCGCTGATTATAAATGAATTAAATCGGTAAATTGTACAGGAGATATTTCAGAAGAATTTACAAATTAGTGTGGATGAGGTTGATAAATCGCTGATAAATTATTATTTGTTTTAGGGTAGTCTTATAATGGGTTTGGGTATATGACGCGGTAAAACGGGTGTACCGGACATTCCATTTGAGGGTTTTGCCCGGTTTTTCGTGGTTGATCCGTCAATAACCAGTTTAAACGTAGTATGGGTCGACGAGAGCTCGGTATGCATTGAAATTGCTTTTAATTCATAAACACAGTGTTATTTTGAAATGTGACATCTTCCACACGTTTTTTTTAATTGATTATGTCGCCAAACGGAGAGGAGCGAGATACAAGATACGCAAGAACCTAACCTAACGGGCGCTTAGCCTGAGATGTTTCTCGGTGGCAAGCAGTATCGGGCTCGGTAACCTCGCCAATCTTTTTTGAAAAAAAAACTGTTCTGTAAAAGCACCGTAAAACTCTTCTTTAGAGAAAGCGGAAATAAATGGAGGAGTAAAATTGTCATAATCGAAATTTTCGATCAAATATTTTCTACTATTTTTTGATATGCATATCTTCTTACAAGATACAAAAATTCAAAAACCGCCAGAAAAATACGCTATTTTCTCTAATCGGTGAAAAAAAATCCCAATAGAACAAGTGGAACAATAGCAAGGTACAAAACACCTAAACCTGCGCGCGGTTGTAGTACTTCGTTCACTCTTACCATTTAATGAAAGGTTTCACTTAAGTAGACCCCCAATAGGTAGGAAATGCAGCCTTAAAAAAATAGTAAAAAACAAAATGAGAGTGCACTGGACGCTAAGTGATAAGGATCACCAAGATAATTTACTTGCTTGCCAACACAAGCTATTGAAAGATGGATCTACTGTATATTGTGATTGTTTGCCGTATATGTTTTTGTGATCTGCCCCGTTTTGATGTCAAGTATTTGACAGGCGACCCCTTCTCCCTCTCCATTTTTGTGAAACATCGATTCTAGCTGAAGAGCGTTGACAGGCTGGGAAGGTTGTGCTATTATTGAAGATACTGGGCTGCATAGATCGATACCTTAAATTATGGATACATTCTTGCCGTCTTGAGAACTGTTCTTAATGGTCATTATCACCATAAATCTATCAATACCCAGTAGGAAAATGAGGACAGAAAATCGATTATTTCTTTTTGCGATTGAAGATTTGCTCTTTTTATACAAAATGTTCTTTCTTATTGGCTGTTTGAGAACTGATTTTAGTGCTGTTATTTTGACTAGAAATATTAAAATTATATCATTGAAAGGAACGCGTGTAGGATAAAATCGCTTTAAGAAATCGAATATGAAGATTTGATTTTAGGGATTTTTCGTACCGAAATTTGCGAAATATGCCGATTATTATAACCAAATTTCCGTAAGATTTTGATGTGTCTACAGTTAAAGAAATGGCAACCAGCATAAAAAAAGGACGAAAGAAAGAAAAAGAAGGAAAGACTTCTTAAATTGAGGCGCGCTGTTTATTGTTTTTCATTGTGTTGCACTGAATATAGTATATGAATATACTATATTTAACGGATTCAATCATGACTGCGTGTCTTGAAAAAAAAATGAAAATCGACATCTTTTGACTTGCTCACAAACAGTTTTAATAGCAATGTTTTTTTTTTATTTTTTACACACACTTTTTTTCACATTTAAAAAAAAAGTTTCGATCAACCTTTTTGCCGTTTAAAATACCATAATCGGAGGGCTTGAAGCAAAAATTTTAGAAACAATTTTAATAAAAACGGAAATAGCTAATCAAGAATGAAAGCTAAATTTTCGCATGACGTTACGTTTATAAAGGCACGTTATACGGTGTGAAATTTGTATTTAAAGAGTTTTAAAATCTGTCTATAAAAGATGGATATATTTGTAAAACATTTTTTCGGTCATTGCATAAGGCTGGTATTAGCATGAGTTACTAGCGTGACATTTTCAGATAAACCGTGACATTAGTTTCTGCCTCAGAGGTTATCAAAAAAAGCGTAGTTCCACCTATAAAAGATTGGCGCATATTGGCATTGGCTGTGTTCGTAAAATTTGTACTTAATTTTCCTCGGTTAACGATAACTAGCGTAAAATTGCGTTCAACACTTTCAGGGAATCTTCTTTTGTATGTATTTTTGGGAGAACCTATCAGGCCTCTTTCACCCCATGGAGAAAAGACTCAATTTTTGAATCGATCGAAGGTATCGTTATAAGTAGAGGAGCGGAAGAGATACAGCCCTTCATCTGTGCTTCTAACAAAATTATTTCGATTTCCCAAACAATCCCTTTAAATATGCGAAAAAAAAGATTGCATTCTAATGATTCGGACATTTTTTTTTAAATCAAGACTAAAAAGACAGGAATTAAATTACTTTACAACTCTCGTTAGCTCTCTTTTGACGATATTTTTTTTATATCTCGAACGGTTTTCGAGGTAGGTTGTAATCGATAAAAACGGTATGTGCGCCCTCATAAACTCTAATTCACACGAAAGTATCAGCCTTCAGCCCAGTTTCTTTAAGCATAATGAACGAATGTTGTAGTGCTCTTAACACATATTCAACTGTAGGATAAAGAAACACAAGATTAAATAAATTTTGGAGCTGTCGATAAGAACTTCCGGCAGGTCTGTTCCGCGTCGTATAACACTCTTCTTCCCGGCAAAAGAGCCACATGTTTTGATCAGCTGATTCATACTGTACCTGAGTAGAGAGCCTCGCGGGGAAAGAGGCGTCGACTGCCACGTCACCCTTGCACCCGACCAATCAGCGTCGCTGGTTTCATGCATCCCACCAATCTGCACAACGCGGAAATGAGTTGACGCATCTCTCCCTGTGAGGCTCTGTAGACCACAGCGATCAGTTATATAATCCTTGCAGTGTTAATTGAATTACTTTTAATTGTTTACAGCAATGGCGCTGACGACCCAGCTTCTGATTGGAGCGATTCTGGTGGCCGCGGCGATTTTATATTCAAGTAGTCGCACATTTAGCTATTATTTCAGATGGGCGGTGTTTTGTATCGGCTCAATCCTAACCGGAAGTATATTTATCCCTTTTATGCTACTCCGCCCAAGGCATCATGAGAATGCATTGTAAGTACCCAAGGGTCTGTCTATAAACCACGTCCCTACCTTAGGTGACGTAATTTATGGTCGAACACTCGTCTGTCAGGTTTTGTTTATGACTAAATTATATTACTGCGATGGTTGGTGTTTCAGAGTTGAAGTGCGTTCTTTTAACGAGTAAAATATACCAAATCGATATTAACCTGTTCCGGTGCTGAACCTCTTTTGGTAAAAAAAGGCTCATATATTAAGTATTTTAGTCATTTTTGAAGATAGCCCAATCAAGTAGCAACTCAAGAAAGCTCTCGTCGAGGCTTTGATATGGCTATTGGGGTGTTTATCTTAAAATTTTACTCAAGGATGTGTTATAAGCCGTTTCACGTTATCTGTACCAATTTGGGATAAAGGTGAGACGAGTTTAACACGTTCAGTATGGTTGTTTCCGAGATGGATCTTCTTGTAGCTTCAAACGAAAAGGAGGGAGAGCTTTCTTTGTTTCAATAAATGTAATCCGTGTTCTTTATCTATGGCCCATTTTCTAAAGTATCGTCAACAACGAAAGTTACTAAAATACCATGGATAAAATTGAAAAAGAGATGTAATAAGATCTCCCACGTATTTGATATAGCCCACGACGTAATTTTAAAATTAAATATTGGTGTAGGTAGGTGACCCACCCGATACCCCCCCCCCAAAAAAAAAGTCTGGCTTTGCCACTGATTTTTTTTTATCTCTGAAACTTTGCTGCTTCTTCGTATTAGAGCCCTGAAAAGTAGAGAGGCGCGAATGGTGACCCCTGCCATGGGAGCCGCCATGATAGACTCGATGTGTTTCTTATGGGAAAATAGGGCTCAACATGGCGGACATGGTATTCGCGCCTCTTTACTTTTCAGGGCTATACTTCGTGTTTATTTTACAACACTGTTTTGAACCACCCGTTTTCGTAAGGCTGTAAGCATTAACCAGCTTTCCAAGGATATTCATCACAATAGAAACACAAGAGCAAGTGGTTGTCAACTGTTTTTAAATGGAAATCGAGCAGGCCTTTGAGTGCTGCGAACAATCCCGATTTCAGTGATTTCCCATTCTTTGTGAAAGAGTAAAGTCGCCTCGACGGTACTTGTCTGTTTACATTCTGTGAGTCCATAATCAGCTTGTCGATTTAGTAATGAGCTTTTTGTACACTGACCGATCGTTCGAAGGTTTTCGTGACGGATTATGCACACCATCGCTCCCCTTCGCTCCGGTGTAAGTTGGGTTGCCTACCTCATCTCACGAGGTGCAGATTGGACCCGAACGGTTTTAACTAAGTTAATCTCATGCGCGGACGCCCTTCTTTGGGTCGGAATGCATTTCGGACCAATAGAAATTACAGAACCAAACTCCCGTGCCCAGAACTGTAAATTCGAGTTTTTTAGGTTAAAACTTTGTAGTTTAAAATAAGCAATGCTGAAAAATGTTTGCGTTCAAATTTTCAAAATCGAAATTTTGAACCGTTCATAATGCGCCTTTTAAATTACCGTTAAGTAGAATTTTCTTAATGAATTTTTTGAAAAATTTAACTTTGAAATTGTTGGGAAGACGCGCGTCCGTAGTACATGTCGGATATGTATGAAATTTGCTGTATTTTGTGTTATTTGGATAGGCAAATCGGTCGCGCTGGTGTCGTGCTGGTTGCCTATCACACGAAATGCAGATCCAGGAGGTACTAGTCCCGCGCAGTTGCTGTCAAGCGACGCAGCGGTATCGTTTGAGCTTCGGCAGTTTCGCGGAGTCTAGCTTGTTCTCAGAATTCAAAGATTGTATTCATATCCTGCAAAAGACCCAAATCTGGAAAATAAATAAAAGAATCACGTTGAGGATAGCCCTAAGAGTGACAGCCAGCAGCCAAATCGCGTTGCGCTCGATCACCGCCTGATATTAGGGCAACACGTAGGCGAATGTACACTCGCCACCTGTGGCCTGCAGGGTTAAGCAACCTTCCTTCCATTAGTTTGAGGCGATTTGCCTTTGCGTGGATTTTCTTTGACTTCTGCACCCTCTCTGTACAGTCGACATCAAAAATATTGTAGCATTTTTCCACGTATGAGGACGGTCGAATTTTGATTTCGATTGTAAACTTTAACACCGGATAAGATTTGTTGCTTACCAGTTGTGCTTTTTCAGGATGCCGGCTTGGGGAGCGAGACAAGTATCCAGATTCCTTGGAATAAAATGGACGATGAGAGGGAAGGAGAATCTTGTCAAGGACTCCGGCGCCCTTGTATTACTAAACCACCAGAGCTGCCTAGACCTTTTATGTGAGTAAATTTTATCTTGAATCACGCTGTCTTTTACAGTATCAACTTCCTGATACTATTAATTGAAAATAATAATGTATATATATATTATAATATTCTTTATCCTAATATTTTTTACATGTTTTCAAAGCGTTGAAGGGAAAAAAAGAGGATTTTTTCCATTCATATTCTAGAAACTAAATCAAATCGTTGTATTATACAGCGGTGAACATTATCCTCCTTTAACTTTGGAACCGATTAATTGTTAAATCGAAACCACGATGTAGAAAAGATGTCGAGGAGAAGACTTCAGGAGCCTCCTCTAGTCCTTTTTATTTTTAAACGTAGCTTTTCAATTACTCAAAACTACCCATCTGACATTTTTCAGTGCATTACAAATTTGTTTTTTATTTTTAAAACTTGGTTTTTCGTTTATTCCTGTTAATTCTACATTTTATGTGCCTTTAAAGTGTGTTTAATTTTTTAGAGTAAGCCTTTCAATGGCTTAAAACCACGTATTTTACAGATTTAAGTAGCGTAAAACTTCACAATATTTTCGAGGGTAGTTTTTACTTCCATGTTCGTAGATCGAAAGGAAGTATTTGAATACTACCAAAAATTCTACGTTGGTTTAGGCTTCTTTTCCGCGGGTATAGTTGTTCTAATTCCAAGCAATTTTATTTATTTGAAAATACTCAGTTTACAACTTATATTGCTCTTTAATTTTGTTCAATTTCAGCTAAACGCTCGAATTGGCGATGTTTGCAGGTTTAGCAGAACTGTGGCCCGTCGTGGAACGCTGTGCAGTTATATCAAAAAAGGAAATTTTCTACATTTGGCCCTTCGGACTCGCCTGTTGGCTTTGGGGCACCATCTTTATCGACAGACTTAACGGAGAGAAAGCGCAGTCGACAATCAATAGCACCGGAAAGCATATTCGGGATAGGAAGGTTAGGATATCTATCGCCCGGCATGCGACTGCCCGCCATGCAATACACTACACGCCTCTATACATTATGTGCAACTTTGCTTAACTGTCTGTGGATTAAGCCATCTCGTGAAATGTGAGAGTCAGTCAACATTATCGATTTTCATTGCTCGTTTATCGGGACGTGGCTTAAGATTTTAACAAACATTGAAAATATTCCGCATTTCATTTAGTTTTTTCCACGTGTGGACAACCAAATTTCGATTTCGATTGTAAACTTTGACAACGGGCAACATTTGGGATCATGCATTTTCCTGAAGTGTCGGAGAGAGATATCTGTATTTTAGGTTAATATAACCCATAACAGCCCACAGATTTGAAGTGAAATTAAGCTTAAGAGAAATTTAAACGATTTTTTCCATTGAAATAAGCAATTTTAAGCTTTGGAAAATGCCTAAGTAAATCAGGCTTCCAGAGGGGTGATATTTTTACTTTTTGAATTGTAATAATACTGAACTGAAAAGATCCTCTAAAATATTTTTTTTTCTGTTTCTGATCGGCATCGCTGGGCGGTACCAGTAGTGGGTTAAGCAAGGCATATTGCGAGCCCAGATCAACTTGAGCTTAAGCATCTCAACTAGCCTTAATTTTGTTTTAGAACACTTTTTTTTTAAATTTGGAAAAATGAGAAAATCAGTTTTCGGCAAATGCGGTGATAAACCCTGTATCTGGTTCAAGTCTTGTAGTCTTTGTTCTTCTCTTTTTCAGACAAGGGTGCTCATGTTCCCTGAAGGTACCCGTCACGGAGGTACCAATCTGCTGCCGTTCAAAAAGGGCGCCTTTCACCTAGCGATATCTTCTCAGACACCAATCCAACCTGTTGTAGTGTCAAGATACTACTTTTTAGATGTCAACGAGCAAAAACTCGATAGCGGTAAGGATGTTGGCAAATGCTGTAACAACGATACCCCTTAGTTCCAATACTGGAATTTTCTGAGAATTCTCCGGAATTCTCAGAAAATTGCGACTGCAGCGCATGTCCAAACATGCGCTGCAGTCTCCCCGTGTGATCACGTGCTTGATGCTGTTCGGAAACAGCAACATTTATTTTAGAGAATCTTTTACAGT
>Ga0058701_10006164_pt1 | contig 10076 bp, 7 predicted proteins | sample AgamicOrMae_FD_97039 | JGI IMG/M metagenome (GOLD analysis project Ga0058701, IMG submission 97039) | Agave microbial communities from Guanajuato, Mexico - Or.Ma.e | ecosystem: Host-associated > Plants > Phyllosphere > Phylloplane/Leaf | place: Guanajuato, Mexico | collected 2012-06-04 | reverse complement strand
TTTCTGATTTTGTTCACATTACCTGATAGCTCGATTCGCGGAATTCAGCTGGAAGTGTTATTCTGACTTTTCTTGACGATTCTGATTTTGTTTCTATCCAACATTTCTGAGTTTGTTGACATTACCTGCCCGATTCGCGGAATTCAGCTGGGACTCCTATTCTGACTTTCCTTTTACTGTTTCCTTAGTTTCCCTCAAATTATTCCACGTATGAGTTGTGATTCGATTTAAGTTGGGGTGGGCTTCCATTCCGAAATGGTTGGGAAAGCGGATAGTTTTAATCGAATTACCCACAAAATCCAACAATACGAGGGCATATCTGGTTCTTTGTTGCGTAGTGGCATTGTGACCACCGGAACATATTCCTCATCCGGCTGGCGAAACCCGACACTCTACAGATCGCACAAAACTCATCTATACTGACTCTAGCCGACGCCGAGCTACCGCCTGAGCCGAGACCGAGCCCAGTTCGTCTTACTTTACGGACTACCACGCCAGCATATCCCTGTGAAAGGTGGCCCCACGAACAGGCAAGGAACCTCAAAAATTCCAAACCCATTCGACATCCAAATAACCTCAGGTCTGCACGAAATTAGAGCAATATCTTAAAGCAGAGACCCATCCGACATTCAAACAAGTCAGAATGAGTTGCGCGAAAAAATTCGCCGCAGAATGTATCTATAAACAAATGGCTTTCCTTTCCAACCAGCAGGAAACCCACGATTCCAAACCCATTTGACTTTCAGATAACCTCAGATCGGTTTTGTTCTGCGTGAAATTCGCGAGCAATTTCTTACAGCAGACTGTTAGTCATTTGTGTAAGAACGATTGTTATACCCATTTGATTTCAAAAAATTAAGTCATTAGCACACGAAGTCGCATTATTAACATTTTTAACTTCAGAGACATTACAAACTCGTTCAGCCATGTTATTTAAAAAAAAATATTTACGGTTAGTGAGCAAAACTACAAGGGTACCCATTCGACAACCCTACTTTCTCAAAAAATAGCTTTACTCTAAGCGAGCGGGAAAATTTTCTTTGACCAACTCAAGAGCGTATTAGGCGGCATTACAGTCCGGATAGTCCCAACGGTTAGTCGAATGGGCAGCGAGTTGGCGGCGTTTGTGAAGGCGTCGACCGCACGCCCCATTCGAATCGGGGTTTTCCCCTAGATGCTGTCGGAGGCTAGACGCCGGTCCGTTGACCGTCTGAATGGGCAGAATGCTGGTGCTTTGGTGGCGTCTGTGGCGGCGGGCCGGGCCGGGCTGGGATGGGACGACGGGTCAAGTTGCGCTGTCGGATCACTGACCTCCTCTCCCATCGGAGGACGACTCTGGCGATGGAGGAATTAAGGGCAACATAACCTTCAGCTGCATTCTTGGGATAGGGAGGCCTTTTTTCAACCACATCCGTCCCATAATGGAATTGGACCAACACGAATAAAGAAGGTCCAAACTTTTTCGGCCTCAAAACCTCCGAAAAATAATCGCTTTTGATTACCTCCTATCGCAGTTTCGAGGCCAATACCCAATTATGGGATTCCTTCAATACAAGGAGATTTTTACATAGACACATATTTTGGGATCATAGGCTGGCGCTCTTTCAAACAAATACCCCAACTACACACATCCTGTCAAAAATAATGAAAAATAGACTTTTTAAAATTTTGAAATCTCTAAGACCAACAGTTTCTTTTCTTAAATTTTACCTATAGAGTGTTCAAGATGTAGAGTATTTAAGATATATAGAGTATTCAGGGGATTTTGATACGATATTTTCCAAAGTTAGATGAACGTGGAAATACTTGCCCGTAAAATTCAAGAACAATGTTTGTTTTGTGTCAGTCAGGTTGGGTGTGAATGCAGACTTCCAAATACATATCGGGGTCAAAATCTCTTTAGAAAAATAAGCGCTTACGAGGACGAAGTATTGGTCACTTTAACAACGCTGTTTAATAACCGTGATGAATTGCGCTCCAGTGAACTTCGTATGTCATGGAAAATTACGCGGAAAAGTGGGATTTTCGCGGCTCAAACGTTTGACCTTGTTGATGCGACTTGGTCAATAAAATATTCCGGAGGAAAACGATCAGATTGTTTTCATGGTGACGAAAATTCCACGAAGCGCCAAATTTAAACGATGAGTAACTACGGCCGATCTTTTAATTAATGCGTCACAAACAATTTGCGCCCTCTCACTCGGGATGGCACACACCCAGAAACTCGGCCACGTTGTGAAAGATAATAAGATATTCAAACTGAAAATAATACGATAAGATTTCTTTTTCACTTCCAAGGTAAATATTAAAATAATAATAATGAAAAGGTATTCTTCTAGGTTTGTTTTTCCGCAGCGAAAAAATTAAAAAATGGTTTGAAACATATTTTTTTAAGTAGTATACGCTGCTTCAGCAAAATGTATAATCGCTATTGTCATTAAAAAAAATAATAATGTTGCAGCAATAAGTAGCATTTGTTGTTCTTAATATTGTCGCTTATAAAAAAACTACTTTTTCTCGTGAGTTCGACAAATAACATCTCGCATCATGCTTATATGTTACGGTTCTTCGTTTTCCTGAAACGCTGATGATCATAAAATTAAAATTACGGAGTGACAATATGCACCGAAAAATTAAAATATCGACCCACAATTAGCAAACTGTACGATGTTCACTTTTCTTGTCCATTCGCATTACTTCTACTTGCCTATTTCTACTATTTTAAGGAAGCTAGCGTGTAACGCAAATGATAATGTGCTTTTTCGTAGACTGACCGATTTTGAGTAGATTGTTTGGTCTTAATTTTTAGAAGACATGCTGCAAAACGTTGTTCGTGATTTACGAGGCAGCATAAGCTAACTTAACAAAATCGAACTTTCAAAACCTTAACTCATTCAAAATATTGCATCTAAATCCAAAAAAATAGAGATTCAAAACAAAAAAACCCTACTTGCCACTTATATTAAAACAAGAGCAGCATTTTGCAGATTTATCGGAAATAATCAAAATATTTTTACCGCAAAAGTCGCCAAGTGCACCCCACTCACCTGCAACCAAAGAAAAAAAAAACAAGCGTTAAAAAAATCTCACGTGTCAACGTCCGCAGCGTTAAAAATAGTAAAAAGATGACATCATCAAAACTATCGCCGAGGTCAAGCACCTCCGCGTTGCAAAAAAAAAAAGTGCTCCCATTTTTACAACAAAGCGACGGACAGAAAAAAAGGGTTGACCATGGTCAGTAACAAAAGCCACTTTCTTCCAGTCAGAGGGGTCTCCATCCCTAAGAACCCGGAAAAAGGGTGAAATCAACTCGTAAAGAAAGGGAAGACCCTTTGAAACGAGCAAAAAGCGGACGGGTTAAACCTGGTACACTTTTGAGATTGCAATTACTAACTTTTGTGTTCCACTTTTTGCCGTCGAACAGCGTGGCATTTAACGCGGTCGGCAAGCCTGGTGACGCTTATTTCTCTGCGGAACGGCTAAGGAGCAAGCGTTATCAGGATTGGCGATGTGGGGCGCAGCGAGGCTCAGGACACCAAGTTTTAACTTAACCGCCCCAGGTTGAAGTCTCCATGCGAAATCCATGCCGAATTATCCATTTATTGGAAATACATAAGGGTGTTGCTATCCACCCGACAGGAATTAGTGTAGGGAGACTTGGACGCACGTAACCAACCTAATACATTTTAAATGGGGCAGTCGGGTCGATACACACTCCCAAGACATAAATGGATATCCATTCATGCGTCTATGATATATCCATGAACCACGGAAGTACGGAAGTCCATTCGAGTATTTTTAGGAGAACGGATTTTGCGGCATGGATTTTAACATGCACACATTAACCGGTTTGTGTCCAGAGGAAGTTTGAAAAAAATAATTTTAGGGAATAATCAAAAAGGTTTTGGGTCAAAATTTTGCAAAATGGTGTTTTTTGAAAAGATCAAATTTTTTGTTTAGGCTAATTTTAGAGTTACCTTTCTACTTAAAATAAGTGATTTTATGGAGAATTTTGCATAAAGGTTGATATTTTTGACGGGTATCGATAACAGCCCAGTGGGCAAAAATCGGTTCATTGGGGACCGCGGCTGTGAGACAATCATCAAAATGAAAGTTATTCGAATCAAGGTGGAACAAAAAGAGGTAGAAAATGCGACCTGTAAAAGTGAGAGAGTAGGGCCTTGAGGATGACATCAGCCCGTAAAAAAATGGGGAGAGCTATTAAAACGAGCGAAAAGCCAGATGACGGGTTAGGCTGCACTGGCAGCTGCCGGTGCCCGGGTCGGTATTTTTGCGGAAGGGTGTTTTAAGGGCGATTTCGGAGGCAGCTGACACTCGCCAGACAGGTGAGGTTTAGACGCTGTATCATTCCGATAGTTTTTGGCGGCGTTTTAAGTGCGGATCTTGAAAAGGAAAGTCTGGAGGGCGGAGCGAGAACCCGGCCGCGTGCCGCCTGTACTCAGACCAACGGGTTATTTGCGGGGTAGCAGGTATCAAGTCTTTTATCTTGTCTGTCAAAATGCTCGCCGTTCCACAATCCTCTCCTATTTTTTATTTTTTTCGCAGCTATGATATTTCATGACTTGTATTTTGTTTCGGAGCGAGTAGGTTCTGTGCCTATTTTGAAAAGTTTTTTTTATTATTATTAAGGCTGAAATTGCGAGTTTGAGAATATTTTAGTCACAATCTGGTTAGCTAGTTTTTATACGATAATTTTTAGTTTTTTCCTATGAACTTGACCAATATCCTTTTATTTATATAGTGTTCACAAATTACTAAAGTAAAAAGTCGGGTTCACTAAGTAATCCACGTGCCGTCGTCATAAATCTTAGGTCAACAAAATAAATTATTATATTCAAATTAAAGTCATAGAGAAACCCCGCCAACAACACCGAGGATATTGTTTAAAAATCACTTTAAAAATAAATTAAGAAACTTCAAACATAAATATTTGATTACTTCTCTAAAACAGTCATTTCAGTGAAAAAAAATCTTTACGTTAATTTCAACTTTTTTGTATTTTTTTCCCACTTGAGGCCGATTTTTGAGAAAAAAAATGCGGCAGAGAAAACAAACCTACATGTACGGAGGCATGTAAAATGCATTACGAGTGAGTGTTTTGGCGGCACAACTTTAAACTGTAGATAAGGTTTAAGAACTGCCACATAGTAATAATGTTGAAATGGGGCTGTTCCGAAATCTCTCTTTACAGGGGCATCTGTGAAACTAAATATCCAAGAAAGGGTGCGTTTTTTTCCCGCAAAACATTAGTTTTAGGGGGAAAAGGGCTGTGATTGTTGGGGACTTTTGTTTACATTAAGTTGCTCCCAGGTGGACTGTAGGAGGATCCGGGTGACAAGGGGAGGTTGGAGGGCGGGGTGCCGCCAGGACGCCGTCCACGCGCATCACTTCCGCTCATCTGCCGGAGGTCGTCAAGTACCTTAAGGGGGGTACAATGCACCCCAAAAATGACTGGAAAAATGACACGCCGTGTGTTACGCGGCCTGACGTAATAGCCGGAAGAAGGTAAACCCCCCTTAAAAAAAAGAAAAAAAGTTCTGATATTGGGTTCCCTTTCTGAGAAGAAATTAACGCTCACTCTCAAAGTAATTTTCACTTTGAAAAAAAAAAGGACTTAAATGATGGATTGCTAGAACAACTCGAAGTCAAAGTGCATGAAAAGTTAAAAGACATGCATAAAAAAAAGACCTAAAAATTGGGGTATCAAGACTGATGTGCAAAAAAGTTTTACGAACTGTCTGAAAAAAGCAAGCTTTTTTTAGTTTATACAATGAGCTACTGGACTTAATTCAAAAATTTTATTATAAGCGTAACTAAAGTTAGGTTTAACTTATCGAAAAAAAATCAAAACGAACAAAAAAAGAGAAAACGTAAACAATAATATTTTTAAAGGAAAACGTAATAAAAAATATTTTTAAAAAGTAAAAACGTAAACAAAAATATTTTTAAAAAGTGGAAAAAATTAACAAAAATATTTGAAAAAAAGAAAGATTCGCTGCAAAACTCAACCATAAAAAATAATAAAAAAAAACATATTTTCAATCGGATGAACTTGAACTTGGGATTCACCTTGCCCCGTCCCTCCCACTTGACAACAAAGCCGGAATCGCAAAGATAATGGTAGCAGCTGCTGGCCCACAGCTGGACCACACATGGTCGGTCCCCACACCCCCAACCACAGCAGCTGCCCCATCCCAGGTGAAAATGACGCAACATACGCACAGCGCCCTCGCCCCCCGAAAGTCGCTCGTGGAGGGCACGTGGGCGCCCCGTGCCGCGCTAACGGGACGCCGGCGGGACGGCTCGGTCTCGCGCGCGGTTCCTCCCGGTCCCTCTAACGGGACCCAGGCTTCACAGCCAGTTGCGTAACAACTGCGGACCTACCCCATCCATCCCGAGCGGGGGTGAACCCCCAGCCAGACGCGTGCCCGCTTAAGTACTGTTATTACTGACAGCACTCACCGTGGACCCGTGAGATAGGACTCTCCATTATGTCGAGGGCGCATACTTATTTGGTTGGCATGAAGGGCTTATCCTCGAGTTCGCCAAACAAGGAGCGATTTTCAAAGGGTTATATCTGACATTCCTGTTTGATTCTTCGATGATAAAGGAGGTTTATTGAATGTAGACTGGCTTTTCCTCTTTTGTACCACGCGGATTTCTTTATAAGCATTTTTAAAGTAGATTTTTTAGGAACGGTATTATGGATGGACTCATGTTCTATAAGGAGATTACGAAAGAGCATTCGTCAGCTCAGGAAGGCGTAATGGCTGGCACTTTTTCTATAATCGACTCAGAATAATTGTTGCTCAATCGCAATCACTCCTTTTAATATTCCTTGCTTTACGTCGGGAGAAAGTCCCAAGAGTTCCTATAACATTTCGGACTCAAATAATGGACTTCGAAGGACCCTGAGCGTTTTCCCACGGAGTTTGGAGGCAAATAAAAATATATAAAACAATTTAGTCCTAAACGCTATTTTTGACCCTGTGCAAATATACACTTAGATACTAATATTTCTTCATTTGCAAGTTTTACGTTGAAGTACCGACAACGTCAACATTGCCAATACAAGAACTTGATAAATTTCTCACGATAAGTTAACAAAATTTCATGCCCAAAATAATAGCTTATCAAGATTAAGAGAGGGGGGGAGGGGGCACCGCTAGCGGACGTAAAGGACTTTATCAAATAAAAAAGGGGGCATAAATCGGCTGGATTTTTCCCCGTGTATGTTTGGAGCAATTTCCAATCCATTACAAGAGTATTTTTCAGGCACCTTCCAATCTATTAAAATAAGAAATTTTTGGGTCAACTACCAATCTCTTAAAAGAAGAAAAAAATCAAATCTACAACGAAAACAAAATATTAAAGAAAAAATGAAAAGAAGAATATGATCATAAATCATAACAAAAGACATGCAGTTGATGTCAAAAACACTCCAATCGATAAAGCGCTTATGGCTTCGGATCAAGTAAAGCGCTCGCCCGGTCAAGGTTATTGCGTGTTTCCCCCGAGCTGCGCGCAAGCGCTTTCGCCGGCTGCCGCGCCAGGGCAGGTACAGGGTACCGCCCGTCTTCTAATACTGTTCACAGGGCTCATGACCCCTCATGACCCGCCGAGTATCGCTACCCGCGAGTAGGGGCAAAGGGCTTTATCCTGAGTTGACCCCGCGTTCAGGGGTCGCGGCCTCCGGGGCTGCATCGCTACCCTGCAGCTCGAAAGGTCGCTAACCTCTGGAAAACTCATTTCTCGGAGTATCGCCCTTAAATAAATCCGACTTGACTGCACTTTTATTGCTGAAACCTTTGGGTTCCGGCCCCGCTGTAATTACAAGGAAAATTCCCACCGGGAAGAAATTCTTTCTCTGGGGGTGCAATGCAACGTTGAAGACCGGGAACCTTCAAATGACATCATAGGCAAATTTTAAATATATCGAGGTTACGTAACATGCCTTCATTTGATTAGTAAGCTATTCTGCTCTAAACATGTTTTACGAGGAATAATATTTTAACCGGAATACTTCGCCCACCCTGATTGTAAAAATCAATTTTTCTTGTTTGTTTTTTTATTTTTATTTTTTTTTTAATTTAAGAAAGGACTAAAGTTTTCGGATTGTCTCTTTGAATTTTCCAGGAATCTTCTATACAAGAAAAGAGCATTTACAGCCTTTTTTACATTTAAAATAAGATTGTAAAAGACTATTTGCGCGTAAGTATAAACTCACCATACACAGACAAAACACCAGTTTTAGGGAGTTCTTACCTACATGGTAGTACATTGGGCGTGAAAATAAAGCGGGGGTAATACGTTTTTTTTAATATGGATTCAGCCACATCAATGGAAAGCTCTCGCCGAGATATTTTGAATTATATGGCTGAATATGGGTCTATCTTGAAAAATAACCAAAATACGCATTACTCACTTATTTTTCAAGATAGACCTATGTTCAGTCACATCACTGGAAAGCTCTCGTCGAGACCTTTTGAATTATATGGCTGAATATAGGTCTATCTTGAAAAATAACCAAAATACGCATTACCCACTTATTTTTCAAGATAGACTTATGTTCAGCCACATCAATGGAAAGCTCTCGTCGAGGCCTTTTGGATTATATGGCTGAACATAGTTCTATCTTGAAAAATAATGAAAACAAGATCTCCATTTGAGTTATTCAAGCTCAAAACAAGAACTCCCCCTAAATTAGACAGGTGTTTCGTTTTTGTACTGCGCTGGGTTAGGTTGATTTAAGTCGGCCGAAGTTCTGGGGCAATGATTCCTACACTTCTGCCGAATCTAAGTACTCATGGTCTAGGGAAACCCTTGGAAGGCCTAGTTTACGAGAAGGGGACATTGAACTGATGGCAGAACTAGACTTCATGCAAAGCTACCGGAATACTCGAGACCCTGGGGTCTGACGGCGCACCATGTCGCAGTGCAACGCGGCGCCACTGTCAACGCATAACGGCTCGTTCCCGGGAGCCTAGGACCCGGCGGGACAAGGATCCTGGACTACACTAACCTCTCGTCGCAAGATTATCTCGTGGAAACTCGAGCATTGTCCTGGGGAAACGTCCACAGAGCTGCGTCTTGCCCTAAAAAGAGTCCGCTACAAGCATCAAATCTAGTCCAGGGTTCAAAGACACAGTCCTATCGCATTACCCAAAAGGTATACAATTAAAAGAAGTGCTTGGTTTGGGTAGGCCCATAACCTGTTTTGCGTAGCTCCACAATCTACTTTCGGTAGGCCCATAACCTGTTCAAGAGTATGGGGTAATGCAAAGTTCTTTAGTTTATTAAACAGACGTATCAATAGCCATATCAAATGTGAAATTTCACGGTTAACTTCCGATTGATAATGTTATTAATAAGTCTGGAAAAATGTAGTATTTAGGTTACCTTTAAAGGTAGTCTTATAAATAACCTATAACAAACTACGGGGATCGACAAGAGGTTTCCATTGATATAGCTGCTGGTTTGTCTATCTTTATGAGAAACCGAGACACGTAATAATTAATCCGTTTTTTTTTTTCAAAAACAAGAATCGCACGACCCGAAACAGATATGTTTATAGTGAAGGAGCTCCGGCCAGCTTTCGTGCAACTTTGATATCAAATCTTAAGAATGTATCTCTCTCTTCAAGTCAGTATAAATTCTTCTCAAGAGATTGGTTTTATAAAATTATCTTCTTTGAAGAATTTTGTTTGTTTAAAAACATATTTTCGATTTTTTTAACGTCCTAAAAATAAGCATATAACTCAAGAAAAAAAAAACCTTGCAATAGTTAAAAACGAAAATTAAAGAACATATCTAAAACTACCGCATCTTGCAAAAAATCAACTTTTTCGGCATCATTTTCTAATTTTTAGGCTGTGGAATCCGCGATGCGCCAAAACTCTTGTTTTCAAGCTCAAACGCGAGTTATAATGGAAAACCGCTTTGATTCACCCAAACAGTCCCCTTCACCACAAAGGATGATCCCCCCCCAGTAATCCGCAGGAAACTCCATTGGACCCAGATGGCCTGAAGCGCCCCCCCCCCCCAACTACGGGGTC
>Ga0058701_10006163_pt1 | contig 10076 bp, 5 predicted proteins | sample AgamicOrMae_FD_97039 | JGI IMG/M metagenome (GOLD analysis project Ga0058701, IMG submission 97039) | Agave microbial communities from Guanajuato, Mexico - Or.Ma.e | ecosystem: Host-associated > Plants > Phyllosphere > Phylloplane/Leaf | place: Guanajuato, Mexico | collected 2012-06-04 | reverse complement strand
GGTTAAAAGAAATAAAAAAAAATTTAAAATGCGGACAGCCGCAAAATTTATGCGGATCCTTAAAAAAAAAAGTTTAACTTTCCCCAAAATTATTTCATGAATCTTTAGAAAATTCTTAAGGAGCCGCAGAAAATTTGCGGTTTTACGCAAATATTTTAGGGTTCGACACATCCGCACTTTTTATTCGGGGTTTTCTTTGACTTGGGCGATACAGTCAAGGTAAGAAGTCTCCGGTCCCTTCACAGGAAAAACTCACTAGCAGGGAATCGAAACTTTTGATCTTGACCGTACAGTAATGCTGACACCCGTCAATAAGCTTGTAGCTGATTGCAGAAAATCCGTTTCCATCTCTCATATGCGCTATTCATGAGCAGTGCACAGTCGAAAATGCTGTAAATACAAAAATATCTAGCAGACTTGAAATCTTGAGTCTGATGTGTACCATAGCTTATCCCACGCCACTTCACGAAGATCATAATTCAAAGTCGAAGTAATTAATATAATTCCTAAAGGTTTGTGACTAGAGAGGAGGTAGAAATCCATTAGGAGTTCATTTATCTTCAGTGTTCCCTAATGTACCGGTACGATATCGCTCTGTACAGTAGTCTGTAAATAAGAAAAACCCTCGGAAATTGGAGAGTAAAAGTTTATAGTTTTCCCAAGAGCACATCGTTGTGAATTTTGTAAAATAAAACAATTTTACGTAAGCGTGGTTTATTCAAAGAAGTTTTACCACTTTATTACGTTGGTAAAGTTCGGTGGACACAACACACGGCGCTTAAATTGTTACTTCTTTAGCACACCAGCCGACGCAAAAAATAACAGCCTGTGTAGTGCATTTTTCATTTGAAGATGCGGGTCTTTTAACTATGACTGCGAATTGGTGTAGGCATCAAAAGATAAGTCAATTACGTTTCCCGCTCAACCGCTCGATGCCCCACGGGGCGCAGTGCTAGCATGACGTAAGCGTGAGGTGAGCGAAAAAGTTTTCCAAGTCTTTTTCTGAATGACACAGTCCGGGTGATTGGTCTTGAACCCGAAGCCGATTTCGAGCCGAGCAAGCCGGTCCAAGGTCGAATGAGCCTCTTTCGTTATCAACATTCCCACTGCTGCCCCCTCCCCCTCCGCGCCTCATTGTCCCTACGAAACACAGTCGGTTTCACGACTCACGCTGTTTTATCTAGGATTCCTACTTGCTAAGAAAAATCACGTTCTGAGTATCCTTTCACGAACAGACTATTCACTACTGGTAATGAGTTTCAAGTAGATGAAATGGGGATCGGGGAATATAGACATTAACAGGCCTCTCGGAACAAAACTCAACTTCATCCAATCCCACAATATGTCATTCATAGCTATTTCGCATCTTCTAAAAATAGACTGAAGTTCACTAATTTCTCTTCTTTTTTTGAAAAAAATAAAGAAGAGAAAGTGGGTTTGGTATAATGATCGCGGCGGAGAAAGTAAAAGCTTATGATAAGAAACGGCAAATCACAAACATGGACTCTTGATACGATCGAATTCTGGCGAGTGATGGGATTCTGATCCACTTGAGAAGAGGATAGAAACGTTTATGGAATCTAATTCGACGGTCGAAAGAAACATGGTACTGGGTAAGAAAGGTTCACCGCAAATGCACTGAAAGAACATTTGTATTCAATACAACAAGATCACTAATACATACGGAACATAAAAAAAGATCAAAAATTAAACAAGGAATGCAAGGTAGCAGGCATGGAAGAAAAATAATGGCACCTGCAAGAAGCCCACAGTGCTGATAGTTACATTTGGTTTAGATAAAATCAAGTACCATTGGTTAAACGAACACACAAGTTGAAAGTATAGACTAGCATAAATCATACGAAAAGCTACCGACATTCGGGGGTAAACGCTATACGAAAGCTAACATGATCCGAAATCGGACGGACAGACACCATAAACATCCTTATAATAGTTAGCTATCAAACTAAAACTTTATTTGTACGTTGATTAAGGCAACAAAAAACGCCAAAAATTACTGCTGCACAAGGCTGTAGAAAATTTCATTTGAAATCTACTGTCCCTACTTCGATCTAGCAGCAACTGCTGAAAGACTAGTTTTACCCAACTCTACCTCTTTGTGCATGTAGAGATTGTTTTACGGAAATTCGCAAGTCATTGACTAGGTGCAATATTCCTACCAGCCACGGAAACTTCACAATATTACATGGGAAGTGAAGTACAACCCAATACACTAAATGCATAACTCGGTTGTAAAATCACGATGTTTCACTCTAAGAGTAATTCCTTTTGAGGTTATCGATCGAAAGCTAAGTAATTTTTTATTGTGTTTTGATTACACCCTCATCACCATCCACCCTCACTTTGAGCATTGTTACCAGAAACGCATAGGCACTGCGATAAATAATTACTGAAACTGATTAAGTCATTCACCTTTACGAAAAATTAAGTAGTAGAACTAAGAGATCGCATTCAGAAAGTAAGCTCTGAATAGGACTCCAAAATTATCGATTTCTTTGTAACATCGTTGTTTATTTTGTGAATTTACAAAACTCAAAACTAACTCATTCAAGATTCGTTCCATATTTAGTGTCCTCTTACGAGAACAAAAGCATACCTAAGGGTACACTAGAGACCAAAAGTTTTCACCCCTCTGCAGACGGATCGATGAGAAGTTAGGCTTTTAACCTCCACTGTACATAATTAAAAAAACTAACCACTCATTCCGTCCGGGCCTAATGTCCATTCGGCTAACTCCTCCCAATAAATAATTTATCACGCTAAAAAAATATGACTACGAAAACATCACTTGATATCTGGCAAAAATATCAACTCATGAGAAACGCTTGTAAATTACGTGGTTTCGCTAAATTCAACAGTGTATACGTACATGAGGTTGAACCCGAAGTTTCATACTGGCTACGTGCACTCAAACAATCGTATCACAAAATCTAAACCGCAGGTTAGCGAATAAGTCGACAAGCAGTTCTGGCAAGACGTTACCGCAGCGCACAAAGTGCGAAATTAAATTCGGATTCCGGAATGCAAAAGCAGCGAAAAAGCACCGTACCCCAAAACCACATCCTATCCTCGCCTAGCCTCGATCCAAAGATCAACTGAGATCACTAGATTGCCGCGCCACGCATGGAATGTTAACACTTCAACAATTATTTGTACATGTACGAGGAACTCTTGTTAACAATAGCCGAACTGATTACTACAAAGGTATTGCTCCACAGGGTCAATTTATCACGGTAACGTAATGTGCGAATATGCCTTTCAAAGGCTTTCCCGTCCACGCTCTCTCACCTATTAGCCCACATTAGCCGACGGCCGACGCACCACTCGTCGGTCCGATTAGTAAAACCAGCAGAAGGTTTCATAAGATTAACCTCTACATAGAAAGTATACATCAAACAGGATACATTTCCGCTAAATTTCTGTTTTCTTGATGCTCTGTCGCGCAGTAGCCTTGCTTTGTCACGTTTAGCTGAACTATGGGACTCTAAAAACGCGATATTTTTCAAAAAAAGGCTCGAGACAACGTGGCTACAAAATTCGTAAATACCGCATCAATATCGTATCTTATTTTGGATAGTGCCTAAACGAGGAGGTAAAAGTAACTCACACTCAAAGCTCTTGCGAACAACTAAAAGGACGATTTTCTTTTTTTTAGCTAGGTTAACTTAAGCTAGATTCACGCTCGGCTCACTTTAACTGCTAACCTAAGCTAGGCTATCGGCTGACGTGGAATACTAACAGTGGCGGGAAATCTAAAGTCTAGGTGAGCCTCTACGCAACCATTCACCATTAAATTCGACATGAGGGTCCCTAATAACTTAGGGAAAATTCCGACTTCTGTAAAGTAACGAGACGATAATCACAGATTCGTTCCGATGCACCAAAGTAGCCTAAGGGTGTGGTCTACGATTAATCCGCCTTTAAGGCTTTGCGTGTTCGTTGATTTGTGCGCACTTAAAATTCCCTCGAATAGGACAATCTTGGACTTGAGACAAGTCGATATGTTTCCGACCAAAATACACCCACAAACCTCTCATTTCGTTGATGACATATCACCAAAACACTTACTTAAAAACAAACATGCAATGTAACAAGTGATAGAAACCTAGTACAAAGAATGTAATTGTGATGGCAGTGATATCAGCACTTTACCCAGTTTGTCCTTTTCTACATGGAAAATATACTAAGAGCTCAGCTCCAATTGATTATTGCTTTGTACCAAGTGTAAGTAAGAATTTCTTTTCCGTCAAGGTACTCACAAAAGTACCCGTAGGGTGGCCCATTTCAAAGGGTTGCTTTAAGTAGCATAACACTGCTATTGTTACGCAGTAAAATGTTGCAATGCAGAGGTGAACGCGTAAGGCAATCGTGCCTAAATAACGTTTCCTGTGAACAGCTGAATAGTTCCAATAAGTCTCAATTAGAAAATGTGCACTTACGTCGAATCTTAAGGATTTCCTAGTGCAAACAGTAAGAATAGCTAACTGTCCGTAAGACGTCTAACCTAAAAACAAAACGATATATATTACTCTGTCAGCTATATACAAATAAATCAAAATAAACACGCAAAACTGCGAAGAAATTACGTCAAAAAAATACGCTGAGTACACGAATTAAAAGAGATGAACTTACAATCCCAAACTCTCTTACGCTGGGTCAAAAAAAAGTTACAGTTGTAAAGATAAATGTATAAAAAAAAGAAGGAATTCGAAGTAAAATAAATATTTGGCAAATAGTTTCCGAAGGGACGAATTCTCCAGCTCCCTGTAAATGCTGCCGTTACCATGAGAGATTCAACAAGCGGAAAAGGGTGTCAACCCGCATTGGCACAGAAATGTTGTGGCACAGTAAACAATATTTGGAGGAAGGATATTCGTCTTTCAAGGACGCCCCGCCCATCAACAAAATACTCCATGACATGGCCTCCACCTCCACCTGGGTTAGAGTTAGTAATTAATCATTGGAAACATCCAAACCACAGATGAGGGCCTTCATGACGCTAGCCGCCGCCAAAGACGCGAAGGGTTGCCACTCCGAGCGTCGTGTGCCGTCTTTGTAATCCGCCATACCGCGAATCACCTGCAATCAAATGCCCCATCAATCTTACTACCTTTGTAAGTGCGACAATGTTCAGCACTCATTTGAAAAGTAAAATACGCCCACGAGGAACCACTAACAGAAAATCATTTCTTCTCCTTGATCTTCGAGCAACATAAGTTTAAAACATAATAATAATCCAAACTTCTTCGTGAATATTCTTAGGATTTCTATTTGAAGGCAGTTAAAAGATTTTTAAATTAAATTCTCAAGGTAACGCTCATATTAAGCTGGGTTTCATCGAATTTTTACTTTTTACAGGGTACAGTTTTTTGAGCTACGTACCGCAAAACTCTCCCTGCAGTTGCCGAGAATGCTCTCTACGACCGCGTCGAACTCGGAATCATAAGCGATGGCACCGTACTTTGCAGAGAAGAGCTGGCGAAGTGTGTCTTCGCGAGAGATCTTCCTACCCGAGGCCACGGGCCCCAGGTGAATCCGGCAGTTGCCCTCCTTCCTGCAATTCACCAACAAACTTACAGCCCATTATCCTGCAATTCTTCAACTACTTCACTTGCTTTCCGGCCTAAAAACCGCAAACAAAAAAAAAATCCATCACCGTTCAGTGATGCCATACGGCGACAGCCAATATTACCTACACAGTTTAAAAAAAAAACTTTTTTAGAAAATTAAAAATACACCTAAAAAAAAACATACCCTTCCTAGACTCGTTGATTCATCCGGCCATTTCAAAATCTCAAATCAGCTCATTTCATTGAGATAATTATATGCACGGAAAACAACTTTATATCCTTTGGGCACTACAGATGTTTTGGCGCTAACTTCGAGGGAAAAATTGTATAGGAAAATTGTTGCCAGATTTCGCGACTCGGTCATTTTTAGACTAGGTTAAATTTTAATTTAATAAAGATAACCAAGTAATCAATCTTATTTTATAATCGCTCATCTTGAGAGCGATCCAAAACGCACCTAACATTGTAAGTTACCCTTAATATTCTTCGAGATAATCGCGGTCAAAGTTTACAAAATCACGAAATTTGGCAACCCTGCTTGGAGAATCCCGGCCGGGGCCTTCTAGCTTACCTCTTTTCGACGCCTTCAGCGGGAGAAGGATGAGCTACTTCGATCACATCGTGTTCTCCGATCGACATGTAAAGTTTATCCGAGTCGGAGTCAGGCTTCCTAAAATCGTGTTCGGTTTCGTTGGACTGTAATATTTTTAGACCTTCGTTTAAATATGTTTGCCACGACGCTGAACCTTCATCCTGCAAATAAATTACAATCAAGTTTCATATCCACAAAGTAACTTCAGTGACCTTTCAGACACAAGAAATGAACTGCGAATTTTCTAATTGTGACCTAAAAATGACCTTTCAAAAACAATGAACGATTACTTACAAATATATTAAAAGCTCTGCGCAACCGAATTCTTGTTAGTTTCGTTTCAACGACGGAAAGTGGCAGGCTGGTTTTTCTGGGTCCAAAAAAACGGGAGATCGCGGATACGAATCGTGTGTATATTCCTTCCGATTGAGTATAAGGGCTGTATAACTACGCTGAAGTATAAGTTGCTCGGAAGAAATAGCTTTGTGACCTAAGGTCCCCGCCAACAACACATTTGGGACAAAAAACTGGCAGGGAAGCTCAGATATGAGTAGGGCGATTCTTGGGTAAGGATTTTAAATTCCATTTTAGGAGTGATATATTAAGTAAGCGGGCAACAGCCGATTGTAAAAACAATTATTAGTTCCCCTAAAACAATTCCAACCATCAAACGTTAAAAATTCAACAAAAAAAAATCGACTAAAATTTCGAAAAAAAGGCAAGGGGTGTACCCCTAGTTTTTTTTCCTTCAATTTTTGGGTCATTTTTTTTGGGGGGATTTTTATTTTAGACGATTAGGTCTGATTGAGGGAAAACAGAAGTGATTAAAACCGGTGAGTTTTGCTTAATTTGTCGATTTAAAAGCAACCAAAAGAGGGGTGTACTTCGCGGCAGTTCGGATCGTTTCAGAGTTCTACTTTACCTCCGACTTGAGTTTAGCAGCGATTTCCTGCAGAATCGTGTTCGGTGGATTGTATTCCTTGGTTTCAAATTCGTAGGAGCCTTCCTCTTCCGTGGGTTTCACGAAGCCGCAGTACGTGTACACGGACCTGACCAAAAAAGCGAAAATCAGCAACACGACCAACTAGCCAGGTTAGCAACACGACTGCACAAATAGTTACTTGTGTGTTGGCGTTGCAGCCGACACGACGACGTCGCCAAGTCGAACGTGTTTGCTGTAATCCGTGTAATGAGGAACTCCACCCCCGACACCCACCAGTAACACGTAATCCACCTTTTGGAAAGTGCCTTTAAAAAGAAATACACGTCAAACGAGGTTTGCGGCGCGAGTAAACTACGTTGCCAGATTTCGCGAAATCGCTTAATTTTCAGCGATGGAACCGACAGGGATAGATAGGCGAATACAGCGACTTCGAAAAATCTGGCAACACTGCTGCAAATGTACCGTACCGAGAAGTCGCGTTGTCGTGTTGCCTGCAGCCGTCATCGCTTCTCGAGTATGGCCCACAGTCGGGAGTTTCGTACAAACTACACGGTGTTCTCCGATATTTCCCAACGTGTAAACATTCGATTCACCTGGTTACAGACATAAACCACTCTGTTAGCACCTCTCCAAAGTACCTTAAGCCTACGACAAACACCACCCAACACGAAAAAAAACACACGACGGACAACATGTACCCTCTTCACCAGCAACACATAGACATGATGATACGAGCTACGAAAGAAACGAAACTGTGCCCAAACGTGTCCGCTGCCAACAGCAGATACTCGTTCAAGTGAGCATGCTTAGTGATAAAAAACAGACGACACACAGCGATCTCACATTTAAGAACCCATAGAGTTGATTGTTAGGGAAGTGTTCTATCAAGTTTTCATATTTTTCAGGTTTCCCAAAACCTAATTTCATTTGCAAAATATTTTCCATTTATTTCTGGATTCTTTCACAAGCAGTGGACCTAATTCTAATTTCTTGTCTCATCTCAGGGACTGTTTATCTCTCCCACAATATTTTGGAATTCGTTTGTCAAAATCACTGGGGACTAATTCACTAACAATGTTTAGAATTCGCAAATTGCGTTTTTTTCCCCGATCAGAATTGTGGCTTTCTTTCGCAAGAAGTACTCTGGATTTCTTTGGAAAGCAGTACTTGTTGGATCTTTCTTGAAAACAGCACTATTTGGACTTCTTTCGCAAAGAGAATTTTGATTACTTTTGGCTAACATTAATTTGATGTTTTTTTTTTTAAAACAGGAAACACCAACGAATACTCGCATTTCCTGGCCACGTACTCTGTACGTGTGAGCGTTATGAGGGATGCCACTTCTTTCGCGATTCCCGCGAAAACAAGGAAAATAAGAATGCTCTGACGGTTTCGCAGATGGTGAGCAAATATTTCTAGGCGAAATAATAGATTATTATCGATTACGCGGGCCGACAAACGGAATTTCTAAAGAGTTACCATAAGACCGGCCCGACGGGCCCTGTGCTACTGCATGCAGACAACTCTGTAGGTGAAGATGACTGGATTTTAGAGTGCAGAGACTAGAACAACGAACCTCGGATCAAAAATTCGGGCTTCGATTGATGCGAAGTTTTCGGCGACAAGTAAATCAATGAGTGCTGCAAACATAATTGTGGTTAATCAACGTGAGTTTTCTAACCTCTTTTACGAGATGAACGCTACAATAGGCTGAGGAAGGATCCGAGTCGGACGCCGAAACTCTTCAAGCGTGTCTCAACGAAATGTACTTGCAAGCTTGGCTTAACCCTTCCACAGTCGAGCCCAGTTAGGGGCCATCCATAAACTACGTAATCTATGATGAGCTACTTATGATAATAGCGTATTGACTTATATACTTCCGAACACTGCCTCTACTTTCTTGAAAGCAAAGTTATTTGTCAACGACCCCAAAATCAATTATGTGATAGGTTCGTGGAAACAGGAAAAAATCTTGTATTTAGATGGGCTCGACTGTTAATTTATGAGATGACAAAAACTTTTATCTTTTACTCCTAGTTTTAAATGTAGCATTCTCGACCTCCTGTGTTCCGCCCTGTTTCAGTATTTACCGTTATATTGTAAACAAAGGAAAAAAACGCTTAAATTTTTTCCGCTTGACTGCTTAAATGATGGAACACACGAGGCAGGAAATGCGACCTTAAAAAAATTGAGTGTTCAATAGAACAAATGATAGTCTCTTTCTTGCGCTAAAAAGCCTTCGAATAATCGAGTGACGCTACCTAGACTCAGTAGCCAGTTTGGCCACAGGCCCCTGCAGACCAGTGTATAGGCAACCGAAACACATAAGTGCCATGTGTGTTGCCTATGGCTCTACGAAGAAATGTAAATGATCTGATCATCATGATGAAACGAAAGTAATCGACAACTAATACGGCACAGCGTTATCAGTTATACTTTGTCTCAGCTGTGACGTAAAACAAAGTAAGCCCATACAACCAACGCAAGCAAAAAATTCCTCTTGCTAACAATGTAAGAACAGTGCAAGAGTACCGTACGCTAGCGAAAGCTACGACGAATTCACACGAATGGACGAATATGTTCGCTTTAATAAAACCTTCGCACTCTAAAACAATAATATTCGACTCGGTGCTCTCTCTAACGACCTCCCTAACTGCAGAAAATCACAAGCCAACGATAAGACGAGAACTGCTTTCATCAAAATTCAATATCAGTTTCATTAATTATTATATACAGTAGAAATCGTTTATAACGACATCGGTTATAACGACGAACCGGATATAACGACGGAATAATGACCAAAAGTTTGGCCCGCTATGACAATACTTGCGAAAAAAATCGGATATAACGACGCGTCTATAACGACGAAACCGCTTATAACGACGCAATTTTGGAGTTTTTTTGATCGGTTATAACGACGAAGTTCGACGATGACGGTCAAACCGCGCGC
>Ga0058701_10006162_pt1 | contig 10076 bp, 6 predicted proteins | sample AgamicOrMae_FD_97039 | JGI IMG/M metagenome (GOLD analysis project Ga0058701, IMG submission 97039) | Agave microbial communities from Guanajuato, Mexico - Or.Ma.e | ecosystem: Host-associated > Plants > Phyllosphere > Phylloplane/Leaf | place: Guanajuato, Mexico | collected 2012-06-04 | reverse complement strand
CTATTTTCATCATACAACTGAAGTTTTCTTCATGCCACAAACGAAATTTAAACTTGTTGACATCTTTCAAACGAACGAACTGAATTATTGTGTTCTTATTTTAGACCCGGATGTCAATCTCCTTTTCGGCGCCTCAATGCACGCAAAGCACCGTCCTGGAATCCTTAGTGCAATGATTAAAATCGGAACGACTGAGCGCGAGCGAAACTAACAAGAAAGTTACTTTTTGCGAATAAGTAGTACCGACAGAGACCTGGCTATTCACCCTGAAGATGCAACCTTGTAATATTGCACTCTCATTTCGCCGAGGAATAAACTCTAAACAAGGAAATCAGCAGGAGAAATGTGCATGATTAAGCAGTGACGCAAGAACGGGCCGACGGCCGTTCACTTATATTACATCGACAGTATCTCTATTTCTAGCAGCGTGTAAGATGCGATTGCTCGTATCATTACATTTTTCAACGTCTTTATTCTTCCGTCAAGAATATTAATGTGCCATTCCAATAACACTAACTCCCATTCATAAAAATTCGAATTCCCCGAATTATACGTAAAGTCTAAGGCGCACGCGTGACTCATGCTCATTCCGCGAACATAACCTCACAAATCCGAAATACCGACGATAAATTTTTTAATAAAACATAGCATATTTTATTTACATAAATTTGATAAAACTTAACGTATTTTGGTGTTTATCCGTTGCGACATTCGAATTCATAGACCCGATTGGATGTGATTTATGGTATACAGAGCCAAAGTTTGGTTCAACTGTCAAGAAGGCTCACCACCAAATGTAGACTATATTTGGAAGCAATCGATTTTAACTTATCGACGTCATCGCCTTGAAAGGGACGCAAAGAGTTTCTTAACCTCACATTTACAATTAGTTCGTCCGAGGCTGAGCTTTCCGAAGGACAATGGTGCACTATCGCCGATTTCGGCAATTTGGGTTTGGGTCTTCTGGATCTCTAGTGGTCAAAATATCGTCAATTAACGGCTACATTTAATCGGTTTTGGATGCTGTGGTACAGTACCTTAGACGAGTTACAACAAATCTGTAGAAGCGCCAAACTCGACTGTTTGGCCTATTAGCGAGCTCAATGGACCCTGAAATTAAGCCAAGTGCTTTAATAGAGGAACGGACATAATGCTCCTTGGCGGGATTGACAGCGTAAAAGTGTTAAAACGCTATACCCGGACAGATGTTGCGTGGTTTCATGTACCGGTAGGCCTCCGGATTGTACCATGAGACTATATAGTTACAGTCTCATGATTGTACAGAGATGAGTGTTAATAGCTTCACCAACGTGTCAAGCAAGCCGCAAGTTTCTTGGATAAAATATCAAGATTTTGACCTTCGATTCGTCCAATATTCCGATACCGGTAATCTGAAGTAATGGTGCAATCCATAAAGTATATGTTAGGCAATCACGCACTACACGCGTGTTGGTGGGGTTGCCTACTGTTTATTGGCGCAGGATAGGGTCGAGTTGGACCCTGGCTGAACTGTCCGCTTGGATATCCGCTTGGATATCCGTAAAATTACAGATGTCCGTGTCGAATTATCCGTTCAACCACGGATATCCGTGGTAAACTTCGCGCTCTGATATTCGTAACACCGATATCCAAGCGGATATCCATGCGGGTATCGGTGCTACGGATACAGGGGCGCGGTTTACGACGGATATCCGCGGTTGCACGGATACTTCGACACGGACATCCGTAAAAGCGGATATCCGCACGGGCAGTTCGGCCCGGGGAGGTTATTTCGATTGAAGAATAGCAAAGAGTACCTGAAGAAAAAAGCGATATGACGAAGTAAAAGTTTCTGTCAGAAGTGGGATTCGAACCCACGCCCTCATACGAGGACCAGCACACTCACCCTACCATTCGAGGGAAGGACACCTTGAGTCTGGCGCCTTAGACCGCTCGGCCATCCTGACACTTGAAATACTGTAACTTCAAGTGGGTTAGCCATAAGATTAGTTCATTCGCTATCGAGAAACGCCTTCCCTGAGGTAATAACAAATCGTAGGACTAAGAATCTGAACGATCGCGGCACAGAACCTCAACGTCAGAAAAACCCGAAGCTCCCGTCTGCCAAACCAAGTGACTAATCTTTTTTTGAAGAAGCGATATTCTTTACTCAAAACCCGTCAAGCGCACAGAACAGAGCCACACCTGCTCCCATTCACTTAGCTCAAACGAAATTACCTATCATCAAGCAGAACCTATCAATCATAGCCAGTTTGTGGAATCAGTTCTCGTTCCTCATGAGTTCCATCGTATTATCCCGCCGAAATCGCTGTCACCACAGAATAATTACGATTTGACTTTGAATAAGCAGTGGGTCACGTCTTTAAGAGCGATGACGTGAGCTTGTCACGAGCTGAAAGTGAGGAGTTTGCCACTGGAGGGCGCTCTCAATCTCTCAAGGTCATTCAAGCAACATCTGTCAGTGTCACGGACGAGACCGGTAGCTTTTGCTGAGAACGTGGGTGTAGGTCGTAGCTTCCCGGGTCAACCTTAACATCACATATACTGGCATTGCGCTGGGTAACCCGAACGGTGAATCACTAACGGATTTTCCGTCGTTTTGCGTTCACCCTTACTTTTCATTCTCACTCGTGGACGCATAAGGATACAGAATGACGTTCCTATTCTGCCAACAAGGAATGAAAAATCTAGAGCTCAAATGACGGAAATAGCTGGTGAGGGGCATCTGACCTGACAAGTGAGTTGCATCTCAACGTCAGAAAAAGACTTTGGTTGATCGAGCGTGAAATACCGAAGCTATACGGTGAACAATCCACGTTCATTTCAATGGGGTCTTTAATATGACTTCACTTCTTAGAAATGACCCATTGTATCGCCAGACAAAACCCCGAGGAAAAGAAAACACGAGGTGTCTTGTTGCTTTGAAAATTACGTTGGAGAGCAAAGATCGTTTGGAGGAGGTGAGAAGAAACTTGGTCGCGGAAACATCGTAAGTACAGCGTAGCTGAGCTGGGATCGGGGCGTTCTTTCCGTACCAAATCTGATCTACAATATGAAAAATATGGGGGAAAAAACAGTGGGACTTTGTAAGTGTAGCGAAGATAAAGGGAAGTCCTTCATGAGATGAACCTAACAAGAAAACTACTGCCGATAAATCCTCGATTCTTGTCCCCAATCGCCATAGGACCAGAACACTCGCCCTACTTTTCAAAGGGGAAGGTCTTCCCTTCAGGTACTTTCAGTCTAAAAGGTATTGTCCAATTCTGAGCGCGTAGGGAAGGATCCGCCTTGTGAGGAAATAAATTGACCACCGCCTTGTTGCAACCAGACCGCTCAGCCATTCGAATTCATCACCCTCTATCACCATAGTCAAAATAACAGTTAAGCGACACAGATTTCGGAGCGCACTGTATCGATTTAGAAAACCACGATAGAATTTCTCACGGTATAGTGGTTTCAAAACTCTAATTACCGTTACAGCGGCAAGCGATCCATTTCGTAGTCGTTAAAAACAGGCGGCGTAAAACCAAAACATTTTTTTGGACAGTGAATAGACTTTTCAAGATTGGGCCGCCAAAGATTGGGCGTGTACGGCAGTTTTAAATGTTCTCCGAGGTTATGCGACTTTTAAAGATGAATCCAACGACAATTGGTGCTTTCCTGATAATCAAGGAAGGACCAGTCTTCATTGAATTTATCTTTGAACCACTACCGCCCAGCGATGCCGTTCGGAAACAGAAAAAAATATTTCAGAGGATCTTTTCAGCTAAGTATTGTCACAATTCAAAAAATATCACCCCTCTGGAAACCATAAATTTAGTTATTTAGGCATTTCCCAAAGCTTAAAATTGCATATTTCAATAGAAAAAACTCCATCCAATTCCTTTTGAGCTTGATTTCAATCCCAATACTTTGGGCTGTTATGGGTTAAAAAGCCGCATAATCTCAAACAACATTGAAAACTGGCGTACACGCTTAGTCTATGGTAGCCCAATCTGGAAATGTCCAATGTGTATTACTGCGGAGTGTTGGTATTCTAGAAGATCTCAACGTCACGCATTGTAGAGACCTTGTGTGCGTAGAAATAGCCTCCTGGAACTTTCTCCGGTGTCAGCGGTCCTTAAGGACGCCGGGGCCGGGCACCTGGTGGGACACCATGGCCGATACGGCCGAAAAGGTTAGCGCATTAGCGATGCCCGTTGCGTGGCGTGTTTTGGCGATGGGAACTGTTTGGCGCTAAAAGGCGTTAACCATAGCATGTTGACGTATAGCAAAACGTCCACGCTTGGCGCTTCAACCGCAAGGTCTCAAGGAATGAAGTTCGTCAAAAGGGCTCGGACAGGGACCTAACACATCAATATCAATTTTCGACAGGTACGTCAATATCGGTGAATAAAACGACGTAACTATTCACACGCCGCCCCATTTAAAACGTGTTAGGTTTCGTTACCGCGCGTTCGAGTCACCTCACATTTAAAATGCGGAAAAAAACTGACTGAGATCCGCACAGCTATAAAATAACCCACAACAAAAAAAAATGGTGTCAGAAGTGGGATTCGAACCCACGCCCTCAGACGAGGACCAGAACACTCACCCTACTATTCGAAGGAAGGAAACCTTGAGTCTGGCGCCTTAGACCGCTCGGCCATCCTGACAGACAATATCAAATTGTGTCTGAGGGGAATCCCACGAGGATTTTGCTAGAAAAAATGAGCCTTTGCCCCCCCCTCCCTCGCTCACTTTCCTGAGAAAAAAGGGAGGGTCTTTTGACCCGCGCGCTGCCCCATATAAATCTATTAGGTTAGGTTGCGTGCGTTCAAATCATCTCCCATTAAAAATACATTGCGTTCAAGTATCCCTAGATTAATAGCATGTCGGGTGAATAGCAACATCCAAGAAAAAATACTACACAAACCTGCCACGAGTATGTATCATTGTAAGAACATACTCTAAATTAGAATCAGTGAGAGAGTCTGAGACTCAGTAAAAATTCACTGAATTTCAGTCAATATAAAATCACTGAATGTTTTCAGAGGTGCTATAGACTGAAATTCAGTGAATTTTCATTGAAGTTCAGACACTCTCACTGATTCTAATTTGGAGTACACGAACAAAATTCGTCGTGAGTTACTGAGCTTTTTTTCTCTGATATCTGACTTGTCCTAGTTTTGTAAGCGTTGCCATAAAACTACGATAAACAAATAAGCCAGGAAACGAAATGGCAGAAAACGAGAACAGGCTCGTTCACAATAGCGCTGGGATCTCTTATTTTCCTTAATTCATTAAAAAAAAAGAAAAAGTGCTCTGTCAAGATTTGAATTGTAATGCATGATTACTTCCACGACGACTTCTCTTTTTGCTTGTCAACGCGAGCGGATTCCTGGTAGAAGTACCGTACCAATCCGAAGCCAGCCACGCCGATCCGTGGCAATTATGCGTTGCAATCAATGATTTCTTGCCTCCAGGACACTTGGCACCGCGATCTCCCTACACAGCGACAATTTAGTTGATAGATTTCATTTAATTTGAGGCTCTTTGCACCCTCCAATCACCTCCACTTTACTCGCCCTAGGACGCATTAGTTGGGGTAGGTCAAAAGCTGCTCCGCAAGAGCCCACCGTGCCTCGGGCGTTCAAGTCTCTTGACATTGCGCCCGGATCGAAGTGTCCATGCAATGTCCATGGTGATAGTCATGCCGAAAATTCATTTAAAATTACTCGAATTAAAAATACTTGAATGGACATACATGGTTCATGGAGCATGGCCACGTGGATATCAATTCGTGTATTTTCAATAAATAGATTTTCATGAATAGATTCATGAATATCACATGGACACTTCAACCCGGGCGGGTGCCTGACTCTAATGTTTAGGTTCTGCTGCATAAGGTTTTCAAGCCCGCCTCCTTCGGAGAAGGGCTTCCTACTTCGATTGGTTAGAAGTACCGTCATGACCTAACCCTAACGGATCACCCACGATTTCTCGATAGCGAGGGGTAAGAAACCAGCCTCAAAGCACAGGATTTCAACTAACAATTATTATTTTAAGCCCGTAACAGCCCAAAGTATTTGGAGTGAAGTTTAGCTTAAGGGAAATTGGGAGGATTTTTTCCTCAATATACAAAATTTTAAGCTTTGAAAAATGCCAAAATTATTAAATTTCAGGTTTCCATATGAGTTATATTTTTTGAATTGTGAAAATATACTGAACTGAAAAGATCCTCTAAAATATTTATTTCGGTTTCCGAACGGCATCGCTGGGTGGTAGCGGGTTAAAGCAGTCACGTTTCTGTTTTAAAATAATAATTGTTAGCTGTTTGACCTGAGATTTATGTGTACCAAATCACTGGTATATAGAATTGAGCAACGATGCGTGCCGAAAACTTAATCGCCATCAGCTGCACTCATGTGAACTGTGCTCACATGTTCTCATGCGTAGCTGCACTCAGAGATCCTACAGACAAAATACTAGGGTAGTTTACCCCTTGCCCATGTGTCGCTGATTCAAATTAATGAAGTTTGTTCCCAGCGAGAATAAAATGCTATCGGTATTTTTAGATTTTTAAGCTAGATGTGTAAGTCCAACGACGACGTGGATTTCAAGTGGATTCCATAATAATCTGTCTCCTCTTTTTTTTTGCAGTGTCACCTAATGATGCGAAGTACCGATCGGATCCATCCTACATCGACAAATACGTGGTAAGCATTGAAATCGTTAATTAGCATAATTCCATCAACGGTCTGAGTGACTTAAATTTCTGCGAACTCGTAGCACTCGTGTGATGACGCACAAAAATCAGTCATTTACCAGCAAGTCTGAGGCGTGGGACATACATCCCGCTCTGCTTGTGATTGCGATTGCAAGTCAAAGTAAACATCCGATGGCACGCTTGCATTAACATAATATTTACCATGTGCCTCGACATGCAGTTTATGATCTACGCCGTAGAAAAACTTTCAAAAAACCTGGCTGGGACAGGGTTTTGGGCGACTTTCCTAGCCGGTAAGCCGGAGTCTCAAAAAAGACCACTGATATCTTCACTGACAATCTCCCGCGTGACTTGAAGTCTAGGAGCCGCGGCCCGGCACACCAGAGCCCTGAAAAGAAGAGAAGAGCGAATTGTGACCCCTGCCATGGTAGTCGCCATGATCGGCCCAATATATTCCTTACGGGGAAACGGGGCTCAACATGGCGGCCGTTTCATCTGCGCCTCTCTACTCTTTAGGGCTCTAGCGCACCCAGAGGGCGGGGCTCGGCCCCGTCCGATAGGGCCTCAAAGTAGTTCAGGGCTTCAAAAGGGCCCCGTTTTCGACCCCCTGCATTTCTGCCTAATTCTGCGAAATTCCAAGTGATAGTTTCAGTATCCACCGAGGAAGACCCTCTCCCCGAAAAAGGGGTATTTTCTTGTTTCTTTGTATGACACTTTAAGTTCATTATAAATTCACCATTGGTTTCGATACCGTAAATATTTTGACGTTTTCGGTCCAAAGCTGAAGGCATTTGATATTTTTAGTCTATTATCTGTGAAACTAGTTTCTTTCAAAATGTCTCATGCAATCTAAAACCTGTACTTTATCGCTACTCCTCACAGGTCAAGGTAAACTTTTAGCTCCGCCCCCCCCACTCCAAAAAGGGTTTATTGCTAATGCGCACCCCCGCCCATAGGTCGCTGTTATGAAATTTTGGTTTTTGACCCCTTTTCCCCTCCACCCCCTTTCCCCGGGTAGTTTCTCGAGGTCCTGCCTTGGCTCTTGACGCCCATGTTTAACATCTATCAGAGACACGTGGTCAGTTGTTAGCTCCCTAACATAAGGCTCACTGATTTGCCGAATTCCCGTATGCGACCAAAAAAAAAAACGCGATAGTTTTGCTTTAAAAGATTAATTTAGATTCAGAGAAAAAGAAAACGCCCGAACAGGGACTCGAACCCTGGACCCTTAGATTAAAAGTCTAATGCTCTACCGACTGAGCTATCCAGGCCGCTGATATAATGGGCTGTTCTGTGTGGTGACAGCGTTGTAAACCGGCTCGACGGGTCCTCAACAATAGGCAAACACAATGACCCCTCCATGCACAAAAGAGCACCCTTACTCCAAGATTGTCAAATGTATATCTTTTCACACGACAACCTCAAGATCGTGTCTCACAGATGTGTGAGGATATTGCAAAAAATCGTGAAAAAAAGTGACTAACATTGCAAAAAATCTAATTAAAGTCATATGCTGTGCACCATAAAAAGCTCCCCACCTTCTACAGTCATACTCAAAACTAATCCCAAAGTTCAACTATGATATGGGTTTTGCCGCGCCTAAGTCACCACGTGGCAAGACGCCCTCAGGATAGAACTCACACAGGGTATGCAACCCCGAAAACACATGTGTGGTCGGGTTGCCTATTCGAAAGACAGCAAGGCAGCGTGGAGCTCACGTGGACATTTGACGAAGGGGGGAAGAATCAAAAAGTGGCGTTTGCGGATGCAATACTACCTGTGCGTCGCCACAAAGCCTAATATACATATATGTAAATATAATAATGTTCTAAACCTTTTAATTACAAGGAGTTGGGCTCCTCCTCGAACTATTCCATCGTTCAATGGTTCAGCGTTGAGGATAAGAAGAAAAACCGCAGCTGATTTTTGGCACATCAATCCGGATGTCCTGTATTCGGGATTAGTTTAAAACGACTCTAAAATTCCCAGCCAACAATTCGACGATTGCTCATCGCACGATCATTCACTACGAGCGAGCTTATTGGCAAGCGGATCATCTCTCACGCAGGTTTTCCCGAGTTTTTTTTTTGTTATTTTCCGATCTCGTTGGATTAACGGACGAACGTGCGGGGTCACAGCCAGTCGTGTCATGCCGCACAGAAGCACAGCTCATTCGAATCTACTGAGTCACAGGCAGGCAGGCTTATCCACCGGTCCTCCTTGCTCTGACAGTTAAGAGTATTTTGGATTCTTGATCATAGGCATATTATCTCACCGGCCGTGACCGCGGAAACACTTCCTGTAGGCAATGTCTGCTTTTTTTTTACCAGTACCGTAGAGCTTATTCAAGCGTAAGAATTTTAAAATATGGTAACGGTGCGCAATGCTTGTTGATGGATTCTTAACCGATTTGAACTTCAGGACATCGATTTTCAAGTCTATGCACATCACTTGAATTGGGTATGCACCGGTGTGGGACCGGTACTCCGCACATAACGGCGGGCAGTTAACGGATTGGAGTTGAGTGCGGGTCGGTGCCAGGCAAGAAAGTGTCACAGAGTCTGACTGCAGTAATCGTGCTGAGAATATTAACATTTTCAAACACACAATAGCGAGAATGGCTAGCTTGCAAAGCAAAGTGTGGGAGTAATGCGGGTTGCCAAAGCACGGCGTTCTTGGAAATGGTCTTGCCTTTATGCCAAGATGTGCTGGCAGGCGAATTAGTCACGTTTGAACTTAGGCTAATACACTAGGAGAAAAAAAAAGTCATCCGCTAGAATTAAGAGGTGTACTTTTCATCCGCGAGGAAGGAATATTATTATCTACCGGTATGTCTATCGGAAGATCATTTTGTTCCTCTCATAATTTTACGATGCAATACGGTGAAGCTATCTCATGCGTCCTTTCTGCGCAACTACTGCGAAATCACACTTGTGAATTAAGCATAAAAAACGCCTTCCCTCATTAAAGCGATGTCAAGCAACTATCCATTCGACTTCAATCATTCTTTGTTAGCTATCTCAGGAAGTGGTCAATAGTTATAATACCCATGCCAGAATACCACAATAACTAGTTTCTCCTCTTTAAAAAATGTAAAAAAAAATGTAAAGAGTGTATTACTCGGACGAATGGGAGTGTTTGAGACCAAAAGTTCAAAGTTCTGATTTTACTAACCCTAAAACGCCAATAATAGCAATATTTGACTTGACGTACCTGCCTGTCTGAGTTTGCGAAAAGTTTTATCAGAATACATCATATCCGTTCCAGAATGGACCGATTTGGACGAAATTTTCGGTGAATGTAGCAATGACTCCCGAATAAAGACCTGACTATGGCCAGTTTAATCGGAGCAATATTTCCCCAAGAT
>Ga0058701_10006161_pt1 | contig 10076 bp, 4 predicted proteins | sample AgamicOrMae_FD_97039 | JGI IMG/M metagenome (GOLD analysis project Ga0058701, IMG submission 97039) | Agave microbial communities from Guanajuato, Mexico - Or.Ma.e | ecosystem: Host-associated > Plants > Phyllosphere > Phylloplane/Leaf | place: Guanajuato, Mexico | collected 2012-06-04 | reverse complement strand
TCTATATAATCTTTCAATTTTTTAGGGACCTTTTTTTTTTCTTCGTATTCATTTTTTTTTTTTTTTAATACAGGCTATTCGGGGTAGAAATCTCTGCAATTCGTGGACCAACTTTTCGCAGCAGGAGGTATTTAAGTTTCTCCCAATTACAGCTACCCTCAATTTGTCAGTTTTGTAGTGCAAAAAGACGGGAGGGTGAATCATGAAATTACGTGATATAACCCTAACAATGCGAGATTTTGTCAACATTGTGATGAAACGAGTCTTCCAAGGTCCCACGGAACACCTGGATCGCGTAGGTTGAACCCGTCTAGAGTTAACGCACTTGACAGTAAATGATAACACAAAGAAAATTAGTGATTTAGTCCACAACACACAATTCTTGTTAATCACAAGTAAATTAATATGAGTTTGCTGCACAATATCTTGGGTGTCAGTATGTCTAACCAAGCATGTTTACCTGCCCGATTTTTAAAACAAGGTTACCTGTTCAGAAGCACTTCGGAGTTGCAGGTTCCATTGTAAAATTCATCTTTCTCTTCCAGTTCTTTGAATAGAAGAATAGAGAGGTTGAGTCTTGGAAGACATCAGCATTAGACAGTTTGTTTACATTTTTTGATGATAAGTCCTATTGGTTCATTGCCCTGCTGTCGACCTGTAGCATTATACTATGCAGACCCCAGATTTTTAGCAGTTGATATTTAATCAGATGATGTGCAAACACCTGCTGACTCTCTTTCTTGTGCTAATTGTTATTGTGTTGTCTTCAGAGTTGACATTGAATTAGAAAGGCTTGCTCATATTTTGAAACTGCCAAAACATAGAAACTGGGATCAGAAACTGGGATCTGTCAGTGAAGTCTATTTTGAATTAAATTTCTTCTCTAGAACCCTGCATTTGTATTCAAACATTGACACAAGATTGTTTTCTATTGTTTTTGTAATTTTATGTTGGGACTTTTCTGGCTTGGGCCATGCTTGGAATTACTCAGTAGGCTATTTCATTCCTTTTTAACATAAAATTTGCTTCACTGATTTCTATTTCCCCCCCCCCCCTATTTTTTTTTTAAGTTTTTACTCAAACCAAACCTTTAGGTTTATTCCTATTACATTAGAAAGAAAAACAACAACAAAAAAACATCAATGTGGTCTTTAGAGTTTTTTAGATGTTTCATGTTGATTTTATTGACATTTGGCATAGAGCCCATCACAGAAATAAAATCTTTTTAATTTTTTCTAACACTGTATTAAAGTTGCCACCCCACAAGTGTTAATGTGCTGAGTGTAAGAGGCTAGTTTAGTCCTTAATTACAAGTATTTTGTAACACCATATGATTCCCCATTTGTCACATTCTTAACCCATGAAGGTATTCCAATGATCTCAAAAGTCCGTCCTTCTGTTGTTTGGGTTTTCTGTTTAACTTATTTTATTAATTAGTATCTCTTGTTCTGTCACTACAGCAGGAAAGGAGGCCTGCTCTGTAGTTTGATCTTTTAGCTTCAAAGAGAAAATACTTTTAAAAATAAAATAAATTGAAGAGCCAGACTAAAAAAAAAAATAAATGTTTAAAATAGAAAACCCGGTAAACAAAGGAAATCCCGGTAAGCAAAAATATCATTGCACCCGGATATCGCGGTTGTTCGGAATTCGGGCGAGAAATTCAACTCTGGGCAATATTTTGATCTTTAAAAGTACTGTTTTTGTACGGTTTTGTTTTGAGTTTGAGCAGTTGATCATTTTAACTCATTCACGCCAAGTGACCGCATATAGACTGCTATAAAAATTAAAAAAAAAATGTTTGTCTCAAGGAGCCATTTTTAAAAGGTGGAGTACTTTGGGACCCGTGGTACTCCATACTTACATGCTCATGACTTGAAGATGTAGGTAACCTTTTTTTTAAAAAAAAACGGCGTGTTTTTGGAAAAAAAAAGTGCGGGCAGAAAGTTGGTTCGAAATGCGTATTGTCTAAAAATAAAACTGTTTTCAAAGGTATATTTAAAAAAAAAATTACGCCCTCTTTCCGCAGCAGCAAGACAGAACAGAGATAGTTTATTAATCATTAATATAGTTTAAAAAATGTGGAGGGGGACTTAAATCTCGCATAAAATCTGATTTTTTATTGCTAAAAAATCTATTTTTCTTTTTTTGGCGGGGGAACTGAGAAAGTGTCACTGAAAGAGTTAAATTTGGAACGCACCTTCGCTGAATCTTTCTCTGTGATAGATGGTTTAAACTTTGAGCCATGGTTTTAAACTTAAAGACCACGCTGAATGTAATGTGTGAGAGCGGTCGGGACAGGGACACGCCCCGGGCGGCAGCCAAGGCGGCAGCCAAGGCGGCAACCCTGTCCCAAGCTGGGACAGCCGGCCCGTAAGCTCCCACCGGCTGCGGATCACAATCGCAGCCGTAGCTTCTGCTGTGTCTCAGCTGATGAGGTAACCCGACTCCAAACTTTGGGTGACGTTGAGCAAAAGGTGTCGCTGAGCGGCGCTGGAATAGAAACGCCGGCGCCCGCCCCTTGGCACGCCCCCGGCACGCCCCTTGCCTTGGCACGCTTTGTCCTTTCCATTTCCTCGCCAAATTCCTGTCGGCTCACTGGCAGACTACTCCTCCTGCTGGAAAATGAGGCGCGAAAGAAATTAACCCCCTTCACTTTTACAGAAGTAAGTTTTTCCTCGCTGATATAAATATACCCTTGTTTAGGCAGCCCGTTGGTTCTGACTCTAACGAGGGTTTGATTCGCATTTTGCTAGGTTTTCAAGGTAGACAAGATGTATCAATGAAATAAACGCTCGTCGCGACTCGTGAGTATAGACTCATTTGCAACTCTTAACCTAACCACAGAATATCGTTTGGGACTCGTTTTGTTTTTGTCTTTATGTTTAAAACAGGTACTCTGTAAACATTAAAAAAAAAGGGGTTGTAAATTTGATGGCAGCTCCGTTGGTTAGTAGTTATTGCGTATTTAGGTTTGGGGAGCGCGAGTTTTGGGCGGTAAATCGCAAATTGTGGGGGATTTGTATCGTTCGTGAAGGGCTTTGCGGTGGCATCTTGGACACGGCGTTGCGGCGGCGTCACGGCGGCGCATTGCACCAGTTGGCCGCCCGGCGGCGCCGCTTTGCGCTGCTTTAAGCCGCCGTTCAGCGCGCAAAGTGGGCCGGGGACAACGGCAAAGCACAGCGCTTGTGTCACTCAACTGCAACGCAAAACCTCGTCTCAACTCTTCGAAACCTTGTTGGTAATCGCTGTCGGAAATTCACTGGGAACAAGTTTTAATAGTTCATCTCATCGTGAACCTTAAATTAGTTTATTGTAAAAATAGCTATATTTTTTGGGGGGGAAAGCAAGATAGCGTAAAACACCCCGGGATGATTTCATAATAAAAAAAAAGTTTCCCCCCGGCAGGCCCACCCTCGCCTGACGATGTAAAGCGGGTGGCCTACGTTTGGGGATCACGACCCCGCCTTTTAATCCGTCCCCGATCGGGTCGCTCTCTCAGTAGAAATAGAAATACGAGATTTGTCGATTCCATTGACGTCTGTGTTGCCTATCTCGATCAAGGTCAGGGCATGAGAGTAGTACGCACTACTCTCATGGTCAGGGGGAGGTTGTTAATCGGGTTATACCATAGTGGGACTCTGCGTGTCCGCACTTGTAAAACAATGCAGTGATTGGTCGTTCGCAGCCAACACCCCGTGCAATCGCACGCACGATTGCAAGCGTACTGCTTATCTCCGACTCCACGCAAACACTCTATCAGAATCAGTGAAAGTCACTGAGTTTCAGTGAAAATTCACTGAACTTCAGTCAATATAGCACCACTGATTTTTTTTTCAGTGGTGCTATTTTTTCAGTGTGCTATATTGACTGAAATTCGGCGAATTTTTACTGAATCTCACGAGACTTTCACTGATTAAAATTTAGAGTGATACAGCATTATTGAAACACGCACACATGTAGTGATTTTTGTGCCAGGTTGGCAACCGAGCTCGTGTGAGTTAAGTTTCCGTAAAAACGAAATAATTGCTAGGAGCTGCTCTTTTGTCTCTGAATACGAGCAGCGAGTATGACGTGTTAGCTATTTAAATATTCTGAGAAGTTCAAGGCTCGCTTGCACTCAGGTTTCTTGAAATCAAAACACACAAATCAAATAAAGTTTTGCTTTCGACGTGGCGCACAATCTTGCAGCCACTTCCCCTGGCCTTTATTAAGGAGACTTAAACGCAAGCCTTGAGTAACTGCCTTATTTGATGAGCGTAGAGCTCGAAATTGGTGCGCCCAGAAAATGGCTCTCTCTAAATTTAAGTCGGTGAAAGTCTCTGAGATTCAGTGCAAATTCACTACATCTCAATCAATGTAGCAGCACTGGAAAAATTCAGTGGTTCTGTTTTGATTGAAAAACAGTGAATTTTCATGAATCTCAGACACTCACTGATTTAGTGTCTAATTCGCTTTAATCCTCAATCAATCAATTTGACGAATTTGTATTAGGCCTTTTGGCGAACAACTGATAACGCTTTCGCTCAAGATCTAAAGATTTCTCAAACCAAGAAAAAAATTCTTGAGCCAATTCTAAGGGAAGTATCTCTTGGGTAGCTGTCAAAAGCGCCAAAAACTACAAGCGCCAACGCCGCAAGCGCCAATCCGTAACCGCTAAACGAGAAAAGTCGCAAACGCCAAAGGTCTTAATCGCAATACTAACCTTACCTAACCGAACATATCTTAACCTAACCTAACATATTTTAACCTAACCTAACATATTTTAACCTAACCTAACTTAGCCTAACCTAACTTGACCTAACCTATACGAACTTTGGCGTTTGCGACTTTTCTCGTCTGGCGGTTACGGACTGGCGCTTGTGGCGTTGGCGCTTGTGGTTTTTGGCGTTATCGATTGGCCCCCCGTATCTCTTCAATTTAGGTTAATTTTTCAAACCTTAAGCGAACATTAGACTGGGCGATTTTGATTGTCGCTAATCGCTAAAACTACCCAAAAACAGCATTTACCCGTTTTCAACTTCATGCCTAAAAAAAACTATCCAAACAGGTTTTTCCTCCTGCCGAGCCGAGAGAGAAAAGCCCGGAAAGGAAATGTTCCCGTGCAGCTCCAGAGAAAGAAAATGCAACTCTGGTTGTGAAAGTCGCAAGTCGCTCCTCGGTTTGATTGTGGCGGAGCAGCAGGTCGAGATAAAAAGGGGCTTATCCAAAGAAAAGCAAAACAAGGAAACGAACTAACTTTAGATAGAAGCCCAGGAGGTCAGCAACAGATGTTTCGAGACCGCTCGCTCCGGCTCCGCAACTCGCAGTCCTTTTTTTGGGGTGGGGGCAGAGATGACGACCGGCCACCGCCTTGTCGTTGTGACAAGACCAGGTTAAACTGTTCGTTTTGGACGCAGTAAATTGGCGGGGCATTGTTTCTCGTTGTGGCCGTGGGCCGCTGCTGCCCGGTGGACTTTCTTCCGTTTTGGTCGGAAAATGAAACTGTGTGAGAAGCACAATGGGCGCAGTCTCCACAAGCTAACTTGATTCACACAACTAAATAAACTAGGGAACTAAAAGGATTCAGCGGTGGGTGTGAAGGCTTTTTTTTTTGTCGGAAACCAACTTCTCCTAAGGAAGTTAACTTAGCCTGCTTGAAAAAATACTTTGCCACTTGGAAAACCTGTGATATAGGGGTGTTATAGACTGCGATTTTAGTTTGTAGGGGAGGAAATTGCATTGGAGGGAGCACTGTAAAAAGAGAATCTTAAATTCTAGTGCAACAAAAGTCAATAATCACTGATCTGAACGAAAAAATCAGTCCTATTATGCACTGAATTTCAGACATCATTCTGTGAACTTTTTAACCCATTACCAACGCCCATAGCGATGCCGTTTGGATACGGGAAAAAATATTTTAGAGGATCTTTCAGCTCAGGATTGTCACAATTTGAAAAATATCACCCCTCTGGAAACCTGAGAACCTGAGAATCAATGATTTAGGCATTTTCTAAAGCTTAGAATTGCGTATTTTAGTTGAAAAAATCTTTCCAATTTCTCTTTAGCTAAATTTCACTCCAATTACTCTGGACGGTTATGGGTTAACAGTGTAACTGAAATTCAGTTAATATTTGGACAAAATTTCTTCCAGACCAGTAATTTGACTTTTGTTGAACTAGAAATTACACTGTAACAAAAAGAGAATCCTAATTTCAGTTGCAACAAAAGTCAAATTGCTGGTTTGAAAAAAAATCAGTTCATATATTCACTAAATTTCAGTCATACCGTTCTTAAAATGCAAACTTAATAGAAATTAAAAATGGTTTGAAATTCAGAGCATAATTCAACTGATTGTTTTTTTCTTCAGATCAGTGATTTGACTTTTTGTTGCACCTGAATTTAAGATTCTCTTCTTCCCGCCTCCCTTTCGGGAGGTGGGCTTTATTACAGTGAAGGATTCCCTTTTTACAGCGTTTGCCTCGTCGAAATAATTCAAAATTTGGCGCGTTTCTTGCGGGCATATGGCGCACCGTGCCGTGGCCAGTGTTGATTCTAAGTGGCTCCCATGTGGTCGCGGCGCTCAGCGCCCACATGATCGCGGTGATCGGCGCCGCGCCGGCCGAAGGCTTATCAAGGCTTTCGTTTCATCTTGATTGGGTGCCGATGGCTTTCGTATTGTTTCGGCGTGAGACGGGCAGGTGCAGCGCAGCGGCGACGCCGCGACAGAGAAGCTCGCCACGCCGCCGCACGTATTATGATAACGGCGTTGCTTCATTTCTTGATCAGTCACGATTTACTCACAGTCTTAGTAATTCTCGGTATATCGCTATACTTGAGGCGCCGTAAGTATGCTACTCTCCTCAAACAGTCCCCTCGACTGAATCTCGCCCTTTTGAGTGAAATTTACTGGCTTCGAGCGAAGGTCATAGTCTCGGTAAGGTTAGGAGTTCGTCTTGAAGGTTTGGCTCAATGCTTTTGACCGATTCGTGCTAACAGAGTGCCCCCAAAATAAGTATTATCTGTAGTTTTTCTTCATTTTCTCTCTGTTTTGAGTGGTGGGGCACTTGGAATACGTCTTGAAAATGCTGAATTCTGCGTTTAGGTCAAGTTGAGGTTGCACTATCACCTACATCGCTTGAACTTGAGGTTCCATTTTCTCTTGAATTGCTCGAATTGTGTTAAGATTTTTGTCGCTTCTCAGATATTTGTAGAGTGTCGAGAACGGCTTATTGGGGGCGATAAAAGGATTTCACTGAAAGATGATTAGAGAAAACACTTGTGAAGGAGTTGACTCGCAGTACAGTTTCGGGGGGCTCCTCGAAAATATGTGATACTCTCAGTCGCACCAACTATTTTAATCGAGTTTCGGTGGCTGCAGCCGACGCGACGTGTTGCTCCGTCTGTTTGTTTGTATCGTTCGTTTGTTTGTTTGTAAATCAGCTGGTGTGCGACGCCGCCATGTGGCCTTGACAAGCGTTTTCTCATTACCGTTCGTTTGAACCGATCTCTTCCGAATACACTCTATGGGAATGAGAGCTATGAATCTCTAGGTGTTGCTCTGTCCTTCCCCTGCAAGACCGTACTATTCCTTATAACTTGAAATTACCTGTTATTTTAATACAAAGCTATATTTTTGACGATTAAATCGCTAGCTTGAGGTTGCTTTTGTGCTGACCATGAAACTTGTGAACCAACAATAATTTAAACGTTGCTTTCTCTCTCGTGATGTTCCGTTGTAGACTCAACTTTTAATTACATTTTTAACCTCTTACCGCCCAGCGATGCCGTTCGGAAACAGAAAAATGTATTTTAGAGTATCTTTTTAGTTCAATATTGTTTTTAAAAAAATATCACCCCTATGGAAACTTTAAATTTGATTATTTTGGCATAGTCCGAAGCTTAAAATTTCGTATTTTAATGGAAAAAAATCCTTTCAATTTCTGTTAAGCTAAATTTCACTCCAAATACTTCCGGCTGTTATGGGTTAAGAAAGCAAAATACAACCGCGTGGGCCAGGTAAACACATCACATAGGTTAGGCTAGGTTGACTTTCAGGTTGTCTATGAAATAAGCAACCAAGGATGCAAACTTCACGGAGAAAACTGCGTTAGTTAAGTTTACTATAAAATAAGTAAAAAAAAAGCGACAGCCAACTCGGCTAGTAAACGTTACCAGATTTGCTAGTAAACGTTACTGTAAACAGTACTCTGAAACGGTAACGTTTACTAGCAAACCTGTTAGCGTTTACAAGCCAAGTTGGGCTGTCGCACTTTTTAGTCATTTTTACGAAATTTCAGCCAACTATAATAACTCACTTTTCTCATTATTACGCCTCGCTCTCGACTGTTCTCAGTCCTGATATCGCCTTCCTGACACAGCCTTCCACCGTGAAGTAAGCGGCGTAGTCAAGGCAACCGTCAGGTTAGCTTAAATGCCTTGTGCCTCGCTTCGATATCGCTGTATTGCTCACCTATGCGATGAGAATACTTATTCTCATCGCAAAGGTGAGCGTTATTGGAGCGAGCAACGTTTGAACGCAGTTAAAAAACGCTTCTCTTGAAATTGGCGGTAGACATCTTTCTCGCGATTTCGTGTTTTATGGGAAAAATTTCGGTGTCTAAACATGAAATGGGAAAATTATGAAAGGCGTCTGCGGGTACCTTCCGGCGGAAGAAGCAAATTTAGCCAACGAGCAATCGTTATGAGGTACGCGCCTCTCGTTCCCACCACTGCAGCCCTGCCAAGCCAAGCTGCCGCGCCTGATGCTGTACCCGTACCCCGAACCGAGCGCTCAGCGCTCCTGTAAGCGGGCGCCGCAACGCTGTAACAGGACTCGAGTTTTCCGAGAACGCTTACGAATGCAGTTCAAAGGCGCCTTATGCTGATGCCTATCACCGCCTTGTGTGCTAAGCTCGTTTATCCAATCGATACCCTTGGAGAAATAGAACGAATTTAAGCAGCGTATTTTTCTATCAAAAATGATTTATTTTGCGCGGAAAATATGGTAAACGGAAGAGTTTAGTTAATGTGTCCTAAGGTATTTCTAACGTCATGCATTTGAAATAGGAAAGTCTTGTGTTTAAAAATAGGGAAACCATACTTAAAATTGTAGCGTAACCCATTGCAGCCCGAGTTATTTTGAGTGAAATTTAGCTTCAGAGAAATTCCAAGGATTTTTCGCATTAAATTACGCAATTTTAAGCTTCGGGAAATGCCTAAATAATTAAATTTCAGGTTTCCAGAGGGGTGATATTTTTTAAATTGTGATAATACTGAATTAAACTGATCCTCTAAAATATTTTTTTCTATTTCCGAACGGCATCGCTGGGCGGTCGTGGGTTTTATGCGTATCTAGTGGCTCACAGGATTCGCTAAATGTCAGGAATTAACTTCGGTTGCTGAATGCCGTGTTTAGTTAGACGCTGAGTTTTTTTCCTTTCACTGTCTTCGAGCAAATATTCTTGTATCGTGCGTTTCTTCTTATAAATATTTTAATCGAATGTTAATTGCAGAAATTCGGAATGGTGTGATTACTTTTGCGAGCGTAACATCACGGAACACGAGCGAAATTGGAAGATTCGCCTAGGAAAAAAAAAGAATAAATTTAAAAAGAGATCGTGCGGAACAGGAAGTTCGGCAACGCCTTTCAGAATGTAGTTGTGCACCCTCTATTTCGAAGAAAGCATATCCCACCTCTCGTGTTTCACTCTTGTTTACCTTTTATTTCTTTGAGGATTAACGATAGTCCGCTTGAGTTAGGTCAACCTAGGTTTTGCCCTTCGCTTTATACTCGACCTTTATGCCTTGGGCTTGAATTTAACATGCAACCTTTCAAATTGACATTGCAAAATACGTAATACGAAGTTCGGAAACTGTTTCCACACTGTAATTTTTTAAGGTAGCATTTTCAACCTTTTGGTTTAAATTTGGTGCTACCCTCCGTCGTCAAGCCGAGCGGAGAGATAGTGGAACGAGGCAAAAGGCATCCAACCTGGCCCAACCTATATCATAAGCAAGCCTCTTGCCGTATACCAAGTTTTGGTATAGTGCCTTGTGCCTCGCTCCGCTCGGCTGTCGCCAAGCCTGATGCCGCTTAC
>Ga0058701_10006160_pt1 | contig 10077 bp, 7 predicted proteins | sample AgamicOrMae_FD_97039 | JGI IMG/M metagenome (GOLD analysis project Ga0058701, IMG submission 97039) | Agave microbial communities from Guanajuato, Mexico - Or.Ma.e | ecosystem: Host-associated > Plants > Phyllosphere > Phylloplane/Leaf | place: Guanajuato, Mexico | collected 2012-06-04 | reverse complement strand
TAAATTTTTACTGAGGTGAAAATAAAATGCGAAGAACAGCTCGTGTAAATACTTGTCGAAAGCGATAATTTTCTCAATTTTCAGATTTTTAACACGCGTTTTGAATTTTTCGATAAACTTGACGAGTCGGAGGCGCTGGAATATCCTTAATTGGTTTGAGAGACATCGTCCCGCTGTGAAAACGATCAAATTAGCTTCTAAAAGTGAATCAAAAGTATCGTACATTTTAAATCAGTTGTCTCGTGAGATATTTCATAAAGTTGCCTATTTTTTACTTCAGACGTGTGTTTTGTAAACCAAAATAAAGGTGTTTTGTGTTCTTCGCTTGCATTCGAAAGATACAAGATAAGTTGCGATGGTTTTTGGTGAAAAAAAACGAGTTTTTATGTCTCTTGGGTACGTTAATTATTGATTTACCAGGGTATCAAACTGCTTCATGAAAGGCGCCAATCCATTAGCCAATCACAAAATAAAACCCGAACCGAATTAAATCCGTCAAAAAAATCTGTTTTCCTCTTGAAGCGGAGCGCCGAGTGGCGGGCATCGTTTGATGAAAGCTCTGAGGTTGTCAGGCCAGATTATCTGTGGACAGGGCCGTCACGGACGCGGGCGCGGCCGTTGTGGTTGTGGCTCTTGGTCCCTCCATGTTAAGACAAGACGATGGTGGCATCCTCCGAGCCCTTCAAGGACCCCCTTTCTTATCCCTAATTAGTTTCCATGCTTTAGGACGTTTGCCTGTGGCACCTCTGTCATCGCCCCGGAACGCCTGTCGTCCCTGTTCGTCATTTCAGAACGAGAGTCCCTTTGATCGTCTTTTCGCTGGAAAATACTGCGAAAATGAGCTCGAGGCAAAACGCAGATCACAAAGTTGGCGTCTGCAGGCCTTTTTCTTTCAGCCTTTATCGATGTTTAAGTCTAATGATTGATTCTTCGAGACTGCCTATTTGACGGGTTGCAATTTCTATCACGGCTAGGCGGAGTCATCGGTTATCAAGGCACAGGGCACCTATATATGATTCTGATTCTGGAAGATATATTTGCCCCGCCTGTGGCAGACCTCTGAGGTTCGTGCGGGATCAGGCATGGGAATAGACGAGCAGAGTGTCAGTAAAACGAGACAGCTATAACCTAACTTATGCGTGTTGCTGATTCTTGTATTGTAACTGAAGACTGAAGTAGGACAAAACAAGAGCTGCAGCGAACTTGAAAACATAATGTTTCGAGGCAGTATGAAAAAGTGTTTTGTTATGTCGAAATATTAGATGGATGTTATTTTTTTTGTTGTAAAATATTGTTGCCTTGTGGTTTTGACAAAAAAAAAATATTAAAGGCCGTAGTTTTATAAATTCACGTGTAGCAATTAAGCAGAGGGTTCGCTATCAAGGAATATCACCCAACATTTAGCAGAACAGTTTTCAAATTTGGCTAATTCTTACTTATTTCTTCATAGAGTTTCGAGAGTTCTGAAAACTACTCTTAAGTTTCTCTAAGATTTCTAAGAAATTGTCGCAGATTCCTTGGAACTATCTTATCGATTGTTAACAGGTTTCAGAAGAGTTTAAAAAAGGCAGGGAATTTTTTTTTCTGGAAATTTTGATTTTTTTGCTTTATGCACCCAGAGCTTTAGTCTCTTATCCTTGAGAGGTCGTGCAATATTATCGGGATTGCAAGGCCCATCATGCTCAGCATTCATTTTCAAAAAGCAAAGAAACACGAATGCTTCTCACAAGCTGCACAGAAAATTAAAAACTCGTATAGAGCCCATTTGAGATTGCTCACCTGAAAATAAAACATTTAATTTTTAAAGGCTTATTAAAAATTTCAGTTTTTTGGGTGAGTGGTGTTTTGAAAAAGAGGTAGTCTTACAAGGGAGTCTGCGAATGTTTGATTTGAAATTGTGAATTATTAGCTCCTTGGTCGGGTTTTGAAAACGATTGAAAGCGAGCGGTGGACTGGCAGTTTTGGTCCCTTAAGAGGAGATGATTTGTGTTAGTGACACGGACGACGGAGACAGATTTACGCCCTCAGCGGTCTCTCTCGCTCTTTCCGAGGGTGAGCGAGTGAGATCGCTAGCCAATGCCCCTGGCTTGTGTCACTTGCCAGAGCTAACCCCATCGTCACCACGTGATCGCCCCTATCCCTTCCCTAGCCTAGACGTCTATGTGATAGCCCTGCTTTGATTCCACGACTAGCCAAGGAGAAAAACCGGCTAACAAAACTAATTTACATGCTGCTAGGCAAAGACGAAAAATTATTATGGCATTCTATCTTCAAGGTTGTTTTATTGTTCTTGATCCCTTTTCAAGGATCCTGAATTATTTGCTGGTGATTTCATCGTTTTCTCGCTTGGGAAAAAATTTTTTTTAGTCGTTTGTTGGGAGTCGTATCCTTACAAACCATGTCAAAAAAAGTTTAAAGGAAATTTTTGAACGAATATATTGGTATGTGTGTGTAAAAAATTTATAACACTTTGTCAGCGCTAAAAAATATGAATGTACCTTTTTCATTGGTTAAAATTTTAAATGTTTTCATAAAATACGGTAGTCCAAATTCAAGAGAACGTTGAGATCATAATGTCCTTTCTTTTTGCAATTTTAAGGATATATTTCGAATGCATTTTTAAACTACTTTTATAAGTTTGATTCAAATGCACTTTAATGTGGCCAGTGTATGGTCTGCACTTTTGGTTGTTGATCCATTGCTCTCTGAAATGCGGATGAAGTTCATCAAAGCAGGACAAATCAAAGTAGGCTTATCTCGCCTCTTGCGTAGGCCTTACTGTTTCATTTCATGCACATACCGCACAAAGTGTTTTAATCAGTTTCATATTTTAATACATGTTGTGCTAAAAGAAACAAGTTCAAATTGCTATCAAATCGAGAGTACAGGAACATAATAAAACCATCCTTTCGTTCGTTCGATTTAGTGCATTTAGAGATGGGAACGGATGAAAACCTGATTGAGCAACAGAAGCCAGCTGTATTGTCAGAAAACAGCAAAACCCTGGAAATAATTCTTAGCAGTATAAAAATAATTCTTAAAAATTCAACCATTCACAATTATTAGAATCAAAATTTAACCATTAAAAAAATTTCATTCTTCAATGCGATAAAAAAGAATAATATAAAAGTCATAGATGTCTGGAAGATACATTTTACTCAATAAACTTGAGTGCCTAGTGTTAAAACACCAACGTTAACGCTCTTTGCTTCGGTATTATAAAGTTGGGAATGGAATCCCATAACTTTGATGTAATTCTAATTACCGCGGCAGAAGTCATTGGTGACATGTGTGTGGCATTTTTAATTTTGATCGGCGAATGAAAAGCTATAAACAATGAAGTGAGCTTAATTTCCAGTCTATCAGGACGGCGTGATAAACGCTGCCTCGTTTGGTGCCCGGATGCTGTGCTCTCTGGACCATCCCAGCGCCGCTGTATTAAAGAATTTGATGTGTTTACGATGATGTTCGCGTATTGTTCGGAAGCAGATGCCGAGGGATGTCATTTTTGCACGCAGCTGATACCATATCAAACCATTCCAAACATCACATGCAACTATATCCGACTCTCAATATTGCTCTCTTTTTACGTAAACTTAGAATTATGGATTCTCCTGCCATTTTATTTTTAATTACCTTAATTTTCGGCTTGTAATTAAACGTGGAACAGCTTGTGCTTGTTTATGCTGGAATGTTGTCATTTGTTCCTTTTTTTTAAATGGACGCCTTATTATGAATGCTTTAGAGCACAAAAGAGAGAAATTTGTAAATTTAATGAATAAGACGCAAAGAAGCAAGGGCTAAACGCCCTCCAATACACACCTCCCACACTTCCATTATTTTCCTATTCACACCTCGGCATAAGGAGCTTCATTTCTCGTCTTGGACTTGCCTTGTATCTCATTTGGTTTCGGCTGTGATACGTGTTGGCTGACGGATACCATTCGCGTTGAGCGCTATACTCGTTCTTTCTACCTCTAAAATGGAAAGTAGGTGGGGAGAGGTAAAGAACGAGTAAAAAGGTCCTAAAATGACCTTTAAAAAAATGATTTCTTGTTTGCGACAAAGAACCTGTTATCTATTTATTCCTGTTCATCAACATATACTCTTTTAACAGTTGAAGTACACAAAGAAATGATTAGCGTACCTTCGTACTGATTTCAGTATTATGAACAGCTTCAGTGGGATAACCAACTTTTTTGGCAAAATAAGATGAGTCTGATAAGTAGATTTGTGATTTTTAGCTGATTTATGCGGTCAATTTTTTTCGAAGACGGTATACGTATGTTATGATTGAGGCGGATATTGAGAAAAGTTTATTGTGTCTCGCTTTCCTCGAAAGAACAAATTAAAGATAAATCATAGTTTTTGCGGTCGAAGTATTGCCCATTAGCGTTTTTGTTCAGACCCGCAATTTCTCATAGATGTCTATAAAAATGTTGGGGTCGATTGTTTTGAGAAGGTTTTGCCATGCCGGGATTCTTTGGCACCCAACGCAGGTCGTTTAACTAATTTATAGCTCACATAATTAGGAGACACACTCATTTTCTTTTCCTAGTGTCGTGCTGGGAAAAGTAGCAGACTTTTTCCGAATCTACGAAAACTCGATTTTTGTCGAGAAGCTAGAGTAGACAACATGAACACGCTCGAGTGCGGCCATGTGCCTATCCTTAAGTTCACAGGGGCTGAATACGGCACACTGCGCGAAAGCGTTCTTCTTTTGTTGAACTGGAAGATTTCTTATCTTGATAATCTAAGATTTGATTTTAAGTAGTTTTCATCATTATAGGTGATGGCTGAATGATTCGTTCACATTTCAGGACGAGTTCACGAAGTTTTAAATAATTGGTTCTAATTTCAATATTTGATAGCCCTTACATAATTTTAATGCCTGGTAAATAACAGACTTGCATCAACAAATAAGGCGTGCGTACAATCATTGGCAAAGGTATTACTCCTCATTTTTTTGAACATTCACTATTGGGGCACGAAAATACATCCAACAAAAGAAGTGTGAAATGAATTCGATATATATTTGCTCTCTCTATCGACTTAATAGAATGCTTTTTTGTCGCATCCCTTCCCGTTTTCAAGTTAGACAGGTTTGAAACATATGAGATGGAGCAATACCACTGGTACCCTTTTATCAATGAAACCGCCCTATCGCTGTAAACAGGCTCTAGTGCTCGAGATTGTACATTACACACTATACTGTATCATAAGCAAGCGATTTGGTATATGCGGATTTTCGGTATTTTCAAATGCAGTGATGTTTCCCGCTGGAAAGCCCGTGGCAGACAGTTGATAGTTTCGCCGCTAGATGGCGCGCAACGCCCAATTCGCAGGCCGGCAGACGAAAACACAGGCATGCCCGCAACCGGTCAGCGATCCATTCGTTGTGAATAACAATTTGTCGAGTAGACTTACCGACTTTAATAGTTGTTTTTGACTTCTACAGTTTTTGTATGAAGTTCAGAAAGAAACTCTTCTGTTTTTTTCCGTTTTTTTTGTCATTTCTTTTTTTGTGTATTGTTTTTGCACCGCTGGTGATTTAAACTTTGTTTATGTAAGAAATAATTTCACAGAAGCTGTGAAATTTTGTTTACATTGAAATTATCTGAAACTTAGTGTTTTTCCTGCTTCTATCCTGCTAATTTCATCATTAAAAAAAAAGTCCTAATAATAAATATTCAACTTCAAAGCATTAACTTCAAATAAATAGACACTCCTCAACAAAAGTACTTTGAGATGTTACTAAGTACTAGATAGAGCTACTAGATAGCTACTAATAAGAAAATTACTAGATCTGAGCTGTTGAAGGTTTTACTCATTTTCATTATTTATTTTTAGATATATCTCTGTTTGAATTTTAAACAACACAGTTACTTGAAAAATTGAACATCAGATCTCGATTGTATCTTGTCAAGACGAGTTGAGAAAAGACCTGCCCCTCCTCGGCACATTCCAAAGGCTGCATCCCCCACTCCCAAACGCAGTCTCTCTCTCTCTATCGCACACTCACACAAAGCACACCATTCATAAATTTCGTCGCCCGTGCCCCACGCCACCCCTTCATCCCCCGGCGTTTCTGCTATCTTCCTCAGTTTGCTGCCAACAAGAACGGCTTGTCTATCTTCGTCGCACTCGTAGTCCCGCGCACTGTCTGTCTCCGTCGCTCTCATTGCGTCTTCACCCCCCTTTACTCCCCCACTTGTAGAGTACGGCATTCTCTGTCCTTGTCCTGGAGGGGCTGCTCACCGTCAAACCTATCTCTCTCCCACTACGCCTGGGATTACCTCTCTTTCTGGTTCGTTGGGGGTAACTGTTTTCGCTCTTTCTCGTAAGGAGGTAGGGATAGACTGGTGGACGAGGTTGTTTTAAAAAGAAAAAAAGAATGATTATGGAAAGATGAGTAAAGGATGCGGCATATCCTTTCAACTCACCTTTTTGTCAATTCAACTCAAATTGAGTACATAACCATGTTTCCTGATCAAGCAGAATTACCACCCATTGTAGTTGCTTTTTTATCAAACGCACAAGTATTACAGTTGATTTCTTATCAAACACTCTGAGTCTTGTATCTTGATTCTTACACTTCGGTTGTCGTAAATTCTAATATTCAAATACATAACGTTGCTCTTTCTTTCTCTCTCTCTCAAAAAAAGAGTCGAAGTAGCGCCGCTTTGCTCACAAATCAACACGAGCCACTGACACACGTGACTGATCTTGATTTTCAAATAAAAACGATTTCCCAACGAATGTTGCTCCAACTTCATAAAATAACCCAATAAATACGCTCGCACTCACATTTCACTACAAGCGAAATAAATGAAATCAAAAACGAATTTTAAATTATGCAGCATTGTACACCATAACATAGGTTTACTTCTAGTATTAAGTTTTATCAAGTTACCTTTTATTACGATTATCACTCTCTAATTTTTTAAGGTACCAATTTTAACCTTTTGGTTCAACCTTTCGTCGTCAAATCGAGTGAAACGACAGCGGAGCGAGGCAAGAGGCATCTTACCGAAATCAACCTATCATAACCAAGGCCCTTGCCGTTTACCAAGATTAGATAAAGTCACTTGTGCCTCGCTTCGCTATCACTCCGCTCGGATGTCGCCAAGCCTGATGCCGCTTATTTCTCGGCGACCCTAAATCGGTCACCGAGAAGAAAGCGGCATCAGGCTTGGCGACCATTTAAATAGGTAACCCTACGTTAAATTAGGTTAGGTTATGTGGCTTGTGCCTCACTCCGCTATCGCTCCGCTCGGCTGAACGTCGTAGGGGTTGCACCAAAAGGTTAAAAATGCAACCTTAAAAATTTAGAGAGCAGCAATCGTCGCTTGGAGGTTAGGTTCGGCCCATGCCTCGCTTCGCCACTTCTCCGCTCGGCTTGGCGACGAAACAAAGATAAAAAGAAGGGCTAAAAAGCAGCCTTATTACTATTAGTGCTTTTGATGTTTTTATTTAATTTTTTTAAAATGATTCGACCGAAGATCTGCTCGGCTATTCCGAAGCGAGGCAAGATGACGCGAAGTCAACAAACATCTCAGCCCTCGTCGCAAGCATCAAATATGCACATTGCGAGAAAACAAGTTCATAGAGTACCCAATTTAAAAGTGGTCAAAAACGTTTGTATTCTCAAAAAGTACCCGGGGAAGGGGCGGGAGATGAGTCGTAGTGGACAAGTCATGGTTGGGGGTTATTGCGGGAGCAAGGAGGGGAGTTGGACTGAGGTGTTCCGGGGAGGGGGAGCCAAATAAGGACCAAAACTTTGCCAATCTGGAGCCAGGCACGAAGCATAGCAACCATTTTTGGCTGCTCTATTCTCACCTTATATTCTGGCCGGGCGAGCTTCCTCTCTTTTCTTATTGTAATCTCTTCAAAGCCGTCTCTCTTGCACACTTTTCTTATTATGTGCAAAAGATACATGACACTTAATGCGTAGATCCAATGTCGTTGCGAAATGAGAAAACAAAGTCCGAGCGGCCATCGCAATTCACGGTTAAGCCCTAAAAAGTTTGGATCAAAGCAGTTTCGCGTTAGTGTAAATAGCATGTTTATGGTATATGCACGAGATGCGGAAAGTTTCGCACTTATCCGCACGATTTCTATTTTTGTCGCAGCGGTATCAGCCAATGCAGAAAATTTTCTGTCATGTTGTAGAGGCTAGTCATCCAAGTGCTCTTGATCGAAAAGCGACTAAAATAAAATGTAATTGTTCTGTGTTCAAATTCGACCTGTTGTCTGAAAGAGTGTTGCTTTCGAACGCTTGAAAATACCTGAGTCTTTTGCTTATGACGAGTTTTGACTCAACGACGGGTTTGTGTATCTTAGCTTAAGTTTGTTTATTAAAAGTTTTGACCAACAGAGTTTTATTGTTGAGGAAAATAAAGCAAACGGCATGTTCACTGTGGCAAGCTGTTTGGAACTTTTATAGTTGAAAATAAAGTCGCAGAACATATTTACACAACAGATGATCTCTTCAAAGAGCAATTAATGCGTGAAAATTAACTTGAAATGTTTTGTTTCAGACTCCACAGACAAAGCGTGTCGCCGGGTCCGTATAAAACTCCGGAATCAGTTGCCGCCTGCCTTCACGAGGATAGGCAACCGTCATAACAGGCGTGCAATCCGAGTAGCCGATCCACACATCATGAAACGCATGACTTGTGAGTTAAACTTTTAATGTGTTGATCATTCATACACCCTACGAGACAGAATACATTTTGAATATATTCAACATATTCTAGCACAAATTCTTGGTAATGAAAACATTAACTTCTAGAAACCGAATTCGCATTCATAAGGCAAAAAAATCGACTTTTTTTTCGAGATTATGAGTTGGTTTTAGACTAGATACTTTTCATTATTTTTGATTGGATCGGATTGCCAAATAATTTTTTTCTATAATCCTGAATCAAAACAATTAGTTGCATCATCAATCGACTAGCTGGAATCAAGGTTAATTCCGTAAGGCTCATATTGATACCTTTAAACTGTTCATTAATTAAGTTTCGCGCAAACGCCTTTTAGAAACTTCGACTCATAAGAATAAAAGAGTCGTACTTGGTTTATATTCCATAAACATTATTGTCATAGGCTGGCATGCTAATGTGGAGACAAATATCAGAGTCGCGGCAAAGAGTCCCATGGTAGGTGCTGAGACACAGGAGCTCTCGACTTTGATTCGCAATTAGGGCGGGTTTCGGTCCACATCATCAGCATAAAAACGAATTGTATTAAAGCGAAGAGTCGTCAAATCAAGAGGATAGATTTTGCGTCGCGGGCCTCCCATAGCTGGACGCAGAGGGCTGCCAGCCGAGGCCAACACGATATTTGCATAGTCGGCGCCTCTCATGAGGATGCGCTGACACGTTTAACAACCCATCAAAGTGTTTTCAACTTCTTTCAACTCTGCCACCCCTTGAACTCCACACCTCATCACTCCCATTATCTTCTTAATTTGCTGTTGAGACACTTGATTTTATGTTTTTAGCTAATGGCTTTTGAGCGGGTATATATATTTTTAAATGGATACAGTGTGGAGTACTGTAATTTTAGGTTAAGTTCATTTCTCTTATTTTTTTAACCGACGCACAGTCAACTTTCGTCAATGAGTCAATGAGCTCGTCCTTTCCGCAGAAGCTTCACTGAAAAAAAGGAAATTCTAGAGAATACGTACAAATAATTTACCTATATCGTATACATTGTTACAATCAGAATACATTTACCCGACTGTCTTCTGCTAATAATGAAATTTCTATCTCTATAAGAACGACTTTCTATTCCCTCTCTACTTCTTACCCCTTCTTAGATCCTCTGAACCCGCCTCTAAAATCTTTCGACTCCCTCCGCCAGTTACCCCCTCAGCATCCCACTCACTTTCCCCCCCGAAATTTACCACTACTTTCCCTCTATCTTTTCTACTCCCTTTCTCTACACCTACTTCAACACCCCTAATTCCTCCCCCCCATAAACATCTCTCAATCCTTCCCAGATTTCTTCAAACCACCTGAAAAGCCCTAACATAGCTTCAACAATCAAAATACTTACCCCCCCCCCCCCTTC
>Ga0058701_10006159_pt1 | contig 10078 bp, 6 predicted proteins | sample AgamicOrMae_FD_97039 | JGI IMG/M metagenome (GOLD analysis project Ga0058701, IMG submission 97039) | Agave microbial communities from Guanajuato, Mexico - Or.Ma.e | ecosystem: Host-associated > Plants > Phyllosphere > Phylloplane/Leaf | place: Guanajuato, Mexico | collected 2012-06-04 | reverse complement strand
TGCATATTTATAGATTTTTCTAAGATCACGCAGGTTTAGCTAAAATTGAGAAAAGCCCGTAACGCTTACTCTACGAACATGGAAGTATTAGGCCGTCTTCGGACCCATTTTTTTTATTATAATGGCATAGGTGGGATATGAGACGTAGAAATTGTAACTTTTAAAATTCACGGTGAAGGGATGGTATAAGACTGCTGGTAGACTAAAGAGATTACACAAGAATACTCAGATTAAACCAGAACAGCCAATTCTAACGGGATTATGTCAGGGTCTATTCGGATCACTACTGATTACTCACGATCACGAAAACAAACATATAAAGCGAGATATTGAGGTATGAAATGACACTTAATTTATAAAGTTTTACAAGAGAGGGCAAGGGATTATTATAAAACAGGAAGTTACTGTACTTGAGGGCGCTGTACTGTGTTCGGAGAGTGACAACGACAACCCTTCGGGAATCCCAATTCGCACGAATCGCTCCACGATTGAAATCGGCTTTCGTCGTTTGGGGGAGGTGACAACGGCCAGTATTGCTAAAAATACTTTGAATGCTTCATTTAGTCTCAACGTAACCAACTGACAGAAAAGAAAGCGAATGTCTTTGTAGCGTTCTTGCGTCGGCCCGCGTCAGAGGGAGCCGACCGCGCTGGTGACTCATGAGGCCGTTCGCGAGTGACATCTATAGGACGCGATGTGGGTGAAAAAAGAGAGCGCTGCCGACACAAACCGCGATCCCTTGCGGTATGCACTCTAAATTTTTAAGGTTGTATTCAACCTTTTGGTTCAACCCCTACGACGTTAAGCCGAGCGGAGCGAGGCAAGCCACGTAACCCAGCCCAACTTAACCTTGGGTTTACCTAATTAAACAGTCGCCAAGCCTGATGCCGCTTTCTCGGTGGCCGATTTAGGGCCGCCGAGAAGTAAACGGCATCAGGCTTAGCGACAGCCGAGCGGAGCGATAGCAAAGCGAGGCACAAGTGACTTTAACTAATTTTGGTAAACGGCAAGGGGCTTGCGGTTATGATAGGTTAAGTTAGGTTAGATGCATCTTACCTCGCTCCGCTTGATTGGCGAAAGGTTGAACCAAAAAGTTAAAATTGCCACCTTAAAAAATAAGAGTGTGTGAACGCCCGCGGAAGGAAGGAACTGAGAAGTATCGCTAAAAGCGACGAACGAACTTCCCCTGCCAAAATATAAACTAATCAGGTCACTCCTAACCCCACCTGTTTTCACCGCATCTTAACCATACCTAACCTACATTGATTCAGTCCCTTAACCTACTCGTATTCAGTCGTACCTAATCTAACGTGGTTTAACCAAGTCAAGTATATTGAGAACTATTCCGCTTTGGCGACCATTATGTAGAGTTTTCGAGTTATGAGTAATGTTTCCGCGGAGGGTCTCACGTACACTCCCAATGCTCAATTGAGATGTAAAAGAGCTCAACGTAAGTCTACAGGCGCACTCATTTAGAGACACCCATAACTTAGAAATCGCCCTCTGACAGAAGCTAACTTTACATTTTATACAGTCGTGGGAAACTTGTCTCTACGCTCTCTACCAAAGACTTTTGTTAAACAACAGAGATTTTTCCCATGAGATACTCCACTTGGGTTAATTAGCGATTTTACTCATCCAATTATCGCAAGGATTATCTTAACATAGCCCTCTCATGGTAGTCTGAAAATGATTCACTTGTGCCCTAAATAAAAACAACTGTTCTAATTAATGTGCTACTAATTGTAGTACAGTACTGAGCAGATTTTATTGATGTGTATTGGTCCAATAACCTACTTCACGTACAGTCGAGATAAAATTCGTGTCATCTCGCGTGACATGAATGGCCCATTTCATCGACCATCCCGTGGATCATTCCATGGACCATTCCGTGTATATTATAATGGAGGCCGAACTTTTAAACATTGTCGGCTTCAAATATTGTCTCCCATTTGACTTATTTTTGCAAGAGTGATTCACTAGCCGCTGACTGAGGTCAAATACTTTATTATTTATTACCTCTCTGCGCTTGTTAAACTTGCATTAAACAAAAAATTGTTTTAATAAGAATTTCCTTCAGAAACGGTCGACATTCAACGCAATAATATCGCTCAAATGCAAAAAATGTCGGATTAGAAATTCAGAGAAAAATGTGTTTGCTTTGATGCAAGAAACATTAAAATTATAAAATACACCTCAGTTTAACTAGTACAAACGTTGTCGAAGAGCGTAGGTCTGATTAGCGCTTTTAAAATGTTTTTGGGTGGGCACATCTACGGGATTATTTTGGGTTTCACAGTGGCCCAAATATTGTTGACCTATTTTGGCACGTTACCACGAACACTGGAACAGAAACGAGAAACAAGGTATAGCGGTAAACATTCCCATGATCTACTTTATCCTTTACAAATTAAGTACATTTACTGTACCGGTACATAGTCCGGCATACTTGAAGGGGCTCTTGAAACAGCCCTGTAGTGGCCCTACAAGGGCTCTGTTACTGATCACAGCCTAAAAATGACGTCAACACTAGGCCGATTTCCTGTGTACAAATTTCTGTGAAGGGCATCATGATGATTTATATACATTGTTTAGGGTCCAGTACTCGCTTATGAAGGTAACTTACTGTTGCGTCCTTTATCTTGGCTGGTTTTAGGGAAAGACTTGTGAATATGCATATCAATGCAAGTCTGCTGCAGAGCTTTTGTACGGCTGGTGATCGATAGGAGATTAGAAGATGAAATGTATTTATATAAGAAGTAATTAAATTAGGACACTAAAGTACCGGTAGGTTTGAAACATTATCTGAGGTCCATCATTCCTCAACAAGATATCGCAGATTATCGCCCGCGTCATCGCCAGGAGCGCATTTCGAAGCAGCGAGCTAAACTGATTAATGCGCGTGAACCGGCACAGTGCCTGCGATCTACTTTACCTCAGTGAATACAACAACACTGCAGTTAGCGGCTGTAATTCAAGCGGATAGCTTCTGCTTGCTCCTAACTTGCACAGTTCACAAGTCGTTTCGCATTCGAATCTAGTGCCTTATTTTTTCGAAATTTGTGTTGGTAGGAGGACCTCCGAGCTCGTTCAGGTCAGTTCAATAGTATTGCCAACGTATCGGAACAAATGTCCCTAGATTCAAACGCGACACGACTTGTGATCTCGGGTAGCTGTCATAAGCGCCAACGCCGCAAGCGCCAATCCGTAACCGCCAAACGAGAAAAGTCGCAAACGCCAAAGTTCTAAACCGCAATACTAACCTTACCTAATCTAACTTAACCTAACCTAACTTAGCCTAACTTGACCTAACCTAACCTATACGAGCTTTGGCGTTTGCGACTGTTCTCGTTTGGCGGTTACGGACTGGCGCTTGTGGTTTTTGGCGCTATCGAATGCCCCCCGTGATCTCCACTGTAATTCATCCTCGGCGAATGTTTTCATTTTCATCGCGCAAGCTATGTTACACCAAATATAGGGTAACTGCTTTATATTACGCATTCATTTATATCCTTGATCAGGTGGTGTATTCCCGTAGGAATTCCCCACTCCAGGTGTCATCATACAACCCTGAGGCCCGCATGTTATATCAGCTAGTCCGCTGGGATGCTAACCCTTTGGAAAATGGATAGGCGTAGGATATATCCTCCACGCTGTGAATGTTATAGGTGGGATAATTGGTTTCCTCTGATATTTTGCTATTCGTATCCAAGCGGAATTTTGAGTGGAGCGAAATCTGAGCGAGGCAGAAGGCATGTAACCTAACAATTACCTTACGGTCGCTAATAGCCTCGTATCGCTACTTGCGTCAAGGTAGATACTGCCTCTAAAAGTAACAGACTTGGCAACGCAGCGAGTATAGGCACACGCCTCGCGACCTAACACAAACAAAATCAGCCTAAACCTACGCGGTGCTGTCGTTAATCCCCATGGAATACTAAAAAATGAGGGAGCATGAAAATGAGTAGATAATGCCTCCCTTCTCAGTAAATATGACACTTTACCTGACCTAATGAAGCCCATAAGTCAACTAATCCTGCCCGGCCATAAACATCTCAGTGCAAAAATCCCATGGACGATCCCATGTCGCCCATGGGACCTCATGGGAAAGCAGTCACATATGAATCTTGTCCCCATGGGATTCACATGTACTTTGCCCATTGGACCCATGGGATACTCATGTGGAAGACATCCCCCATGGGAAATCTATTCCCCCATGAGGATCACATGTTAAAAAAGTTCCCCATGGGAGGGCCGATCCCATGTGGATTTTCTCCCATGGGGACCATCTCCCGTGTGTGACCACCGTTCCATCTTCCAACAACTCTGAATTTTGCTTAACTTTTCAGATCTTTCTACACAACGTCTATCCTTACCCTAACCCGCGGACTAACCGATGGCTGAGAGCTGTGCTAGGAGACTTCTGGAGGTTAAGGCAAGGCATCAGTCACCCGGACAGAGGCTGAACGGTTTGACCGATTTTGGCGATCCCAAGGGTCTTTTCCGCACAAGTGGGGGATGGCGGATACGAATACGCAATCATTCATGGTCTACCTACCCCTTGCAGATAAGCCCTTGTGACCTTGTTAAAAACGGGGGTTGAAATTTTAGAAATCTCTATGACCCTTTCAAACAATTAAATCTCTCTGATCTCAAGATTAGTTTTTACTAACTAAACCAAAACTATTCTCAATAAGTTCCATCCGATATTCCTCTCTTGGAACACATTCGTGTCAGAGAACTTCCGTGACACAATTTTTCAGTGCCTGTTCCCTGTGGGTCAGAACTTTGGTTCTACTTCAGCCTTGTTTATTGGTTGTCGTCTACTTGTGCAATTAGTTTCACTGCTTAGGGTGGAGTGCGACTGCTGCTATATTTTAAATGTAACCATAACTGCTTTAAGTCGTATCTATGTTTGGGATGGTGATATGTATTGCGTTATAAATAGTGGTATCAAGTTGTGCATAACAAAAGAAAGTGCTCGGTGAAAGTTCCCCATTGATATGGATATTGATATATCGCTGTTCCCAAAACTAGCCGAAATACGACGTCAACCTCTTTTACCTTTCATATACTCAAAACATATCTTCCTTTATCACATCTTCAGTTGTTTTAAACGCTGCATTATCCACTACTGCGTGTTCCTCCTTCAATTAAAAAAAAAGTCACAGTTCAATCTTAAAAAAAAACACTGTAAACGTTAGTGGCAAACAGCCACAAATGGCATTAACCCAAGTTAGCTACCCACTACCGCCCAGCGATGCTGTTCAGCAACAGAAAAAAAATATTTTTGAGGATCTTTTCAGTTTAGTATTGTCTCAATTTAAAAAATATTACCCCTGTGAAAATCTGAACTTTAATTATTTAGGAACTTTACAAGCTGAAAATTGCGCATTTTAATGGAAAAATCATTTCAATTTCTCTTAAGCTGAATTTCACTGCAAAATATTTGGGTGTTATGTGTTAAGGTTAAGTCTACGTTAGATGCCTTTGAGTCGCTCCACAACCTCTCTAATCGTCTAACCAGACTCCGTAAGTGCCGTAAGTGCAACATAAGGTCGATCACCGTCAGTTCAGGTTAGCTCAGGTTAAACTGGATCGTGCCTCTATGCTCCGGTTCGCTTGGCTTGGCAATGAAAAAAAGTACAAAGGAAGACCATGTTTAAAATTAACCGTACCCGAAATCCGCCTGTATCAGTATGCTCCCTGTCGCGGACCAAAGCTGCGAATACAGTATCTTGCAGGACAAAGCACCGTCTAACTGTTAAGTGGGCACGGGGCGAGACCATCGGCCGGCGCGGTCCCTCCTTGGTGAGAGCATCACCGCCCAGCGGTCCGCCGCCCGCCACGCTCCGCTGCCGCTCAACTCCACGGCTTTCACTCCGATAAACTCTTTCTTTCGCAGAAATCGTATTTAACACGAAGCTATTTCCATTTCGGCGCTATCCCTTGCGGTATGCACTCAAAATTTTTAAGGTTGCATTTTCAACCTTTTGGTTCGACCCCTACGACGTTAAGCCGAGCGAAGCGAGGCACAAGCCCCGAAACTTAACCTAACTTAACCTAGGGTTACCTAATTAAACGGTCGCCAAGCCTGATGCCGCTTACTTTTCGGCGGCCGATTTAGGGCCGCCGAGAAGTAAGCGGCATCAGGCTTGGCGACTGCCGAGCGGAGCGATAGCGGAGCGAGGCACAAGCCACGTAACCTAACCTGACTTAACCTAGGGTTACCTAATTGAACGGTCGCCAAGCCTGATGCCGCTTACATCTCGGCGGCCGATTTTGGGCCGCCGAGACGTAAAGCGGCATCAGGCTTGGCGACAGCCGAGCGGAGCGATAGCGAAGCGAGGCACAAGACTTTAACTAATTTTGGTAAACGGCAATGGGGCTTATAATTATGATAGGTTAAGTTATGTTGGATGCCTCTTACCTCACTCCGCTGTCGTTCCGCTCCATTTGACGACGATAGGTGTTGAACCTGTTAAAATTACAGCCATAAAGAGCAGGTGATCAAGAAATTCCGACAAGGTTGTTTTATGGATTGCCGTGGGCTCCGTTTTGCAATCCTGATGAGATGAACCTCATGTAATGCGCTTTAAGGTGTTAGGAATTTTCTGCCGCGTGTTTCACTTTTTTTTATCTTTTTTATGGGGTTACGATAATTAACAACATACAACCGGGTCAGTTAGGTTTAGGCTAGCTAAGGTTCACATTAAAATGCGAAACACCTTGTTTTGGGATCTCTTGCCTGTTTTGGGTGTGAACATGACGTATGTTGGTAATATTTCAAGATAGACTTATGTTTACTTACACGAATGGAAAGCTTTCGCCGAGACCCTTTGGAAATGGCTGCGAATCTAATGAGGGATGCCCATTTTTTTTAATTCGAGATTTGAAAACTGTATCTATTGTGCATGAGAAATTAAACGAAATGGTTGTTTATTGGTTTCTTATAATGGTTGTCTTGTGTAATGTTGCAGAAGCTGCCGATGGAGTGTGGCGTGGCTTCGAGCCCCACGTATGGCGGTACAGGAACTTCGGCTTCAGCGAGCGCGGCGGTGGCGGCGGTGGCGGGGGCAGCGGTTTCCACAGAGCGGTCGCCCGCCAAGTCGCGACTGCATGTCGACTTCACGGAGAAGGGCGAAGTTAAGGAGCGAAGGGAGAAGTTCCTCACAGCCAAGTACGGCTCCCACCAGATGGCGCTCATCAGAAAAAGACTTGCGGTCGAAATGTGGCTCTTTGACGAATTACAAAAACTCTACGAGTCGACGGTGAGTCACTTTCAACAGCACCCCAAGTAATATCACCACCATGCAAGGGGATGGGTAGGCCTACTCGAAAGGCTGCATTTCCTGCCTCTTTACCCGATTTGACCCAATTTGCCCCACTTTGACCGATTTTACCCCAACTTAACATAATTTACCCCCAATCTGACTTGTAATGGACCTCGATTTGACCTAATTTACCGCGACTTGACCTAATTTACTCTGATTTGACCTAATTTACCCAGATTTGACCGTATTTACACCAATTTCCGAATTTACCGCGACTTGACCTAATTTACCCCAATCTTACTTCAAGTGGACCTAATTTACCCCGTTTTGACCTCATTTACCCTGACTTGACCTAGTTTACCCTGAGTTGACCTAATTTACCCGAACTTGACCTAATTTACCCCAATTACCTAATTTACGGCGACTTGGCCTAATTTACCTCGATTTTACCTAATTTACCGCGAAGTTTTCAATGTTTTCGTTATGGAGAGGAGAAATAGAGCAGCCAGACAGAGGTCTTCAAACTTAACCTTCCTTCACGCATATTAAATTTAGGCTAGGGGAATGCTGGCAATATCATACGGAAAATATGACACCTTTTATTCCACCGAAAATAAAGGCAGATTGCTCCGAGTTTCCGAATTTCGCGACTCCGTCAAATTCGAGCGTAATGAACGTTTTAGATACGTAGAAGTGAATATAGATTAAGTATGTAGCACCATATCATTGGATTGCTTAGATCACGGGTTACCAAAATCGTGAAAGGCATGCCAGGTTATCTCTATTGGTTTCCAAGTTTGGTGCAGTTAAATTTGGACAAAATCGCAACATCTGGCATATTGTTTTGGAATGACCAAGTATTCTTGCTCCCTAGAGAAGACTTGGCTTTTCATGAAGTCATGCCAGTCACTGGCAGTAATACGCTACTCTCATGGTACTCGAAAAATAAGCTTTTAATGTTTCAGATCTCAAAAAAAAGCATCGCTGAAAACGCTGTGTGCCATCGAATATTAAGTCCAAGGTTTCGAAGGAAAACGTGACAAACGAAAACTTGATAGAGGCGCATATTGCAGAGGCCGTGATGCCTCAAGCCCGAGCGCTCATTTTTGTGACGACTTTTACGTCACTCCTTGTGACGCACGAGTTCGACTTTAAGCTACAGTTGTGAATCGAAAATTTACTATGACCTACCGTAAAATAAACTCTGAATGGCCCAAACAACATTAACTCTAAAATAAATCAATCTTGAGCGTGAGTTATTCGCGCTCCAAGGAGTGATTTATAAAAATGGAAGGGGCACACCCCGGTCGGATTCTTCAACAATACGCTGTATATCCTATGAGAGATTACCTGGCAGCTGGGTAATGATTTGATAATGTTTTCGCAAGTTACCGGTGAAGGGACCGAAGGACGGACACACAGACTGTTTGATAGAGCCTTTTTTCTTCGCGTTTTGGATGCTATCCTCATCTCAAGCTAGATTTTTTTACAGCTTACTTGCTTTGAACGAGGAAGTAAATCGTGTTTCAAGACTTGCAGAGTCTTGGAACAGCATAGCGATAAACGTCCGGAGAAAAAAACTCGGAGGAAGAATTGCGAACCCAAGAATTTCGAGAGACAGGGGAAAGAGGGCAAGGAAAGCCACTAACGTAAGTTTTTTTTTAAAAAAGCGAATAATGTAGGGATCTCTGTTGTAATATTCCCGCGGGAGGCGGGCGAAATGATAAACTCCCATATAAGGCAAGTTGGAGCGGAGATGGAGCGCGGGCGCGCGCTTGGTGCCGCCATGTTCATGCGCAGCGCACCGCAAGAACGGATTTTATAGCGGCTTCCAATCGTCTCCTATCATCAAATTCTAGGTTGACTCAAGTCTTATCATCCAAATGGAGAGCACGCCCATGTCTCTTCCCATTAACGTAGCCCGAGTCGATTCTTTGTTCTCTAAAAAGTAGAGCAGAATGCCAGACTGATAGGAGCCATAAAAGGGCGCAAAACACATACTTTGGGGTAATGATAAAATGGGGTCTGGTTTGCTCAATTTTATCTCAGAGGGAAAATGTTGCTTGATGGTTAAGATTTCGTAAATTTTTCATTCTTTTCGGTAGATTTATTTTCGTTGCTCTAAAAGTGAATATGGTGGAAAGGAACTTGCAACTTCATCTTCAATTAAGTGAGTTTCATCTTCATTTCCCACAGCGGAACATATAGATGAGAATTTTACGTGTAGCTGTCGTAAGCGCCAAAAACCACAAGCGCCAATCCGTAACCGCCAAACGAGAAAAGTCGCAAATGCCACAGGTCTTAACCGCAATACTAACCTTACCTAACCTAACTTAACCTAACCTAAGTTAGCCTAACCTAATTTGACCTAACCTAACCTATACGAATTTTGGCGTTTGCGACTTTTCTCGTTTGGCTCTTGCGGCGTTGGCGCTTGTGGTTTTTGGCGCTATCGAATGCCCCCCAATTTTACTGACCCAAGCAGATGATGGGTTCTGATTGGTTTCGTGCCACGCTACTTGTGTTGACAATCGAAATAAGTATCTTCGTTGGTTCGCGCTGTGTAACGAAAGAGATTAAGATTGCCTCGAACTATACACCGCAAACATTTAAGGTTGCATATTATATCTCTCATTCCGCCTCGTCACTAACAACACTGTAATTTTTTAAGGTAGCATTTTCAACCTTTAAGTTTAAATTTGGTGCTACCCTCCGTCGTCAAGCCGAGCGGAGAGATAGCGGAACGAGGTACAAGGCACCTAACCTAACTTAACCTAGGGTTACCCAACTAAACGGTCGCCAAG